>Ga0255756_1001813_pt1 | contig 23800 bp, 20 predicted proteins | sample 011ome_20_FD_179956 | JGI IMG/M metagenome (GOLD analysis project Ga0255756, IMG submission 179956) | Coastal salt marsh microbial communities from the Groves Creek Marsh, Skidaway Island, Georgia - 011509CT metaG (version 2) | ecosystem: Environmental > Aquatic > Marine > Intertidal zone > Salt...
TTCCTTTTCTCTTCCCCGTCGTCGCCAAAGGGGACGATTTTGCCGATGATGCCGGCGCTTTCCGAACAGGCCTCTTCGTAGACTTCGGCTCTGATACGAACTCGTCAAAGTCGTCGTCGCTGATATCAATGGTATTCGTTTTCATCGTCGGTTTGGGCGTTCGCGAGGACGTTCGAGCGGGAGCTTTTGCGTTCGTCATTTTTTCTCTGTTTTTTGTGGGGGGGTTGGTGTTTGGCACAAATGAGGCAAAACACGTTCGATTTTTTCAATCTACAATTACATTTACATTTTTGTACATGTTAACAGTATTCAGAGCTCTTCCTCTCTCTCTCTCTCTCTCTTTCTCTCTTTCTCTCTATCTATCTCTCTCTCTCTGATTACTACATTAAATGGAAAAGCTAAGAAGACGTGGTAGGACACCCTCTCTCGTCCACGACCGTGGTCACCGCGGGTTGACACGCGTCCGCTATCATTCTTTTGTCGATGTTGATATCCGATCTCAAATCCGCGAGCGAACCGTACGTGCCGCTGAGGACGACGACAAAGCCGAGAAGGAGAGAGAGGTAGACGAACGGTTCGAGCCATTTTCTGTTGTTGATGCTATTCCTCCTCTTCGTCGTCGGAAATTCGTCGTCCTCGACGAGCGTTAAGCGCATTATAGACGGTAAAAGGAATGTCATCAGCGCCATGCCGAACGATCCCACCAGGCCTTGTAAATCGAGCAACACGTCGCCTTTACTCGCTAAGAAAATGGCTGCCACGAGCGTTTGCGTCAAGAGGAAGAATGCTCGGAAGAAGAGGCGGAAGGTGAACGCCGTGACTTTGAAGAGAGGATGTTTTTTGCTGAAATAATCCGTCGGGTCTACGCCAAGCATGACTTCAAATCGCGAACACAACGCGACGTTGCAGAAAAACACGGCGTAGTAGCACTGACCGAATTGAAACGCAATCGATAACGCGTTGCCAAAGTCGTTCGGAAAGTTGAGATTGATGTCCGCCTCCGTGCTAGCGCCGTAACTTCTATACCCAAGCGCACCCACGAATAGATACACGGGAGCTGATATAAAATACGACCAATTCATCACTTCCGGCCATCTCTCCGGTTCTTGCATCTCGCTCATTTCTTCTGGATACAGACCGTGCCCGCCGTAGGCGTACGCGAAATTCGCGAGAGAGACAAACTTGCTCCTCGCGCTCACCGCGGGAAACTGCGGTTTAATCGCGCACGACTTCCACGGCGTCCGGTGCAAGACCTCGTACGTAAATACGCCTACGCTTAGCGTCAACGTCCCGATGGCAAAATACACGAACTTCGCGCTATCGTGAAACGTCGGCAATTGGACGACGGGTAATAATAAAATCGAAACTATGAGCAACGAAAACGATTGGCACCATCCGACGCCATAGAAACCTCTCACTTTCATCGCTTTCGTCAGCATCGCTAAATATTGCGCCAAGTAGACGAGTTGACAGACCGCGTCCAAGTAAAAAGTGAGGAATTGAACCACGTGGACTGCTTTCCTCGTCGCGTCTCTCGCTCTCGTCTTCTTACTCTTCTTCGTTTTCTTTCCTCCCAGACGAACTCGGCGCCGGGCGCTCTCCCCGAGGCTCCATCGAACCGCTCCGTCATCGTCGTCGTCGTCGTCATCACCACCGCCATCAGCATCACCATTGTCATCATCATCACCACCACCACCACCAAAACTAAAGATAAATCTCGTCACCGCTTCTGCTGCCATTTCCGGATACGTTTTCAAATCTGGATGTTTCAGGTACGCTTGCCCGATGACGCGTCCGGTCCAATAACTCCACACCGTGCTTGAGACGAAACAAACCATCCCAAATTTCCAACCGGCGGCTTTAAAAACTGCCGGCATTGAAAGAGGCACGAGCATGTAATTCAAGGTGTTCATGGTGATGTTTGCCACCGTCGCTCGTTGCAGGTTTTCCGAGATGACTTCTCGTCGTTCTTGGTCTTCGTGTTCTTCTTCTTCTTCTGGAGAAAGTTCGTTCGTTACATTCGTCTGCGGCCTCAGCAAAAACGACTCAAAGTTGTTGTTGTTGTTGTGCTCGCCGTCGCCGTTATTAAAAATGTCCTCGGAGAGAGGCACGTACGCGTGCGAAGACTCGTTATTCATCTCCTTTAGCTTCCCTCTCTCTCTCTCTCTTCTCCTCTCGGAGCTTTTAGCAGCACATACTTATGGAGATTTTTTCTCTCTGCTTTATGTAATAAGTGTGATGTAAACGCGGTAACATTAAACGCGGGGCTGCTGCTTCTAAACGTGACGAGTATGAGTATCATCTTAATAACGATACGTGCGAGCGTTAACAACATGGATTATTATGCGCTATTTCTAAACTATACGGGGCGTCCCGCTAATACTATTACTATTCAACTATTCTTCCTCGTCGTCGTCGTCGTCTTCTTTTACGCCTATATCCTCCTCCGATGATATTTCTGACATGTCTTCGCTGTTTTTCTCTTCGTCTTCGTCGTCCTCTTCTTGTCCGTCTTCGTTCTCGAGGCTGCCGCTTTTACGCAACGCCTCGTACCTTTCCTCGAAGAATCTTCTCCCGGACATAGACACCGCGCCTTGTTGCGCGTGCGTCGTCGTCGCGGCAGCAGCAGCGGCAGCAGCATTGGGGGCGGTAGTAGCATCATCTATTTTGTCGTTGTTAGTATTCGTCTCCGTCGTCCATTTTCCCAACGCTCTCTCCGCGTCGAACGCTTTCGCCCACCTTTCAAAATTCTCTCGCGTCACCGCGGTCCCGGTTTCCCGCATCGCTTTCAACCGTTCCTCCGCTTCCATCTCCAACCGCTTCTCCACCATTTCCTCGGTCTCCTCTTCTTTTTCTCTCACGCGCGTTCTCGAACGAAGCCACTCTTTCGCGAATTCTACGAGATCGTACATCATCGGCTGTCCGAGCATGTTTTCCGTCTTTGCGAGATCGAGTAACTGTTTCGTCAGCTTTTTGCACTCCTCGTCGTGTATCTTCGCCACGGAGCGACATTTCAGAAACGGCATCTCGTTTGGATACTTTGTCGAGTGCGCGAAGACGACGCCTAATCGAGCGTCCACTAAATCATCGCTGTTGTTTTTGCTCTCGTCGGTGTTGATAATCTCCGACGCGTCTTCGTGAGACGCGAGCGGAGATAAGACGATTTCGTAGCATTTTACCTCCGGAGGGACGGATTGTATTCGATTTCCGTGTTCACAAACTTCGTGGAAATCCTCCATGAAAATCGATCTCAACGCTTCGATTTCGTCCATTTGTTGTTGCAGCTCATCGTCTTCGTCCGTCATCTGTTGTTCTTTCTCTTTAAAGTGTGTTTCTTTACGAGTGTGAGTGTTCGTATAGTGTGAGTGTTTTGTGTGGTACATTCCCCAAAGATTTCATCATCACTTTTAGGACACGATGGGGAGAGGACGAGTCGAGCGGCAACTCTGTAAATTCCTTCTCTCCTCGAGACCCTCTTCAAATGTTCGAGAGCGATGTCTGTCCAGTCTGTGGTTGCAAAATTCTGATAAGAACAACATCCATTTTTCCGCGTTGAGACAACACAATCCTTCTCATTTTAACGGTATGGAATCCAATTCCATCCCGGAACCGACGACGACTTCAGACGTGGTCGACGCGTATTTTTCGCACCTTTCCGTCGTCGATCAAGTGCAGAACGACGCGAAAGTTAAATTCGATTGCCTTGTGGACTTGAATTTGAAACCGTACGGCGGGGCGTTCGACAGGACGTCGTTCTTTCGAGGGGAAATTACCACAATTAAGTGTTTCGAAAACAACCCGCTCGTGAGAGAAACCTTGACGAAGGAAAGCGGTGTAAATCGAGTGCTCGTCATCGACGGCGGCGGGTCGCGGAGATGCGCGTTACTAGGCGGCGAGATTGCGAAGATTGCAGAGGGGAATCAGTGGGAAGGGATCGTAGTGAACGGGTGCATTCGAGATACGAACGAGATGCGATGGTGCGGCTTGAAAATCCCGATTTTAGCCGTCGGGACTTCGCCGGTGCCGTCGAGTAAGAGAGATCCGGGGGTGAAGGATCCAAAGTTTGGCGTGACCTTTGGTGGGGTCAATTTTAAAAGCGGGAGTTGGGTGTACGCGGATTGCGACGGCGTTTTAGTGACCAGAGAGAAAGGGCCTTTGGTTTGATGCATTCATTTTTAGTATATGCCGTTAAATGATGACGATGATGATGATGATGATGATGATGACGACGGAAAATGATATCCTTATTTTCAATTACACAATGCGTTTTTATATCTTTCACAACAATAATAAAATCATTTTCTTTTCTCTTTTTATTATTCATTCTGAAAACCTTTTAATCTATAATCCTTCTTATGTAATCGACCGTGAACAACATGCCCGCGTTCGCCGGACTCGCTCTCAACAAACACGGAAACAAACCTCTATAAAATCTCCCGACGCCGCCTTCTTTGTACAACGCCCCCATGGCATCCCCGTACCCTTTGAACCTTCTCTCGGCTGGGTTCAACTTATCCGTCATCACCGCGGATTTAATCACATCGATCGGGTAGAAGAACGACCAATAGAAAATCCCGCCCAAACCTCCGGAGAAGCAAATCTCCGCGTTGCTCGCTTTCCCGTCTTCATTTCTCGCCGCGAACCAGTTCTTCGTGTTTTCAAACACCCCAAAATATACCGAACCCGCGGGTAAATTTCTCGCCAACGTCGCCCCCATCCCATACCACGGACCTCTTGGACCCATGTATTTCACGGCATCCTTCACGCTCGAAGCCATCGATTGCGGCACAAAACTCGGATCCGCTTTCGCGCGTAAAATTTGCTGCTGCGATTGACTCTTGAACAAATCAATCGGCGATTCAAAGAACGACCCGGCAAACCAGGCCAACCCCCCGGCTTTACAGTAACTCAAAGGATCGTCCGGAGACACCCCGACCCACTCTTTCGCTCTCGCGTACGCAAAAAACAACGTCGCTCGAAAAAACATCTGCCCGGCGAGCGGCGACATCACGCCTTTATACAACCCGCCGATGCCTTCAGATTTCAACACCTTCGTCGCCGCATCGACGGCGCCGGAATACGCCGGATTCGTCGAACTCTGCGTTTGTAACAACACTTTCACCGTATCGAACGGATGCCCTAACAAAGTCACCGTAATCCCACCGCAGGTCCCCGCGAAAACATCCTTCGCGAACGACACCGCCTTCGAAGGCGGTTCAGAGGAGGAATACGCCACCATTTGATTTTTGGTCGTCGTCTCTCCTCCTCCTCCTCTTTGTCGACGAATGATATTCGTCAGCAAAGAAGACGAAGAATCCGGAGAAGAAGAATACGAAGAGGAAGCGCACGAAGCGCTGCTGAAATCGCTCGAAATGGTATTCTTACCAACACCCGCTTTCGTATTCCTCGCGTTCGAATGCAAAGACGACGACGTGGACGAGCACAAACTTTCCCCATCCGAGTAATCCAATCCATACGGCGTTCGCACGACCGAGCGGAACGTTTCCGATAATCTCACCATTTTTTTTCAAATGTGTGCGATAACAAAAGAAGAACAACAAGTCAACAACAACAACAGTTCTTCGCGTTTTGCGTGTATTATGTGTGTGTGTGTGTGAGAAGAGCGAGATGTGATTGACGTTGTTTTTAGATAGAGCACGTCTCGTCAGTTTTGGATATTTCTTGTGGTGGAACGACCACCTCTGCAAATGAAAAAGTCGCACTTTGACATGCGAAAAAACACACGTGGCAGCTCAAATCAAATTAAATGAGCACATGACTCACCCTAAACTTTTTGTTGTTTTTGTCTCGCCCGCAGTTGCATTTGCATTTGCTTTCTTCGCATTCTTCACACGTCTCTCGCTTCACTTCTGTCTGTTACTCTTATAGTTTGAATAACTCATCATGGGAGGGAAGAGCACGAATACGACTCTGGACGACGGCAAAGTCCAACTCACCCCTTCGCACTTACTCGACGTGATCGACGAAGAGTGGTTGGAAGATTCCTTACCGTTCGACGACGTGGACGTGCCCGCGAACATGCGCTTATCCTCGTCCGCGTACGAGATGGATTACGCTTTGTTGAGTGGCGTTTCCGGAGCGCAAGGAGGCGGGAGTGGAAGTGGTGGAGGGATTTCATTTAGTGCAGGGACCGCAGGAGGAGGAGGAGGGACGCAAGGAGATGGGAATAGTGGGTTAGCCGGTGGGGCGGACGACTTTGTCGGAGGCACGGACGATGGGATGCGAGACGAGGAAAGGTGGGGGAGAGCTCGCGTTTAATGAAGGTGTTTCCTTCCTCACATTCTCTCCATAGTAATTAGCGACAATAGCAATGGTGGGGTAAAAGCAATAATAGTGTTATAATATATATCTCGTTCGTTCCTAAATATTACCAAAAGAGTACGATTCTTCTTCGTTTATTGTCCTCGTCGGCTTAAATTACTTCTTCCCTAAGCCCATGTCGATGTTCTCAATCTCCCGAGCTTGGCCGACGCCAAACTGGACGGAGATATCAACCGACGGTCGCAACTCGCAGCAATTCTTGATCGCGATGTGCGCGGTGGAGTTCAAGAATTGGCTTTCCAATTCCTTGTCGATGCCTTTGTTGTTGTCCAAGTCGACGTACGCGCGTTGGTCCAAGTTGTAATCAAATCTCGGCGCCCATTTTCTGCTCCCTAATCTCGCCGTGTACGAGCAGTTGTCAACCATATACGCGACACCTCTCGCATGCATGTACGGGTTTAACGAATCAACCGCCTCGATGACGGACTCGTTGCAAACTTCCGAGAACGAGTGACCTTTTTCGCGCAACGTGTCGATTTGCGACATCATGCACGCGCAATACACGCCCGCCGTCGTGGCGTTGACCGGAATCTCCGATTCCACTCTCTCAGCGCGAACTTTCTCCCCAACTTTCCACATTTCCGTCCCGTCGATTTTGCCCATCGGGAATTTGTTAAATCTTTCAACAGCCATGCACACCGACTTGATTTCGTTCGTCGATTGAACTTCTTCGTAGCACTCGTAGTGGATATCCTTCGTCGGCGCGTACGCCGCGGAATACGCCTTCATAAACTCTTCTTTCATCGCCGGCGTAGTCATCAATTCATCGTACACCGCCTTGATCCCCTTGGTGGAAATCGTCTTTGTGATTGGTCCAGTGATGCATTCCACGGTTTCTTTAAACGCTTGCTCCTTGGACATGCCGTTTCGGACGTATCTTCTGTACAAAGACTCGACGATGCCGTGCACGCCGCCCAACAAAATACCTCTCTCGCCAAAGATATCTGATCTGTATTCCATCTCCAAAGTTGTCGCAAACGTAAAGGGCGAACCCAAAGCGATGGACCAGCCCAAAGCGATATCCGTGGCATCCCCAGTCGCGTCTTGGTGCACCGCAAACGACGCGTTAATACCGGAACCGTTCACTTCCTTACCTTGCTCGTACAATCGTCTCACGGACGGGCCCATACCTTTCGGCGCCACCAAAACAACGTTGATATCGTTTCTAAACTCCGCGCCGTCGGATTTCATGACGCCCAACAAAAACCCGTGGGACAAACCTAACGTCGACCCTGGCTTCATGGCGGCTAAAATTCTCGGGTACATCTTCGCTTGCGCGGCGTCCGAAATCAAAAGCATGACCAAATCAGACTTTGCAATCACGTCAAACGTCTCGCCGAGAGTCCCTTTCTCCTCGGTAAAATCCAACTTTCTCGCCTCGTCGTTCGACTTCGAGTCCGGTCTCAGACCAATGCTGACGGAAATTTGGTCCGCCAACCCAGCTTCCGCGAGCGAATCGCGAAAGTTTTGCGCTTGCGCCGGCGCTTGCGACCCCCACCCGATGACGCCGATGGATTTGACGCTCTTCAACGCCGCCGGCAACAACGAGAACTTATCTCTGCCGCCACGAACGATGTATTCTTGCTCGCCGGCGACGTCAACCATCTCTTTGGTGAACACTTTGGTGTTGATGTCCAACTCCGGCGCTTTCACCGCCATGGCGGAGACGGAGAGACCTCGTCTCGAGGAGGAGGAGGTCTTGGCGGCTGATTTGGAAGATTTTCGGAATCTGCCGTAGGACGCTTTCGCCGCGCAGTTTGCGATTTGGGCGGAGGATGCAAAAGCTGACATTAGTATTACTTTATGTGAGTTTTAAGGCAAATGTGAATTCCGTGCGTCGCGAGACGTTGCGAACGAAGAAGTGGGGAGATTCGCGCTAAAGTGTTATCCAAAATGGTTGAAAAGAGGGAAAAAAAATCTGCAGGTAATATTTAGGGTGTTCAACCCTACAAAAAGGAAGTGAACACCCTTTCCAATTAAAAAACATCTTCATTCTCATCATCATCATTTTAAACGCTCTCTCCTGCGGCGATCCGAAAACGCACGCAACATCAGTCAATCTTTATCCGAAGAGGAGTTTTGAAAAGAGCCAGAGAGTAAGATGTTCTTTTTTATGAAAAATCAAAACGAAGAAGAGAAAGAACAGCTCTTGTCTCTGAAGAAAAGAGATGCCGATGTACCATCTGCTTCATCATCATCAATCCGGTTTTTCACGAAAGTCACCGCGTGCGCGGTGTTGCTCGCCGGGATTGGCACTTTAGGGAAGATCAACGTGTACGATAGGCAGCAACAACGATTTGAAAGCAGCGGGGTTAAACAACAGTTGGCGTTTTTGGGTGAAGCGGATGGTTTGCCTTCCTGTGGCCCGTACGTAGACGACAACTTACGAACGAAGCTCCTGCATAACGGCGAAGAGGTGCAGGACGCGGCGATCGGATACAAAGAGTGCGAATTTTTTTCCAATTTAGGCAGCAAAGCGAAGCTGTTGGGAGATCAACCGAGCGAGTGCGTGGCACCGAACACGGTGATCACGACGTACACGTCCGGGGATGATTTCTATCACAACCTCGGTTTGGTCGTGAAAAACTTAAAAGACCAAGACTGTTTTATGAAACGGTTTTTGGTCGTGTGCGCGGATTCGGCGTGTAGCGAACAAGCCACGGCGGATGGCTACAACAACATCGAGTTTCCGGAAGATTCTTCGAACTCGGATACCTCGTACGGGAGGTTCACGTGGATGAAACAAAAGATTTCGTTGGGCGTTGTGGGATCCGGCGTGAACATGTTCATGGTCGACGCGGACGTGGTGCTTTTCTCTGTTCCAGAAACCAACTCTTTTTTGAGCCAATCGAACGTGGACGGAATGTTCCAAGAAGATTACATGGACTATCACGGCGCCTATACGAACGGGCCGGAGTGGACGAAACAGTACTTGGACGGCGTTCACGCCGGGGCGAGTAACTTCAACTCTGGTCAAATGTGGTACAGAGCCTCGGAGCGCGCCTCTCGATGGATTCAAACCAGTTTAGCGCACGGCGTCATGTGCTCGCCGAACTGCGGTTTGGAACAGAATGTCTTGCACGATGCCGCAAAACAGGCGCCGGTTGGTGACACAGAGTTAGGGGTCGAGCCGTACGCTTTGAACATCCAACCGTTGCCGATTACGTACGCCACGTTCTGCAGTCGAACGACGGATATTTTACACGATTGGGAAGTCGTGAAACATATGGGAGAATGGAAAACGTTGCACATGTGCTGCGCGGGTTATAAATACGACGGCATGGGTAACGCAATCGAGAAGAGAAAGTGCGCGATGCAAACGCCGGGTCCTTCGTGTGTCGAAGCCGGCATGGGCAAGGAAGAGAGATGGGATTACGTCGCGCCGGCGGAAACCACCGAAAAACGATAAAAGATTATACATACTACTATCAAAAGTTATTATTATTGAGACCATTCTTTAAATCGCGACCGCTTATCGATCGCGTGTACTATCATGTCATATATACTTACATTATTATTATTATTACTTCACAAATCATCCGCGTATCTCTTCGCTATATCGACGAAATCATCCACGCACCTCTTCGGCATCAAATCGAACAAACTCGCCTCCATCTTCCCTCCACCCAACGGCACTTTCACCGTTTTCAAAATCTCCGTCATGTCTTCCTCGGAGCACTTCTTCCCGTTTTTCACGATCGTTCCAATGACCACGTTCGCCAACCCTTGGTGGAAACTTCCCTGAGGTTTCATATCTTTCAGGAACAAGTGCCATCCGTTCACGTCCACGTAACAGTCTCGCCCGATGTTTTCGGCGAGTTCGGAAGTCCCGAAAGATGAAGCGCCGGAGAGGAAATCTGCGACGTCGAAGAACGATTCGACGAAGTCTTTTCCCATGTTTGACGACGCCGAAGTCGTCGTAAAAGCACTCCTTTTCCTCCTCGAAAGCGTCGTCGCATTCTCCTTCTTCTTGCTCGAGACGAATAATCTCTTTGACGATAACGACGAAGAAGTCGCTCCTCGCAACATTTTGAGTATTCCTTTGATTTAAAAACGTCCGTCGCCGTCCTGTCTGTCAGTCGGTCTGTCAGTCAGTCTGTTCTCGTTCTATTCTCGCGCGCGTGTCTTTGTATCTAATGACGCTCTCGAATGGAAATCTTCACTTTTTTCAAGCGGAAACCCAAAGCGAGGACGAGGAATAAACCTTCTCGGAACGACGGAATGCACCGTCGGTGATACGATACACAAGAAGAAGAAGAAGTTAAAGAAGCGTCTCCAAGAGTCGTCCTTTCATCATCGCGCAGCGGGTAAGAAACTGCACTAGTCGAGAAGTATCGTCTCATCGCGCGCAAAACGTGTTGTATCTCTTTAATATTCCGCAAAACTTCCCCAGAGCGAATCTCTAACCGAAGACGCTTTGAAACGCTCGGAGAGTCTGCGTCTGAGACTCGATTTTGAAGAAGACAAAGGAAAAGAAGTGAAAGTAAAATGAAATCCTCCCTGTTCGGCGGCGTTTCCAAGAAACCACGCAGAACGCCGAAAGATTTAGCCTCGAAATCCCACCAGTGTTTAGAACGAGTGATTAACAAGTGCCCTTTGGAAAAAGACCAAGAGTCTCTGGCGAAATATTTCCAAGAAACGCGAGCGATATTACACGGGGACGGGACGCACGATCTCGATCCGAAAATGATACAAGAGTTAGTGGAAGAATGCGTGAAGCAAAGCATTCCGTGGATGATATCGCAAGGGTTACCGATGTTGGAATTTGAAGCGAGGAAAGACGCGGCGGCGACGTACAACGGATTGGTGAGAGCGAAAGATTTGGAGACGGGGAGGTATAAAGTGGCGGAGGAATTGAGCGAAAGGAACGACGGAGAGGAACTGGAAGGGTTGATTTTAGGGTACGAGAAGCAAAGTTCCGCGTTAGCGTACGGGGCGATGTTACGAGAGGTTGTCAGGCACGAGAAGGTTTTAGAGAAGGTGTTGAGGCGAGAGAGTTTCTTGAAGTTTTTTGAGTACATGCAGTGCGAGAACTTTGAAATCGCGAGCGACGCGATGGCGAGTTTTCGAGAGTGTTTAACGAGACACAAAGATACCGTGGCGAGATTCTTAATCGGAGACGCTTACGAGGGGTTCTTTGAGAAGTTTAACGATTTGTTGGAACGAGGGAATTACGTGTGCAAGAGGCAAAGCTTAAAGTTATTGGGGGAGATTTTATTAGATCGAGCGAGCGGCGAGGTCATGATGAAATACATCAGCAAAGCCGAGAATTTATGCTTGATGATGAACTTGTTGAGAGACGATGCGAAATCGATTCAGTACGAGGCGTTTCACGTGTTTAAAGTGTTCGTGGCGAATCCGAACAGGCTGCCGGCGGTAACGAGCATTTTGGAAGCGAATAAGGAAAAGTTGATGCACTATTTGAGCAAGTTTCACGAGGAGAGAGATAAGGACGACGCGCAGTTCGCCGAGGAGAGACAAACGTTGATTGATGTTTTGCAAGGCATTTAAATTTGAAATGCATTTTATATTAGTACATATTATTACCTTTGATCATCTTCACGCGGTTATGGGCGGTATAAAAGTTTCGTCAAGGTCTTCTCCTTCATCATTCGAAGAATCCTCGATCGATGCGGCATTTATTTTCATACATCCCAACGCAGCCTCAGCGATAACGAAATCTTTCGCCATCATTTTTTTCTTCGTTTTCTCCACGCTTACTTTCAACTCTCCAGTTGTTTGACTTCTGGACGCTTTACACGTCTCTTCGCGCACTTTTTCTGGGAAACGCAACAAAAGCAACTCGCCTTTAATCAACACGCGTACGATTTCCGAATGACAATCGACGTCTACCAAAGACGTATCGAAATGTTTCGGTATTTGAACCCTCAGAATGATCGTATTCGCATCTGCATCAATATCTTCACCTTCACTGCCGAGCGTGAACTCGTACTTTCCTTCGTTGACTTGCAAAATCGCGTCGGTATTCTCCGGAAGCTCGTCGAAGCCTTCTCGCGGCGGTTTCTTTGGTCGCTCGAACGTCCTCTTACTTTGAATCTTCCTCGATGACGTTTCTTTTTCTTCCTCTCGATTATTTTTCGTTCTCTCTTCTTCTAGAAATGATTCGTACCGAGTTTTCGCGTTCCACACGCAACCGGTCGATCCACTCGCTTTCTTCTCCTCGATCTTCGCTTTCAACGCCTCGACGATCTCGTTCTTCTCCCTCGCGCACTCTCGTCGCTCCTCCTCCGTAATCTCCTTCCCGTCTAGAACTGCTAACCCTGGCAAGCATCCAATCACGTATTCCCTCAATCGCTCAAACTCCTCCAAGCACGGATTGCCGATTAAAAACAAACTCCTCAAACGTTCACATTTTGAGAGATTTTCCATCGACGGTTCGATCGACGTCACATCGAGAAAGTTCCCAGTCAAATCCAATTTTTCCAGAGATTCGCACCCGTCCAGATTTTCAATCACTGTGATGTTATTCAGAGAAACGTTGAGGTATCTCAAATATTTCAACCTGTTCAAGTTCTCTAATGTCGTGCATATCATATACGAGACAGCGAGAGAGAGAGAGAGAGAGAGTCAGTCAAACGAAACACCACAAAACGCCTTTTTTTATATCTCTCGTCCTTCTAAAAAAACTCTCCTACCTACCTAACTTTCCAATCTGATTCTCGTGCAATAAAAGTATCCTCAACTCTCGACAGTCTCTCTGTAAACTCTCCCCTATACGTTCTAACTTTTCTTGGTGTAAAGAGACCTCTTTTAAAGTTCGAACGATCCCGTCGTTGTGTTCGGCGCGTTTTTGGAGCAAACCGCGCGTTATTTGTCTTCTTTGTTGTCGCATTTGACATGCGCTTTGTTTTGACTCCAAATTCTTTCTTTTTTTTCTTGACTTTTCCTCCAAAAAAAAAGAAGAACAAAAAACGACAGAGAGAGAGAGAGAGAAGATATACTACTACTCCTACTACTGCGATATATATAATGGGACTTAAGTTTGTGATCAAACAGCGCCCAGCAGCACAAGACGACGAAAACGAAAACGAAGGAGAGGAGAGCACTAAAGAGGAGGAGTTATCCAACGTTTCTCTTTTGTTGGAGCAAGAAAAGACGAACACTGAGGAAGATGATTCGATGATGATGCGACGAGAAGAAGAAGAACAAGAACAAGAAGAACAACAAAAGTGCACCGCAGAAGGCGTTCCAATCGCATTCCCGGACGAGTACAGAGGCACATCGGCGATAATCATCACCCCGGATGGCATCACCATGCACAGAACGAGCCGTGGGGCGTTTAAATGCGGGCAGTGCAAGTATTGTTCGCAACCGAATTTAAAGCAGAAGTGCCTGTACAACAACGCGGTGAAGATACAGCGCGGCGAAAACGCTGCTAATAATTATAATAATTCGGGGGTTCCTAAAGCGAGAAGCGCTATGGCGACGTCATACGTGGTACCGGCGTCGTATGCGAACTCGAAAGCAGCGGTGGCCGGCGCGGCGTTTTTCGACAGCGATCAAAAGCAAAAGAATAAGCTCTTCGCGCCGAGGAAGTTCGCCCCGACGAAAGGTAAAGAGGAGGAGGAAAACGCCGCAGTCGACGGGTTTATTCGGAATCGAGGACCGATGGCGGCGCAGAGCAAGTACATTGGTATCATCAAAACGTCCACGGCGAAAGTGGTCGTGGCGAAGAATTTTGACGTTAGTAAAGAAGGCATCGCAAAGACGGCGACGCGATGGAGGAAAGAAAAAACGCGCGTGCCGAACGTAGATTTCGACGAGGAAGAGGAAACGGAAAAGTTTGGATCGGACGTTTACTTGTGGAAAAGGCAAAAGGGAGAATCGTGCGAACGACCGACGTGGACGCCGTTGCCGGAAACACCGCCGGAAACGAGCGAAAAAAAGGAGATGGACGAGGACGACAAAGCGTTGTTGCAACCGATTTTACCCGGCATGGACGACGGACAGAGAGCTGCCGCGCCGCGACGTTACAATTTTCAATCAAATACAGTAGCAATGGCAGCAAACGAATCGAAGGATGGATCGTCGGACGTGAAACCTCTCCTCGCCGTCCCGGTTCCATCCGCCGGCGGTCGCGTCTACAACGACAAAGTCGATCCGTCTCTCCTCGTCGTCGCTTGCAATGAACCGGGATGCCTAGAACGCTTTCTGGACCGCCCACGAATGCTTCGCCACGTCGCGAACGCCCACCGCGAGAAAAGATACATCTGCACCTGGGAAAATTGCGGAAAAGCCTTCGTCGATAACAGTAAGCTTCAACGACATATCGTCACGCACACGCAAGAGAAGACGTTTCTCTGTGACGTGTGTAACGCGAGCTTTGGGTTGAAGTTCAATTTGCACACGCACTTAAAGAACGTCCACGGGATTCTTCCCTAGAGAGAAAGAGAGATAGAGAGACCCGAGAGAGTGATGATGCTCGATGTAGCCCGCATTAGATGAAATAGCCACAAAAAAAGCGTCTGTTGTATAACATTTGAACTACACGCGAATAGCCTCAAATTTACTCGCACACACAACACGACGAGAGACTCTCTAAAAAGATGTCCACGACATGCACGACCACAGCGCATCACGCGTTGTCGTCCCACGTGCTCTTCTGCAATTCAAAGAGGACGGGAAAAACAACAACAACAACAACAACATCGCGAAGACGACTTCGGGCGACGACTTCCTGCCCATCGTCTTCCCCAAAAGGAGTGGATAACGCCGCCTCTTCGACGGACTTACCTCCTCTCCCAAACCTGGCGGAACTCGCGGATACCGCTCGAATAAAAATCACAAAGGAAGAAATCTCCGACTGGGAACCGAAAATCAACGCCATCGTCGGATGGTTCGGGCAATTGAACGACATCGACATCGAGAAAGAGTGGGAGAGGTTAGGGAAATTGCAACTGAGTCAAGAGGAGCTGGAGAGAGAGATGCGCTTGCGATTGAAATCGACCATCGACGAAGGGGGCATCGAGTTCGATCGAGAGGAGTTATTAAATAAGGCGAAGAACTTTGATAAAGGGTATTTCCGAACGCCGAGGATTATGGGGAGCAGTAGCAGTAGTAGTGATAGCGAGAGTAGCAGTAGTACCAGTACGAGTAGTAGCGAAAGGAGCGCGGCTGACGACGACGCGGGGTCCGCAGTGGAACAGTTGAAAGCGTCCGCTGCTGCCGGAACGAGTGGACCAGCGCAAGCGTTGAACGATGACTTGCTCGGTTTCAATTTGGTGGTGGGTGAAATCGTGTCGTGCGAACAGCACCCGGATCCGGAATCGAGCAAGTTGTTGGTCTCTCGAGTCGACTGCGGCGAGCCCGAACCGCGATCGGTCTGTTCCGGCATCGCCGCGCATTACGCAAACCCTCAAGATTTAGTCGGCAAAAAAGTAGTCATCGTCGGTAATCTGAAAGCACGAAACATGAAAGGCGTGCAATCGCACGGCATGTGCCTCTGCGCGTCGAACGAGGATAAATCAAAAATCGAAGTCGTCGAAGCTCCCGAAAACTCTTCCCCGGGCGAACGACTCACCTTTTCCGGTTTCATCGGGGACAAAATGCCCGACATTCACGGCGAAAACAAAGTCGTAAAGAAAAAGTTATGGGATAAAGTCAAAGACGGTTTCAATTCCAACGCGGAAGGGAACGTGAACTGGTTCGGTTCGGATTTAATCGGCGTCAACGGGAGCGTCAAAGCGCCTTCGCTGAAATCCTGCCGCGTCGGTTAAAGAGGGCTTTTCGCGTCCGAATTCATTCTGTGCACCTATTGTTATAATGCGACTAAGACTAATGCGAGTATTACTACTACTATTATTACTGAAAATAAACGCAAGATCATCCGGTCCCTAATGTTTTCGATGATGACATTTTTTGTTGGTTTTGTTGTTTCACAGCTTGTTTCAAGCACAAGAAAAATTCAAATATCTGCCTCATTCCCCAGTAAAAGTGCGTTGTTTGCACACACATAAACACACTTAAACATCATCGCTACTTACTGTGAACAAAGAGAAGAAGAAGAAGAAGAAGAAAGAGCGCATAATAAGCATCATCATCGCTTAAGTCTTTAAAGTTTAATAATTTAAACGATGAGCACCACCAAAACCACGTACTCGTTTCCGATCTTAACCAACGACGAAATCCGCTCGTGTTTGAAAGAATTAAAAATCGAACTCTCCGAGCGCGATTTACTCCGCCCGACGCACGAATCTCTGAGACACGTCTACGAATCCGCGTACGAATTATTCTTCAACGTGAATTTAGACGAGGACGAATCGTTCCAACCGGACCCGGAAATCGCGGAGGAAGTCGGGATGGAATTTCCGGAGTTGTACGAAGACGCGATTCCGAACGTTTTGTTTTTAAGTCGATTGCAAGAGTTGATGTTGAAAATAGGCGTGGAGGATTTTTCGTTCAAAGACGTGTGGAAACCGGAATACACGCGGACGAGACGAAACATGTCCGCTCTGATTAATTTTGCAAAGTTTCGAGAGGAGCAGTTGATTGAGTTCGCGGATATCATCAACGAGTGCGCGGAGGAAGAGGAGAAGTTGAGAGAGGCGAAGCGAGAACACGAGCGGTTGCGCGCGGAGGTGGAGCAAGCGGAGAAGAGGAAAGCGACGGAGGAGTACAGGGAGGAAGACGAGGAGGAGTTGAGACAATTGGAGAGGGAGAATCGGGTTTTAGAGGAAGAGATTGCGGAGCAAGAGAGAGTGCTGGCAAGGCAGGAGAGAGAAATCGCCGAGGAGGAAGAGCACGCGATGAGAGAGCGAGAGCAATTGGAAAAGTTGGAGGAAGAGTTAGCCAAAGCCGAGAAGACGAATAAAGAGTTGAAAGAAAAGATGGAGGAGGAGAGGAAGAATAGTAAAGGGATGGACCCGGAATTGCACAAAGCGATGGAACAGATGAAAATAGAGGAGGATAAAGTGGCCAAGTTGGAAGAGAAAGTGAAAGAAATGGAGGAAGATAGGCGGGTGATGGAGAACATCGGCGAACGGTTGAGAGAGGCGAACGACGTGATGGAAAAAATCTTAGAAGAGCAAGAGAAACACGATAAGATGAAAGAAGCGCTGGAAGAATCGAAGAGTAAGATTGCGGAGAACGAAGAGGAGACGTGGAAGTTGGACGCGAAGTTGGAACAGTTGAAACGACAGGAACAGACGCTCAACGAACGCATGCAACGATTGAAAGCGCAAGGCGAGTTGAAGGAACAAGCGGCGAGGGCGGCGTTGAAATCGGCGGAAGAAGCATTAGAGGCGGAGAAAGCGCGAGCGGATTCCAACAAGGCGAAGAACGAAGAAGAAGAAAGAGAAATTCTGGCGCTTAAAAAGAGCATGAACAGAGTGAGAGAGGAACACGTGCGAGAGATGGAAGCGTTGGGGAAGAAGTTTTTGGAGTTGAGACAGACGGTGAGAAAATATCACGGCGTCTTGTTCGAGGCGATGTCGCAAGTGGACGACGAGATTTACCAGTTGGATGAAAACGGAAATAGCGGTCCCGGCGACACGCCCATGAGTGAAATGAGCTCACCAGGTGGCTTAAGCCCCGCCGGGTTCAATATTTAATTTTCTATAGTAATGTAAAATACGTAAGTACATCAATTTTTATCATTTAAAATGCAAACATCATCATCATCTCTCTCTCGCTCTAAAATACGCATATAATTACTTCGTTCTCTTATAAATCTTCGCCAACATGCTCGAAAACAACTCCTTCGGCAACACCGATTGGCCTTCCATGATTTCCGTCAACTCCTTGTAACTCTTCTCCTCGTACTCCAAATACAACTTCTCCAACTCCAACTCGACGTACAACGCCTTGATCTTCTTCTCGCATTCGGCGTCGTCCTTCCCGTAATTCTCTTCGATTATTTTCCGTTGTTCCGCCGTGCACTTCTTCAGCGCTTGCACCACCAACCACCCGCACTTGTTGTCCTTAATATCCGTCCCAATTTTACCAATCACTTTCGGATCTCCGTAGCAATCCAAATAGTCGTCTTGGATTTGGAAAAACTGGCCGAGTTTTACGCAAATATCGTTCGCCACTTTGTACGCCTGTTCGTCTTCAATTCCACTCAATCTCATCGCCGACGCCGCGGGTAAATAAAACGTATAAAACGCCGTCTTATACGTCACGATTCTCATGTACGCTTCCTCGGTGTATTTACTCAAATCCACGACGCCAATCGGCGCGGTTATTAAATCGATCAACTGCCCGCTCGCCGTTTGGTACGTCACCTCGTGGAATAACTCCAACAAATGCGCGTACGCCGGATCTTTCACTCCCACGTGACGTTTCAATAGCTTATAAATTTGCATCTCCAATAAAATCCCATCGTTGATGGCGTTCATTTTCACGTGCGGTTGTCGATACCAACACGGTTGCCCCCGTCTCGTGATTGACTCGTCCATGATATCATCCGCTACCAAAAAATACGCTTGGAGCCATTCGATGCCCCACCCGACGACCATGGCTTTCCACATGTCTTTCTCCGACACTTCATCTTTTCCTAGAGCTCGCATCCCGTCCATGACTGCGATTCCTCGGTTTAATTTCCCGTGCGGGACGTTGTACGAAATCATCTCCCGTATCCAATCGACTGCGATTTGGACCTGATTATCCTCGATTTCATCTCGCACGAGTTCTTCTTTCAACTGCTCGAAGCACTTTAAAAATTTCGTCTTGTCGTCTTCGCTCATTGCGAGTCGTAGAGTATTGCGATGTGTTTTGTGTGACGCGTGTATGTGTTAGTATATATATATATATATCACGTCTTCGCTCGCAGTCGTCGTGCTGTGATGACTTTTTATTCTTGGGGAAAATACACCAAGAAGGAAGGAGAGCTCGTTCTCTCTCTCTGCTCTCTCGCAAAGGGTGCTGCTTCTTTTTTGACGCGCTTGTCAAAAGACGAAAAAGAGAGACGAAAAAGGAAAAAAAGAGACCAAAGAGGCGAAAAGGAGAGACCGTTTTGACCGGGTCACACGGTTGTTGAAAAAGTATATAATAAATAAATCGAATTTTGATGGATCTCTCTCTTTTTTTTCGCGGTCCCTTGCGGAAGAAAAAAAAGCGTCGTTTCGCGATAATTCATTTCTCAATTTCACTCCTCCCTTATAAGAAGAACAAACGAGAAGAAAGATAAAAGAAAGAGACGGAAGAGAAACGCTCGGTGGTATAAAGAGAGAGAGAGAGGGAAAGAGAGCGAGTCTAAAAGAGCATAAAAAGAACACGGGCAAAGAGCCCGCCTCGTGAGCGCGAGGGCCAGGATTGGTCGACGAGAGATTGAGGAGAGGACAACGGAGAGAAGAAGGAATACACTCGAGGGAATAAAAAACGAACAACAAAAGCTCTCTCTCGCGCGCGCACGTGATGCACCACAACCGCCAAGCCTGGGCAGGCGTGGAGAGTCCTCTCAAACCTACGATCTCTGTGAATGTGGACGATTTCGAAACCGACGAGTACATCGACGACGAGAACGGTGGAGGACAAGGAACGACCAATGCGAACTCCTTTTTCCCTACCGCAGGGGTGGGTGGAGGTGCATTTGACCAACAATCTCAACGCCAACGAGAAGAAAAACCGACGTCGCCGTCACGAATAAATTTTTACTCGCCGTCGATTCCCATCGGTGGTGGAGGAGGAGGAGGAGGGTTCTCCTCGTCGTCGCCGCCCTCAGCGGGTGCACATCCCGTTGGAGGCGCTCAAATTTGGGGAGGAGGAGGAGAAAAAGCGACGTCGCCGCCGAGTCCTTTAGGGATGATGGGAATGATGGATACGACTAATACTATCGATACTAACGCGACGATGATGAGGAGCAGCATGACGAGTTTAACGACCCCGACGACGATGTCGAATAATAATAACAATAATCAACAACAACAACAACAGCGAGTGCAATTGCACTCGAATCTCTACATTAAAAATTTACCAGAGAGAGTGGACGAGTTGCAACTGAACGCGATTTTTTCCTTACACGGGAGAGTAGAGTCGTGTTGCGTAATTCGAGACGCGACGACGCAAGTCAGTCGAGGGTTTGGGTTTGTCAAGTTTCAAACGTTCGCGGACGCGGTGAATGCGATTGCGAATATGAACGGGAAGGTTATGCATAAGAAGGCGATCGAGGTGAAATTCGCAAACTCGGATTCGAGCGGGACGTCGGTAAACGGGTCGAATCCGCAATTTTCGAAACAGAACGTGTTTGGGGTAGCTCCTCCGACAGCAAATATTAATATCGCGTCAGCGTCGACGGCGCAGCAACCGGTGGTGAGTTTGGAGAATTTCGGGTCGCCGGACCAAGCGAATTCGGTAGTGAATAACTTGTTGAGCTCGACGGCGAATAACGCGGCGAATAGTAGCATCGTGTTTGAAGCCATCGCGCAGCAGCAACAACAGTTGATGCAGCAAATAGAGATGAAACCATCGGATAATATTTACGTAAAAGGATTGCCGCCTATTATGGCGGAAAATGATTTGATGCGTTTGTTTTCAAAATTCGGCAACGTCATCGAGTGCCGATTGTTACACGCTTCCATGACAACCTCTGTCGGAGCGTTGATACGATTCGAAACGGTCGATATGGCAACTTTAGCGGTAAATGCGACGAATGGAATAACTTTGGTTGGTGCGACGACGCCTTTAACGGTGCGATTTGCCGATTCGAGCTCGAAAAACAGACGAAGACAAAATAATAATGCGACGACGAATAATACGAACAACGGAAACAACGATAAATCCGTCCGAAATGGCAATCAATACAAGCCAAACGTGGAGAACAAGAACAACAAGAAATCTAACCGATATCTCAGCACATCGTCGCCGAAGAGAGGTGGCAGTAAGCATAATAACACCAGCTACTTATCGACGATGTCGTCGGATGAAATTAACCACGCGGGGTTTTTGGCAGATGAAGCGGAAAATTCGGATCTTTCATTCTCCTCGGGGGAAGATTTCGCGGTGGCGGCCGAATTTCGACTCAAATTAAATAATTTGCCGACGTTATGTAATGACTTGCTGTTGTACACAACATTTGCACCGTATGGTGCGATTAAGTGGGTGAAAACAGCGCTCGATGATGATGGGAGATGTTCGAGCGGTAACGCCTGGGTCGCGTTTCGAAGGAGGAAAGACGCGGAAAACGCCTCCGCGAACTTGCGCAACACGAAACTTGGCGAACGAATCGTCCAAATTGAAAGGACGTACAACTCTGTATAAAAGAAGGATATGTAAAGAAAGAGATTTTTTGCGGGTCGCGGCGGCGAACGAATTCATTTTTTAACTACTAATACAACAAACCAAATGAAATAATAACATTGTTGGTTTTACGTGTAACAATCGAACTTAATGAACATAATACTGGTATGGTATCCATAGCGAACATGTAAAGAAAAATTTATATATATATTATTATCTGTGATTGTCATCTACTACATAGTTATCCTCGGCTTTCTTCCAAGGACTTCTTTCTTTCGGGCGCGCTTCTTCCTCCAACTCTATTTATATTCAGCGTTTCCATCGCAGTCACTAATTTTTCTGGCGATATGTCTCCTTGCACGAACGGAATCGCTTCTTCCAATCGCATGCGCAGACGCAAATATTTCGAATTTTGCGGCTTGATTTTCTTCTCTTTCCCGGTTTCATCCCACTCTTCGGGTTCTTCTTCTTCTTCTTCTTTTTCTTCGTCGTCGTCGTCGTCCTCCTCGTCGTCGTTTTCTTCTACTTTATTATTACTACGCGTTCGAGCCGCAAAGGTCCCGGAGGAAGATTCGTTTGAAGACGAAGCGGCTTCGTCGTCGCCGAGTACAGTCCTAATCACGTACTCTGCGCACGCCAACTTCCTTTTCCTGAGCCTCAATTGCTTTCTTCGTTGTCTCCCGTCGCCTCGTCTGGCCGCTCTCGCCTCGGGAGTATCGTACGACGCGTATTTCTTATACCTCCCTGGATTGACCAACTGCGGCCGCACGTGCGTCGCTTGCGTGCACTCGTGGCAACAAAATCCGTCCAACTTTTCAGAACATCCCTCGCACACTAAAAACAAGCGATTACAATCCACGTTCGGGCAGTTTCTGTGCGGTGGCGGCGCGTTCTTTTGTTTACACACGTGACATTCCAACGTTGCCGCTTTCTCGCCAAGGTCCGCCGCCGGCGTTCCTTTCGGCGTCATCGCCAACCGATTATCAAACACAAACAAATGGTCGTCCCACGCGTGCTTCTCCTCGTTCCCAAACTTTTCAAAATACGCCTGCACACCTCCTTCCAGAACCATGACGTTCTCGTATCCTTGCTCTTTTAGCACCGTGCTGTACACGTCGCATCGAATTCCACCGGTGCAATACATCATGATGGGTTTATCTTTCGGCATATCCGCCAACGGCCCGATTTTATCGTCCACGTTCGTTTCCACCGTCTCCCGAAACGATTCTTGGACCGGCCTTTGCGCACCTTTAAAGTGCCCAACGTCCCACTCGTACCCGTTCCTCACGTCTAACAGCAAAGGATTCTCCTTATCGCTTGGATCCTCGTTCGCTTTTTCGATCATCTCGTGCCATTCCTCCGGCGACAAACTCGTCCCGCGTTTCGATGTATCCGCAATCGGTAAATGCGCGGTGCCGTTTTCCAACTGCACTAATTGCGGTTTCACTCTTAAACGCAGATCCGGATGTCCGTGCTCGTGGTAAGGATACACCGAGATCCGCATCCCGTTAAACGGTGCTCTCTTCTCCACCCATCTCGCGTACGTCTCACCGTCCGTGCCTTTGCCGCTCATTTGCGCGTTCACGCCTTGTTCGTTCAAGTATATCCTTCCTCGGATTTCCAAGTTGTTCGTCTCGATAAACTCTCGGTGCGCGTCCACTTCATCCTCCGCGTTTGAAAGCGCGGTGAACTTGAAAAAAGTAATCAGTTGGTGCGTGTTGTTGTTCGTCGTGTTTTTATTCTTCTTCATCGTTACGCCTCCTTCTTCGTCTTTATCTTTGTCTTCTTCTTTCGCCGCCGCCGCGCGAGTCAACGATGAGAAACCCCCCTTCATTCGTTTGGACGTGATGAATGTCGAACGAAAAAGCGAGAACAACAGCCCAGAACTTCCACCACCACTTCTCCGTTCGTTAAAACTCCTCAATGAGGAGTAGTTTAAAAGCGCTTCGTTCGCTCGAGACGATAAAGATCTTTTGCAGTAATGAGAATAACAACACGTCGCTCTGCTCGCGCAGCCTGATGACATTATTCTTCTTGTTTTTTCTCACTCTTGTGTTGTTAAAAATAATAATGTTTTTGTGTCAAAGTGCGAAAAAGAAGCAAAAAATGGCAAAAAAAACTTGCTTGCTTTCTTTTCAAAAAACAGAGAAGAAAAAAACAGCAGAAGAGACAAAACATTGATCAACTCTCAAAAACAGTCGTCTTTTCACACAAAAAAAAAAAAAAAAAAAACTCAAATCATCATCGTCATTTTTCATCATGG
>Ga0255756_1001817_pt1 | contig 23780 bp, 27 predicted proteins | sample 011ome_20_FD_179956 | JGI IMG/M metagenome (GOLD analysis project Ga0255756, IMG submission 179956) | Coastal salt marsh microbial communities from the Groves Creek Marsh, Skidaway Island, Georgia - 011509CT metaG (version 2) | ecosystem: Environmental > Aquatic > Marine > Intertidal zone > Salt...
TTAGCTGTTCAATTCCAACCACAAAGTTGCTGATCTCGTAGGTGGCTGCCTTGGGGTCGGTGACCTGGTAATAAATAACGGTGTCAATTGAAACAACCAGGTTGTCCTCGGTAATCACCGACTGCGGCTGAAAATCAACGACCTGCTCTCGAAGGTCAATGGTTCGCCTAATCACGTCAATAAACGGGAACACCAGGTTCACACCGGCATTCAAAACCTTGTGGAAGCGGCCCAGCCGCTCCACCACTCCTGCTGTTGCCTGCGGGATGATCCTGATTGAGCGAATCAACAGCAGTGCGATGACAATCAGCACCAGTGCTGTTAGCAGGCTCCCTGCATCAAATGAACCCAAGATATCTAGCATTTCAACCCACAATCAAGCTCGCGCCATCGATTTGTTCGATGACTACTTTTGAACCAACAGCTCTCACACCGGAGGAAGTCCTTGCGGTCCAGGTTTCACCCTGCACCTTCACATAACCGGCAACCTCGGTAACTTCTTCTACAACCTCAGCCGGCTTGCCAATCAAGGCGGCTGAGTTGGTCATCTTTTCAGGGCTGGTGCCCTGAAGCTTGGCAATCACCGGCCTTACGAACACCAGTGCCACGACCGCAGCGGCCAGGAAGCCAAGGGCTTGAACCCAGAGGTCCAAACCAAGAAGTGAGATCACAAGCGGAACCACTGCCGCAATTGCTAGGGCCGCGAAATACAGACCGTAGGTAACTAGCTCAACCACAACCAAAGCACCGATAACGGCTAACCAGATAAATGTCATGTTGGACTCCCTTGTGCTGTAACCAGCTTAGGCGAGAAACCTGACAGTTTCTTAGTGACCGATTTCAAAGCCCCGCAGCTAGAGAAAATTCTTGAGCCCGGTCCCCAAAATGGGGGTAGTCTGAAAAACAGTGACCACGGATTTCAATGAAGAAGCGGGAAACACATGAAGGTTCAAGGCAAAGTTGTAGTTGTAACAGGTGCAGGCTCCGGAATGGGTAGAGAGCTGACCCTGGAGCTCCTAAGAAGAGGCGCCAAGGTCGCAGCAGTAGACATGCGGCCAGAAACCTTAGAAGAAACCAAGAACCTTGCCAAAGCAATCAGTGACAACATAGCGACTTTCCCACTGGACATCACCGATGCCAAGAAGGTTGCCGCACTACCTAGTGAAGTGAAGAAGGCTCTCGGTAACACCGATGCGCTAATCAACAACGCCGGCATCATCCAGCCCTTTGTGATGGTGAATGACCTCACCATGGATCAGATCCACCACGTCATGAACGTCAACTTTGATGGACCAGTGATGCTAATCAAAGCTTTCTTGCCAGGACTACTAAGACGACCAGAGGGTCACATCCTGAACGTGTCCTCAATGGGTGCCTATGCACCGGTTCCAGGACAGAGTGTTTACGGTGCATCAAAGGCAGCCATCAAGCTGCTAACCGAAGGTCTTAGATCAGAGCTGTCATCAACCAAGGTTGGCGTGACAGTTGTCTTCCCTGGAGCAATCGCCACAAACATTGCTCAGAACTCAGGGATGGAAATCCCTGAGGGTGCTGCAGAGAACAGCACAATGAAGACCACAGCTGCTGATTTTGCAGCAAAACAGATGGTTGACGCGATAGAGAACAACAAGCCCAGAATCACCATTGGCTCAGATGCGAAGCTGATGGATCGACTATCTAGATTGAACCCTGTGTTTGCAGCCAAGTTGATCTACAAGCAGATGGCTGGTTTGTTGGGGCGACCCTAGAATGGCCGCTCTAAAAGTGAAAGCAACTGAAATTAATCCGGAGTTTCGTTCGAAAATACGCTTCATGCCGAACTTTCCCATCGCAAAGCCCTGGCAGATCAAGCTCATTAACAAAGTAATGAGCCTGGGACCTGACCCCAAGATTAATGACTCGGTCACTAGGGAAATCATTGATTTTGGCCCTGGTTCTGGGGTGAGGGTATTCACACCCAAGTCAGAGGTTTCAGAGGCAGCACTGTTGTTTATTCATGGCGGTGGCATGGTGATCGGCTCTGCTTCTCAAGATGACAAGAGGCTTGCCGATCTTGCCGTGGAACTTGGAATCACGGTTGTGTCGGTTGAGTATCGACTTGCTCCAGAAAACCCGTTTCCGGCTCCCCTTGAGGACTGCTTTGCAGCCTGGCAGTGGATCGGGTCACAGGCACAAGCCAGAAAGATCAATCCAGCCAGAGTTGTAATTGGCGGACAGAGTGCTGGTGGCGGGCTGGCTGCCAGCCTTGCTCTGAAAATCAGAGACTTGAAGGGCGTGCAGCCAGCTGGTCAGTGGCTTTTTTGCCCCATGTTGGACGACCGAACCGCAGCCAATCGAGAGCTTGACGCTGTCAACCACTTTGTTTGGCACAACAAATCGAACCTGGTTGGTTGGAGTTCATATTTATCGCAGGCTCCAGGCTTGAAAGAAACCCCTAAGCACTCTGTTCCTGCGCGCGAGACGAATTTGGTCGGCCTTCCACCGGCCTGGATTGGAGTCGGAGACATTGAGCTGTTTTATGCCGAAGATGTTGCCTACGCCAAAGCCCTCCAAGCTGCTGGGGTTGATTGCAAGCTCAACGTTGTTGAGGGAGGGCCACACGCATTTGAGACCTTTGCTGCCGATACTCCGACAGCAAAGGTCTACCTTGCGGATGCAACCAGTTGGTTGAAGCAGCAGCTGGGCGTTTAGCCTGTTTCAGTGCTAGTGACCACCACTGAAGGTGTCCAAAGTTCCACCGTTCTCGGCGGCTGCTTCAAAGGCCGGTAAGTGACTGTCCAGTGATGCGCTTCTGAGGTTGTTTAGGACCTTGGTTAGTTGGGCATCATCGGTCATCGTCAATAGGTAGTCATAAAGCTCGATGTTCAGCACTTCACCCTCAGCCCAGGCAAGGGCAGCGGTCTCTAGATCGGCTGGTGCCTGGATTTGACCCAGGTAAGGGTTTTCTGGAACCTCAACGCCGAGGCGTTCAAGCTGCCTAATCAGGGCATCAGCGTGACGGAGTTCTGCTGAGTAAATCGTTGCGTAGGGCTCAACGTCGCCATAGGCATCAAGTACTGCTAGGTAGCTAGCTGCCGCTGCGTATTCACCCTCTGGTCCCATGAGTGCTGCGAGGATTACCTCTTCACTGGTCATTGAGGTCACAACCGGGGCTGCGGTTTCAGTTTCGGTGACGGCAGTTTCGGTTGATTCAACACCTTCGGTAACGGTGTCAGTCTCAGTAGCATCGGCTGATTCGGCTGCGGACTGGGTTGCAGTGGTTTCTGTAGATACCGATTCAGCTGGCGCGCAGCCTGCCAATCCAACAAGGGTTAGACCTGCAACTGCTAGTGGGATTAGCTTTCTCATTTGTCCTTCTCTTTTCTGCACTTTTGGTGCCTAATAGAAGTTTATGACAGGCAGTCTCATAAAGATTGACTCACGAATAGTTCGCAGAAAGTTCTCAGGAATCTTCCAGTGAGTTGGCGTGGCCTATGGACTTGGCTGCTAAGCGCGGTGATTAGGTTTTGGGGTTAGCTCATCAGAAACAGCTGCCTCGGTAGGCAGGTTCTGGTTCAGATAATCAAAGTCTTCATCCGAAAGCTCGATCTCTGTTGCTGTGATGCAATCCAGGACGCTTTCCGCCCTTGTTGCCCCAGGGATCGGAAGGACAGCTGGTGAGGTCTTCATCTCCCAAGCAAGTGCAATCGCATAGGGGGAAGCTGCATACTTTTCTCCGATTTCCTCAAATGCGCTCGAGTCAGAAATAGCGGTCTTGGTCCTTACTCCACCTAGCGGAGACCATGGGAAAAATGCAATTCCATACTCTTCGCAGATCTCCAGAACATCTAGGTCGTGGCGATAGCGGGGGCTGAACTCGTTCTGCACTGACACCAGACCACCCTGGTCTGGTGTGCCGCCTATTTCAATGGCTCTTAGAAGCTGCTTGGCGTCATAGTTTGAAACACCGACCTGCTTGGTGAGGCCGCGCGCCTTGAGTTCCATGACACTTTCGAATTGAGTCTCGAAGTCAATGCTTGGGTCTAGTCGGTGGTGCTGCCAAAGATCTAGCTGCGCCACCCCCAGTCGGCTAGCCGATGCCTCGGCTGCCTGAACTAGGTAATCGAGGGTTCCGTTTCGACCCCAGACTTCGCCCTCGCTTCTAGTAATGCCGCCCTTGGTGGCAATGAGAACCTTAGCCTTTTGCTCCTTCGTTCCAGGCCAACTGGCTAGCGCCTCAGCAACAAAGACCTCGTTGTGGCCAACCTCGTCCCAGGTTGGAGCATAGATATCTGCGGTGTCCAGCAGGGTGATGCCCGCGTCGAGTCCGGCATGAATTGCCGGAATTGCAGATTCGGCTCTTCGGACTGGATCAAGGGCTGCGCCATCAGACCAAATCCAAGAAACGTTCATGCAGCCGATGCCGATGGCTGAAACTTCTCTGTTGCCAAGCTTGTTTTGCTTCATCTACTAGCTCCTATTCGGATCAGATGGTGCTGCCATCGCGATCAACCACAGCCTAACTAGGAACAATTGATTTGAATTTTACTTTCAAAGATTTCGTTGGCTTCTAGCACTCGGACGTCGCGACCTGAATTGAAGGCATCCGGCGGTGAAGTCATGGGCTCTACGACCAGAGCGCCTTGCAGCTCAGGTCTATTGGGCCTATGAATCTGAATCCAAGGTAAAATATGATCCCAGGTTACAGAGACACGTTTGCCGGTTGCCCCGCTAATTTGAGCAAACGTTTTACCTTCGAGGTCCCAATCGAAATCAGAAAATGCATGGTCCAAAAATTCGAGGTTGGCTTTTCTTGACGTCCTAAAGTCAAATTCCGTTCCCTCGACCGTTGCTTCTTCCAAGGGCAAAAGTCTCTCGGAGTCGACTAGCAGAACTGTCTTGGCGGTTATCCGTAAAGCTGGGCTTTGGTCACCCGGGGTCTTTAGATATGGATGAAACGCAAAGCCAAAAGGCGTGCGGCTGATTGAAGTGTTCCTCGCAGAGAATTTCATTGTCAGTCCGGTCCTGGTCAGCCTGTAGGTAACGGCTAGAGATAAGACCGCTGGGTAGCCCTTCTCTCCACCAACCGTTGTCGTAAGGGTGACAGAGGAACTAGTTTTGCGGCCGATTTTCCATCTCTTTGAAGCTGAGAAACCGTGCAGAGCATTGTTTCTGTTGGATTCATTTACTGGCACTTCAAAGTTCCGTCCAGCAAATTGATACTTGCCGTCTCTAATTCGGTTTGGCCAAGGTGCGATGACAGACCCGTGGTAACTAATGCTTGGGTCTACCTCGGCGCAATTGGGGATGTAATCCTCCCCCTTGAATCTCAACGACCAAAGCGAGGCCCCAGTTGTGTGAATTGACGCCTCGTAATGGCCACTTTTTATGGTGTGGATTTTAGCCAACTTGAGCCAACCGAATCACCGTCCAGGATGCAGCTGGAAGTGTTGCAGTCAGGCCTCCCGCCTTAACTTCTACAGCGCCTAAAGTTTGTGGGACAACCTGCTCTGGATTCTGCTGATTGTTTGTTAGAGCAAGATCGTCGCCTCCCAAGTAGAGCGCTTCTACCAACTGGTAATCCCCAAAGCCCTCTAGATCGAGATGCATCGTCGTTGACTCCGCTAGCTCACGGTTTAGCAAGAAAATTCTTAGCTCCGCAGTTTCTGGGTCCCTGGCTACGACTGCATCTGTCATTGGTAGGTCCTTGAATAGCGCGCTGTCCCTTTTTGCGGTTGACAGCTCTAGCTCCAGCAGCTCATGGCCCGCGACCGCTGCAGTCAAAGCAAAGGGATAGAAAATTGTCTGCCGCCATGCTGGCACACCTGGTTCGGTGCGAATCGGCGCAATAATGTTCACCAGTTGCGCTTGGCACGCAACTTTGACTCGGTCAGCGTTTTTAACCAAGGCCATCAATAGACCACCGACAACAACTGCGTCCTCGACGGTGTATTCGTCTTCGATAAGTTTCGGCGCCTCGACAAATTCGAGATTTTCCACACCCTCGAATCGCTTTTGATACCAGACGTTCCATTCGTCGAAAGAGATATTGATTTTCTTATCAGACCCCTTGGCTTCAGCGACTCTGTCAGCTCTTTCAATCACGCCCTTAATAAATCGATCCATTCGAGCTGAAGCCGCCAAGAATGACAATGAGTCATCATCAAACTTTTCGTAATAGGCATGCATAGATATCAGATCTACGTTGTCAAAAGTATGCTCCAGGACAGTTGTTTCCCATTCGCCAAATGTCGGCATCTCTTCAAACGAGCTGCCGCAGGCTACTAGTTCAACATTTGGATCAACCAGGCGAATCGCCTTTGCTGTTTCTGCCGCAAGCTTGCCGTAGTCCTCAGCGGTCTTGTGGCCAACCTGCCACGGTCCATCCATTTCATTGCCTAGGCACCAGAAGCGAATATCGTATGTCTCATTCCGACCATGCTTCTTTCTGAGTTCGGAAAGTTCAGTGCCAAAATCTGTGTTCGTGTATTCGACTAGTCGTGCAGCGTCTTCGAGTCCGCGAGTGCCCAGATTTACGGCCATTACCGGTTTCGCACCGACTCTTTCAATCCAGCTCATAAACTCGTTTAACCCAAATTGATTTGTTTCAATTGAACGCCAGGCCAGGTCAAGCCTTCTTGGTCTTTGGTCCTTAGGACCGACACCGTCCTCCCAGCGATAACCGGACACGAAGTTCCCACCGGGATATCGGACCGCAGTCACGCCCATTTCTTTAGTTAGTTCAATGACGTCTGTTCGGAAGCCATTTTCGTCAGCCATCGGGTCGCCCGGGGCAAAAATGCCTCCATAAACACACCGGCCCATGTGCTCAACAAATGAACCAAACAGTTCAGGGCTAATCCGACTTGTTACAACTTCACTGACTTTTAGTCTTGCCTCGGGCATGCGTTTCTTTCCTTCTGTGGATGTTTAGCCGAGGCCCCTGGAGGTTATTAGGGGCCTCGGCCAAACTCTGTTGAGCTCTACTTACTTAGCTAGAGCTTCGTTCATGCGAGCTTCAGCATCTTTTAGAGCTGCACTCTGGCTCTTGCCCGCAACCCAAGTTGCGTTCAATTCCTCGGCAAGAGCATCCCAGGCACCAGCCCAGCCAGTTGCGGCTGGAACCATGCGGGCCTTGGAGGCGGTTCCCGCGTAGTTGGTGCGCTGAGGGGCATCGTTGTAATCAGCGCTTGCGATGATCGAGGTACGAGGAGCGATGTGGCCGGTACCAACCGCCCAGTCACCAACGTGCTCGTATAGGTAAGCCATGAACTTCAAGGCACCTGCCTGCTTTGCTGGGTCAACGTCTGCCTGAGTTGGCATGACCCACATGTGCGAGTCGCCCCACGCACCGTTTTCGCCGTAGACACTAGGAACGTCCATTGCAAAGTAGGTAAATGGTGCTTCACGGTTGTACTGGTCAACTACCCAAGTACCGTTGTGCAGTGCTGCAACGTCTCCAGCCAAGAATGCGGCCTGAGAGTCGGTGTAACCCTGCTCTGGGTTAGAGCACTCATCCGCGATCTGGTTCAACAGACGAAGTGCTTCTGCGCCCTCAGGGGTGTCAGTGCTAGCAGTGACACCGTCACTTAGCTCTCCACCCTGCTGCCATACCAGACCCAAGAACAAGCGGGCTCCAACACCGAATTCAAACCAGTCATGCGCGAAGTACTGCTTGCCCGTGGCGCTTTGAATTGCCTTGCACTGCGAGATCAATTCACCTGCGGTGGTTGGCATGATTGGCATTCCATCAGCATCTGTCAGGCCGGCCTCTGCATAAAGATCAGCGTTGACGTGCCAAAGGCTCGCGTGGATGTCGAACGGCACACCGTAGTAGTCGCCCTCATAAGTTGCTGCGCCAAGAGCTGGTGCAGTGTAGTCAGCCCAGTCAACGCCTTCAGCGGCTAATAGGTCGCCTACCGGGGTCAATAGACCGCGAGTCACGTAGTCCTGAAGTCGGTGCTGGTGCATAACCGCAACGTCAGGAGGAGTTCCGCCTGAGAAAGTAGTGCCTAACTGGGTGTAGTAATCTCCCCATGCCTGACCACCTAGCTTCTCAACAGTCACGCCATTGTCTTCGGCGTTGAATGCGTTGGTAAGAATCTGAATAACCTCACACTCGCTGGTTGCAAGCTTGACGTCAGTTACGCCCTCGGTGGTGTCGTCGCAATCACCGAAGAATCTAGCTAGTGAAATAGTTACTTCCTCGGCTGTTGCGCTGTCGCCACCTGAGGTACCTGCGGTCTCTGTCGACGCTGTGTCATCAGAGGCAGTTGCACAACCAGTGAGGATCAGTGCAGATGCGGCGGAGGTTGCTAGCAGCTTTGCTAGCGCTTTCCTGTTTTTGATCATTCCTTTGTTCTCCTTTATTGGTGTTCTTTTGTTTGAAAGCCCAAGTGGCACTTGGACCAAGAGGAAACTCGGCTGCTCTTCCTCGATATCACTTGCTCCCGCTTCCCAGAGAGATTCCGCGAACAAGATGCTTTTGAAAAATTAGGAACAGGATCAATAGCGGCAAGCTGGCAAAAACACCGCGGGCCATTAGGGACCCGAGCTCAGTTGCTTGCGCAAAGTTCCCCTGAAGGCTGGCCAGTCCTGTGGTTATGGTGAACATCTCGCGCTGAGTTGCTGACACTAGCGGCCAAAGGAAGTCATTCCAGGTCAGGATGTAGGTGAATATGCCAAGAGCGGTTAATGCAGGAGCCGACATTGGAAGCATGATCTTCCAAAAAATCGCCCAACGGCTCGCGCCATCAACCCTTGCGGCTTCCTCTATCTCATCTGGGATGGCTGCCATAAATTGGGTCATTATGAACACTCCGAGCGGCGCCGCGATTCTAGGAAGAATCAGGGCCTGGTAAGTGTTGTGCATTTCACTTTCCGCAAACATAAGAAACAGCGGGACAAACATCGCTTCGCGAGGGACCATCAGTCCGGCAAGCACCAAAGGAAAGACGACTTTCTTTCCAACAAATTTGATGCGCGCGAACGCGTATCCGGCCATCGCTGAGAGAATCAGCGTTATAACCGTCGTCATACCAGTCACCACAACACTGTTGAAGAGCCAGCGAACTGTTTGACCGCCTGTAATGACCCCAACCAGGTTCTCGAATGTGAATTCGATTGGAACAAGCGAAGTGGTGTCCGACTGCAAAGCCCCGTTACTCGACAGAGACAAGGAGAACATCCAAATCAGCGGAAGAATCCAGATCACGGCCAAGACAGTCATGGCAAGAAGGAAAAGCGTTGTCTTTGCTTTCCTGGAAATCAATGGACGGCCGTTGTTCCTGGACTCCCGCGTCTTCGCGCTTTGGCTTAATGTGCTCATGATTCATTCCTCATCAATCTGAACTGCACTGCCGAGAAGAACACCATCACTACAAATAGGAAGACGCTCATTGCGGAGGCGTAGCCAAGCTCTAGGTCCCGGAAGCCGCTTTCGTAAATGTGCTGAATCGAGACCCGAGTGGCACCATTTGGGCCGCCCCTGGTCATGATGTAGACCTGTCCAAAGATTTGGAATGAGGCAATCACCTGGAGAACAGTGACCAAAAGAGTGGTCCTGCGCAGTCCAGGGACGGTGATGAACCTAAATCTTGACCAATAGCCCGCTCCATCGATCTCAGCAGCCTCATACAGCGATCGATCGATGTCCTGAAGTCCTGCCAAAAACAGAACAACGTTGAACCCCACAGTCCACCAAAGTGTCACGAACACAACCGCTGGCATCGCCCAAAACGGCGACGTTAGCCAGCTAATTGGCTCCCAGCCAAGGCTCTCAAACATTGCGCCAACCAGCCCAAGTTGCGGATTGAGCATGAATGCCCAAATAAGCGTCAAAACTGATACCGAAAGCACGAAGGGTGCGAAGAAGAGAGTCCTTAGCACGCCCGACCAGATGCCGGGGCGATTCACGGCAAGTGCAAGCAGCAATCCAACTCCGACGATCACCGGCGTCGATAGCAAGACAAATAGAACTGTATTTCCAAAAGACAACCAGAACTGTGAGTCATTCCAGCGACCGTCAGGTGATGGGTGAAAACCCATCGCAACTAGGAAAACTCCTAAAATCAGCGCGCTGAAGAATACTGTTTCGAGTTTTCCGAACCTGCCCCTTCGGAACAACACCAACACAGGAATCAACAGCAGCAGGCCAGCGATTCGCCACTCAAGCATGTTTGAAATTGACCAAATCATGTCCTGACCCCAGAACATGCGGAAATAGTTTTCTAAGCCAATCCAGGTTCGATCTGAAATTACAAGCAGATCTAGATCGTAGAAGCCCATGATCACTGCCTGAAGGATCGGGTAAATCAGAAAGGCCAGATAGATGAGCCCGAATGGAATGAAGAATCCCCAGCCAGCGATGTTGTTTTCACGGGCTTCTCTTTTGCGCAGGGTTTTGACCTTAGACATGTCCACACCCTTCTTTGTCGTCGATGGCTCAGTAGAAAACTGAATTCACCGTGAAAACTATCCAGGTTGAAAACTATTCAGCCTCGTTGCACTAATTTACAACGCTGTAAATCAGAATCGCAACCGATGAACCGCTTTGTAATACATTTGTGACCTAATTTGCGATATAGTTCAGAATAGAGCGTGAAAGAAGGGGCATAGTGGCCAAGCAGGTTAGGTTAGCGGATGTTGCCAAGCACGCTGGTGTGTCTCTAAAGACAGTTTCTAACGTTGTACATGAGTACAAACACGTCGCCCCTGAGATGAGGGCCAAAGTACAGGCCTCCATAGATCAGCTTGGCTACCGACCAAACCTTACAGCCCGAAGACTAGTGACTGGGCGCACCGGAATGATTGCTCTTGCACTACCGGAGACTGACCACCCTTATTTCTCAACGCTCGCCGACGCGGTTGTGAAGGCAGCGGAGAAGCACGGCCTTAGAGTCTTGATTGAGCAGACCGATGGCAAAGTAGACCGCGAACTTGCCGTTCTGAGCGATAGAGAAGCTGGATTGGTTGATGGGGTTATTTTCCAGCCTGCCATGGTTACCAGCCTGGAAATTGCAGAGGTTCAAGCAGATACGCCAGTTGTGCTTTTGGGAGAAGCGGCTATGCCGCTATCAATTGACCACGTGATGATTGACAACGTTGATGCATCCAGAGCTTCGGTCGAACACCTGCTAAAGCTTGGCTGCAAAAAGATCGCCTTCTTGGGGGCGGTTGCAGACGACAACGCTGGCGCGACGATTCGCCGTCTCGCGGGTTACCAATACGCCCTTGACAGGGCGGGGCTGATTTTGGACCCCGACCTCGTGCTTCAAGTGGACAGCTTTTCCCCAAGCTCAGCAAAGAAGGCGGTCATGGAGGCACTATCGGAAGGCCTAGAGTTTGATGGCCTACTTTGCAGAGATGACCGATTTGCCGTTGCCGCGCTTCAAGCCTTGAGAGAGGCTGGGCTCTCAGTGCCCGACGACGTCGCCGTAATAGGTTGGGATGACACTGAGCTGGGCCGCTACTCTTTCCCGACCGTTACTACAGTGTCTCCTGATAAGTCCGGTATTGCCGAACTTGCTGTAAACATGCTCATTGAGAGAATCAATGGTCAGACAGGTGTGGGTCGGCACCGACTAGCACCTTTTTCGCTTGTTGTTCGGGAAAGCGCTCCGGACTAAATTGTGCTGGCGTCAATGACGAAGCGGTAGCGAATGTCGCTGCCAACGACTCGAGCATAAGCTTCGTCTATTGCCTTAGGGTCAGAGGCATCAACCATCTCAATTGTCGAAACGATGTTGTGCTCGCCACAGAAATCCAGCATCTCCTGGGTGCCGGAGATGCTGCCGGTGTTGGCACCGGCAATGGATTTCAAGCCCGTGATCAGGCTGAACGGGTGGAAGGACTGCTTGTTTCCGGATACACCAACATAAATCAGGGTTCCACCAACCTTCAGCATGTCAAGCAGCGAATCTAGTTCGATGTCAGCGCTGACGGTGTTCAGAATCACGTCAAAGGTGTCTTTGTGAGATTCGAAGCTCTCTGAAGTAATTAGGTACTCGGTTGCACCCATGTCCTTGGCATCCTGAGCCTTATTTGGGCTGTGACCTAGAACGTAGGTTTCTGCTCCCATGGCTGCAGCAAACTTGACTGCCATGTGGCCAAGGCCACCGAGTCCCATGATCGCAACCTTCATGCCAGGACCGACGTTCCAGTGCTTCAGCGGAGACCAAACTGTGACTCCGGCGCAAAGAAGTGGGGCGGCGGCGGCGTAGTCAAGATTTTCTGGAACCTTCAGAACAAAGTGCTCTTTGACCACAACATTCTTGGCGTAACCGCCATAGCTTTCTTCACCGTCATAGTGGCGGCCGTTGTAGGTCTGAACGTTGCCGGTTCGGCAGTAGTTTTCCATTCCGCGCTTGCAAGGGTCGCAGCTGCCACAGGAGTCAACGAAGGTTCCGACACCAACCCGGTCGCCGACCTTGAACTTGGTTACTGCATCGCCAACCGCGGTAACCTCGCCGACGATTTCGTGGCCGGGAACCATTGGGAAGATGCCCTCAAACCACTCGTCTCGAACCTGGTGGATGTCGGAGTGGCAGATTCCTGAATACTTGATGTTGATTGCAACAGAATCTGAAGTCAGCTCTCTCAGTGGCATTTCTGCTTTTTCGAAGGCTACGCCTGGCGCACTAACAATCAGGGCTTGGGTCTTTGACAATTGGTCTCCTTAGGCTTTTATTAGATGCTAACCCAAATTGGGAGCAGCGAATGACGCGCGCAGCCTGGAACCAATTTGCCAACATTGTGGTTTGGTTGAAACATGAAAACAAGGACAAAAGTATTCCTCGGTGTAATTGCGCTGGTGGTGCTGGTTGGGCCATTTGCGGTGCCGGTGAATACCTCCGGAACGCTCACCAACAAAGAGGCTGCCGCGCTTAGCTGGAATGGAGAGTCTGAGTTTGTTGAGCTTGCGGACCACGAGGTTCACCTTGTTACTGCAGGCAGTGAGCAAAGCGACCGATTGATTGTTTTGCTGCACGGGTTTGGTGCGAGCAGTTTGACCTGGGAAGCAGTGTTGGAGCCGATTAGCTCCCAGGGTTTTGTTATTGCTTATGACCGGGCAGCATTTGGTTTTACCGAAAGGCCCACTAATTGGTCTGGAACTAACCCCTATTCAGCCGAGGGTCAGTTGCAGGTCTTGGATGAGATCATCGCCAAGTATGGCGATGATAAAGAGGTTGTTGTTTTAGGGCACAGTGCTGGTGGTGCTCTGGCACTTGGATATGCGCTGGATCACCCGGACCGGGTTGACAAGCTAATTCTGGAGGCTCCAGCTGTTTATGCTTCCGGTGGGATGCCTGATTGGTTGAACTGGGTTTTTGATATTCCGCAGCTGGATCACCTCGGGCCGTTGGCGGTTTCGTCGATTGCGACTAGCGGGCTGGCCATCTTAGATATGAGCTTTTTTAATAAGACGCTAATCACAGATCGAATCCGAACCAACTACACGGCACCGCTGGATGTAATTGGCTGGGAAAGAGCGTTTTGGGAGTTCAACAAGGCGCCCAAATCATTGAACCTGGTTGAGCGGCTGGGTGAGCTCACAACTCCAACCCTGATCATTACCGGAGACAACGATGAGATTGTCGCAACTGCTGATTCAGTCAAGCTTTCCGGGGAGTTGGCTGGATCCAGTCTGGAGATTGTTAGTGACTCAGGTCACCTGCCAAATGAAGAGAAGCCAAGTCAGTTCGCTGAGTTGGTAATTAGCTTCCTGGATAAATAGGGGTAGGTTTTTGTCCATGTTATACAAAGGTGTATTCGGAACCCTGAGGACTCTAATTGGGATGGGCCTTCTAGGAAGTGTGCTCTGGCAGGTTACCGACCGAATCAGAGTCGATCTATTCAGGCCGACTGAGTACTTTGCTTTTTTCTCTATTACCTCGGCGATATTTGCAGGTCTTGTTGTTCTTGTGAGTGGCCTGACGCTACTTCAGGGAAAATCTGAGACAGAAAAACTGAACCTACTGCGGCTTATAGCCGCAGTTTCAATGATCATTGTTGGGGTTGTATATCACTTGCTGCTTGGTGATTCGGCGGTTGATCCAAGAGATGTTGGCTATGAGTGGCCTCAAATTCCAAACCTTGTCATTCACACCTATGCACCAATTTTGGTCGTCTCCGATTACCTGCTCTCGATCAAGGGCCCAAGACCCAAGTGGCGCAAAGCGCTCTGGGTTGTGGTTTATCCCCTTGCCTGGCTCGGATTCTCGCTCGTCCGAGGCCTTGCTGATGGCTGGTGGCCCTACTGGTTTATTAATCCAGGAAGCGAAGGTGGTGTGATTGGCATGCTCACCTACATCTTGGTGATCGCACTGGCCTTCATTTCACTTGGCTTTATTGTTTTGGGGCTAAGGCTTGCAATAACCAAGATTCTGGGTGTTTCTAGCGAACAGTCACGCCAACCATAAAGTGCCACCCAAGCCACCACCACACCATGAACAGCGCAATTCTGGTGATGCGGTGCTGCATGATGTTTTCAACTAGTTCCCCAAGCGGTGCCAGCTTGTCTGGCCGCAGTCTGCCGACAGCACCGAGAGCCAACCCGATCAAGATAAATATCACGTAACTGGAGATTATTGCTAGCGGCCAGTTCATCGCCTTTTCACCCCAAACAGATAAACCCCGCTGACCAACCAAAAGACCACAAACACAGCCCTGCCAAATGGAGTGTCGATGATTGGGTCCAGTAGCACCGAAATGGTTGGGAAGGTTTCAAGATCGTCGTAGACTTTGCTGCCCAGGTATGCCACGAGTTCAACCAGTGCAAAGCCCAGTGCCCAAATTGCCCATATCCACCTGGATCTAAGCACCTGCCTTGTTGGCACCAATTGGCTCTTGGCGTCGGTGTGAAACAAAAGCAGAATGCCAATTGGGATGTAGGCAAGAATCACAAACCAATTCCAGGATCCATGGCGTTCTGTAAAGAACATCACCAGACCACTTGCAATCACCACAACCGCAATCGGCACAATGCCGAATTGCGGTTGGGACTTGAAACCAAAGGTTGTGAAACCAAAGACCTGAGTCAGAATCACTAGCGCGGCAATGCCGAAAACTAGAATGTCCTCGATCGATCCCCGCCACAGGTGGAAAAGTGCCATGCCAACAAAGACAATCACCCAGGGGTTAAAACCCCTAAGTGCACTCCACTTCAAGCGTTCACCGCATCAGAAATTGCCCGGCAGACACTGGTTGCTCCATACTCACCCCGGGCAGCAGCAATTTCTGCTGCCTCCGAATGCAGTTGGTTGGCAATGATTGCAATCTCTGCCAACCTGCCGTTTGTTATTTCAAAGTCCAGCGAGATGGCCTTTGCGGTTAGAGCGCCGATCATTCCGGCGAGAATATCTCCAGTGCCAGCAGTTGCCAAATGAGTACTTCCGGGTCCAGATTGAACCGGTTCAAACCCTGGCATTGAAACCAGGGTGGTGTTGTTTTTTAGCACAACCACACAGCCGGTTGTTTCAGCCAGCTTGATGGCAGCCGACTCTGGATCTTCTTCCAATTGCTCAACGGTGATTGGCTCGATCAGCCGTGAGTAAAGCTTTGCTGCCTCTATTGAATGCGGGGTGAGAACTGCAGGTGCTCTAAGGCTCTGGTAATCAACCAGTGCAAGTGCTCCAGCATCAATCACCATTGGCACGGCTAACGCAATTGCTTCAACTATGTTTGCTTGCTGCTCGCCAGCATCTGTTTCTGCAATACCCGAGCCAACAACCACTGTGCTTGCTCGATCAAGGCCCAGCACCACCTCTGGCCGGTTCCCTAGAACCAAATCATTGACTGATTTTGGACCTAAATACCTGACCATTCCAATGCCAAATTCGAATGCTGCTTCGATTCCGAGCAATGCAGCTCCCGGATATTTCTGACTGCCGGTGACAAAGCCAACGGTGCCGCGAGTGTATTTATTGTCCGCAGTAGATGCCGGCATCAGCAGCTGTGATGCGAAATCCGGATCAACACTCGGGTGCATAGATTTCACTCTAGTGAAATTAGTTTGGTTGGTGTGGTGTTGTAACTTCCTATGCTTACAAATCAAACACTGACAATGCTCGATGGTTCCACAAAAGACCTCGAGGACTTCCACGGCAAACTGCTGATGGTGGTGAACGTTGCCTCTAGGTGTGGCCTAACACCTCAGTACGAAGCGCTCGAAGAGCTTCAGAAGAAATACCAGGACCGTGGCTTCACCGTTATTGGGGTTCCCTCTGGTTCTTTCAAGCAGGAACTCAAAGACGATGACCAAATCGCCGAGTACTGCTCAACCACCTGGGGCATTAGCTTTCCAATGCTGCAGAAGGCAGATGTGAATGGCCGCAAGCGTCACCCTCTCTACAAGGAGCTAGTGAAGGCAAAGGACTCCAAGGGGCTCGCGGGACCTGTGATGTGGAACTTTGAAAAGTTCCTGGTCACACCAACCGGCCAAATCATGCGCTTTAGGCCAACCACCAAGCCAGATGCAGAAGAGATCATCAAAGCCATTGAGGCAAACCTTCCAAGCTAACCTTGGCTCATGGCCATTGAGGTAGTTGCAGCAATCATCCAAGACCCCGCTGGCGCTTTCTTGTGCGCCAAGCGTGGCTCTTGGAAAGATGCTGCTGGCAAATGGGAGTTTCCAGGCGGGAAACTAAACCCCGGTGAGAGCGCAGAAACGGCGCTAGTTCGCGAAATCAAAGAAGAGCTTGGTGTTGAAATCAAGGTGCTGCGGCTCTTTGATAGAAGCGTCACGGTTTTAGGCGACAGCGAGATTGACCTTGCCTGCTATAGCTGCGAGCTAATCGGTGAAAAACCAACCACCTCCACCGACCACAGCGAGCTTTCCTGGGTCAGCGAACCGGAGCTCTCAAAATTGGACTGGGCCGAGCCCGATCTGCCCGCAATAAAGAAGCTGCTGATTCCTTTTTGTTAGGCCAGACGGTAGCCGTCTTTGTCCTCGATCTTCTTGATGGCAATCAGGATGATGTCCACCAGGTACCAAATTCCAAGACCACCGAAGGTGATCAGCTTCAGGATTCCAGTTCCAACTTTTCCTAGATAAAACCTGTCAACACCTAGGGTTCCAACCACGATTGAGAGAACCAGTGCGATCACCCACTCCTTGGTTGAAAACACCCCTGGAACCTGCTTGGCCTTCCAGTGCTCGCCGTTTTGATCAACAACTGTTGATTCGCCGTTGAGCTTGCCGGCCTCTGCCCACATTCTCAGCTCTTCGGTAGTTAGGTTGTGATCGCCACCAGGTAGTTTCAGGATCCACTGACTCATTTTTTTATCTCTCTTACTTTCATGACCTGCCTTTATTAGGCGCAGGCCTGATACAAACCTATGACACCGACCGTACTTATTGCAGGTAACTAGCCCAAGGATTGAATTGGGAACCTAAGGTATTCGGCTTTCCAGCCTAAGTTTGGTGAACGCCAGGCTAAATCATCAGCCAGTTCAGCCATTGTCGCCCAATAGAAGATGGTGAGCAGGTCAACGCTCAAATAGCTGATGGTGTCTCCTGGGAAGGCTTTTGCTAGGCAGCGCTTGATGATTGTTGGCATATCTCCCAGCCCATGCTCATGGAGTTGGGCCCTGACCTCTAGGTCAATCTCCCTTGCCCGCTTCGGACTCCAGGGAGTCATTGGGTCTGGGTAGTGAAGCATGTTGCTGAGTTGAATGGCCTCGCGGTAGCGAACGTCTTCGAGCCGATCAAAGATCGGCACGAATCGTTCCATCTCGTAGCCGGCCTTTCGCATGTCCAAGATGTCTGGGTAGGACAAAAACCTGTAGAAAGGAACGTGAGGACGAACAGCCTGATAGGGCTTGGAGGTGAAGCTTGCAAGAAGTGGATCGACACCTACAGCCGCAGCACCCCAGGTGTTAAAGGCTTCATCCGGGTAGGGGATTTTCCCTAGCTCTTCGGGACTCTGCTCGCTCATAGAAACTATTGTCCGTCAGGTTTGCCAATAGTTTCGAAGAATTGGAAAACTTTGATTAGCCAAGCATGTCGTGGCGAACCAGAGTCGCGTTGCGATCTGGCCCAACACCGATGGCGCTTATTCTGGTGCCGCTCATCTTCTCAAGTGCCAGGACGTAGTCCTTGGCATTCTTAGGAAGATCTTCAAAGCTGGTGACCTTTGAAATATCCTCTTCCCAGCCCGGGAACATTTCGTAAATTGGCTTTGCGTGGTGAAAGTCAGTCTGTGAAACAGGCACTTCTTCGACTCGTTGGCCGTCAACATCGTAGGCAACACACACCGGGATTTCCTTGATACCGGTCAGGACATCAAGCTTGGTAAGGAAAATGTCGGTCAAACCATTGACCCTAGTGGCGTAGCGAGCAATAGGAGCGTCGAACCAACCACAGCGGCGATCGCGACCGGTTGTCACACCGACCTCACCGCCTTGAGTTCGAAGGTACTCGCCCATGTCGTCAAACAGCTCGGTTGGGAATGGTCCAGCACCAACCCGGGTGGTGTAGGCCTTTAAGATGCCAATCACGCCTGAGATCTTGGTTGGGCCAATTCCGCTACCGGTGGTGGCTCCTCCAGATGTTGGGTTTGAAGAGGTAACAAACGGGTAGGTTCCGTGGTCAACATCAAGCAGGGTTCCCTGGCCACCCTCAAGCAGCACGGTCTTCCCCTGGTCAATTGCCTGATTCAAGATCAGTGAGGTGTCAGCAACCATTGGTCGAACTCGCTCTGCAAATGACAGAAGGTGCTCAACAACTTCCTCTGCGTTCACTGCTGCGCGGTTAAAGACTTTCACCAAAAGTTCGTTCTTCTGGTTTAGTGCCGCTTCAACCTTTTGCAGCAGGATGCTTGGGTCAAACAAGTCTTGAATTCTGATGCCGAGGCGACCCATCTTGTCACCGTAGGTCGGGCCAATGCCGCGACCGGTGGTGCCGATGGCGCGCTTTCCTAGAAAGCGCTCCGAAACCTTGTCCACGGTCACGTGGTAGGGGGTGATGATGTGAGCATTTGCTGAAATCAAAAGTTTTGAGGTGTCGACGCCCTTTTCGTTAAGGCCATCGATTTCCTTGAAGAGCACCTCGAGGTCAACCACAACACCGTTGCCAATTACCGGCGTGCACTCAGGCGTCAGGATTCCTGAGGGAAGTAGGTGCAGTGCGAACTTCTTGTCGCCGATGACCACTGTGTGGCCGGCATTGTTTCCGCCCTGGTAGCGAACCACGTAATCAACGCGGTCTCCGAGCAGGTCGGTGGCTTTGCCTTTTCCTTCGTCGCCCCACTGGGCTCCGACGAGGACAACTGCGGGCATGACAAGCCCCTTTCTAAAAAGCTAAGGGATTTCTTGGGAACTTACCCCAGTCTACCCAAAAACGTGCTGCATCACCCAGGTGTGCATTGTTATTGCAGCTGCAGCGGAGGCATTGATTGATCTGGTTGATCCAAACTGGGTAATTTCCAAAACCATATCGGCGGCATCTAGGGCTGCCTGGCTAAGCCCTGGACCCTCTTGTCCAAAGAGGAAAATGCACTCTTTTGGTAGCGCTGTTTTCTCCAGTTGCTTGCAGCCGGGAACATTGTCAATTGCAATGATCGGAAGCTTTTGACCATTTGAACCGGCTGTTTGTGCCCAGGCAACAAACTCATCGATGGTTTCTTTGTGGCTGACGTGCTGATAGCGGTCGGTGACCATTGCGCCTCTTCGGTTCCAGCGCTTGTTCCCGACGATGTGGACTTCCTTTGCCAGGAAGGCATTGGCTGTTCTAACGATCGAACCGATGTTGAGGTCATGCTGCCAGTTCTCAATTGCCACGTGATATTCGTGGCGGTGGGTGTCTAGGTCCGCAACGATTGCAGCCATTGACCAGTAGCGATATTTGTCCACCACATTTCTAGTGTCGCCCGATTGCAGCAGGTCTAAATCGAACTTTTCAAAGTCTGGGTGCGAGGAATCAGGAAGCTGTCCAGGCCATGGACCAACACCCCAAGTTGGTTGCTCATGGGTACCTGTCAAATTTTCTTCAATCACTTGTAACAGCCTAAAGCTAGGCTTGGTTGTTATGAGAGATCGTTCAGAAATAATCAGTTGGCTAACCGACATGGATGGCGTGCTTTGGCACGAGGGGAAGGCAATTGCCGGGGCTCCAGAGCTCATTCAGAAATGGACCGATGCGGGAACCAAGTTTCTGGTTCTAACTAACAACTCGATCTACACACAGCACGATCTTTCAATCAGACTCCAGGCCGGCAGCCTGAATGTTCCCAAGGAACTGATCTACACCTCAGCGCTGGCAACGGCTGACTTCTTGGACCACCAGTCACCAAAGAGCAGCGCATACGTGATTGGCGAAAATGGTCTGATCTCCGCAATGCACGACATCGGGTATGTGCTGACTGAATCAAACCCGGAGTATGTGGTGCTGGGTGAAACCAGAAACCTAAGCTTTGACAGCCTCACCAAGGCAGCGAGATTTATTAACAACGGTGCGAAGTTCATTGCTACCAACCCAGACCCAACCGGCCCAAGCAAAGACGGCGTGATGTTGGCAACTGGTTCAGTGGCCGCTCTTCTAACCAAGGCCACCGGCAAGGACCCCTACATCGTTGGGAAGCCAAACCCGATGATGTTCCGTTCTGCGATGCGCAAGATTGGTGCTCACTCTGAGACCACCGCCATGATTGGTGACCGAATGGACACCGACGTAGTGGCAGGAATTGAAGCTGGCCTTCACACCATCCTGGTTAGAACCGGAATCTCGGATGATGCGGAAATCGCAAAGTACCCATTCAGGCCAACCGAGATTATGGACTCGGTTGCAAACCTTCTCTAACTAGCCATCCAGCTTCTTGATGTGTCGGTTGAACGACACGATCACCCCGGCGATCATTACTGTGGCTGCCAGGACCGTGTAGGTCGGCCTGACACCAATTCCGTCAACGGCAGTGCCAACGGCAACCATTGAGATAAGTGGTCCGGCATTCCAAATTGTCATTTCCAGAGCAAATACACGCCCGCGTTTATTTGCTGGGATCTTCTTTTGAATCACCGTGTTTAGAAGTGGCAGCAGTGGACCCCAGGCCAGACCCAAAACCAGTGCTCCTGTGAGCATTGCCCACTGCGGAGGCAGTTGGCTCATTGGCAACATGGCAAGTGGAACACCAAGGATTCCGATTCTCAGGATTGTTGAGTAGCTCAAGTATTTGTGGATTTGCTCAAAAAACAACGCACCCAAGATTGAGGCCGCGGCCATGGCTGAAATCAACAGCCCCAGTCCCTCTGGGTCTGCAAGTGAGTTGTAGTAGGCCGGCAACACAACCATCTCGGTTGGCAGGTAAACAACCGCGAGAATCACAATCGCCGACATCATCACCAACACTGATGGAGTTGCAAACAAGACCTTGAAGCCCTGCATCGCATAGCGCATGAAGGGTTCCTTTTCGGTCTGGTCGTTTTCCTCGTGCTGCTCGGTAACCCGAATCAAGAGTGCGAACAGGCCGCTGAGTGCTCCAAAGAATGCCACCACAAAAAATGTATTTGCCGAACCAATTAGGGCGATGCAGAAAGTTGCGAGCGCCGGCCCCAACGCAAAACCTGTTGCAAACACTGCTTCATGGATTGAGTTCGCTCGATCCAAAGTCATGCCGGCTGGCTTGGCAACGTCTGGAACAAGCGACTTTCTAGCTGTTGAACCAGAAGGGGAAACAACGTTTTTCAGGGTCGCAAGAATAATCAACCCGATCAAGCTGAGCCCCCAGAGGTTTGCAACCAGTGGCAACAGCAGCGTCAATGTTGCAGTTATCCACTCGCCCCAGATTGCTACTCTTCTGCGGCCAAACTTGTCGATCACTGAACCAATTACTGGAATCACAATCAGACCGGGGATTGCCGTTAGGGCAACAACTAAACCTGCGGATGCGGCAGAGCCGCTGATTTCAAGCGCTATCCATGGAATGGCGATAAACACCATTGAACCCGAAGTAATGCTTGTGAGCGATGCAAGCTGGGTTAGGACAAAAGGCGCAACTCTACGCTGCACTTTCACCTCTTCTAAAGACCGAGATCACCTAGCGTGATCGCCGTTAGATAAGGATAACCTGCCGCTTCAATTGCTTGGCGTGCACCGGTGTCGCGGTCAACAACCGTTGCCACAGCCACCACCTCAGCTCCAGCTGCAACAAGCGCTTCTGCTGCAGTCAAAGGCGACCCACCGGTGGTTGAGGTGTCCTCGAGGACGACAACTTTTTTGCCCTGGACGCTTGGTCCCTCGACCTGCCTTGCCATGCCATGAACCTTGGCTTGCTTTCTGACAACGAACGCGTCAATGGTCTTTCCCTGGGCAGCACTCTGGTGCAGGATGGCGGTTGCAACCGGGTCAGCACCCATGGTCAGTCCGCCAGCGGCATCAACACCACCAAAGCCGTTTGCTTCCAAGAGCTCCAGCATTACTTTGCCAATCAAGGGCGCTGCCTCGTGGTGCAGGGTGGCACGGCGCAGATCAACGTAGTAGTCGGCCTCAAGCCCTGAAGAAAGGGTCACCTTGCCGTGAACAATGGCAAGTTCTTTTATTAGCTCAACTAGACGTGGCTTGTTATTTGATTCAAAGCTCATAGTTAGAGTTTAGAGATGCAAATCGCCACCTGGAACGTAAACTCCGCAAGAGCAAGAGCCGAGCGCATCACTCAGTTCCTCACTCGCACCCAAGTTGACGTTTTAGCGATGCAAGAGATCAAGTGCAAACCGGAGCAATTCCCCTGCGCGGCCTTTGAGGCAATTGGCTATAAAGTCATTGCCCACGGCCTAAACCAGTGGAACGGCGTTGCCTTTGCCTATAAGGAACACCTAAACCCAGAGGACATCGAGCACTCCTTCTCAGGTCAACCAGAATTCAAAGAAACAGTGGAGGCCAGAGCGCTTGGCGCAACCTTTGATGGGGTTCGAATCTGGTCGCTCTATGTTCCTCATGGCAGGAGGCTAGATGACCCACACATGCAATACAAGCTTGATTTTCTAGATCGGCTGGCTGCGACTACCGCAGAGCAGCTGGAAATGAACCCGGGGCTTGAAATCGCCCTGGTTGGCGACTTCAACGTTGCGCCCTTGGATTCAGACGTCTACGACCTAAGTCTTTTCGAAACCCACGTGTCAGAACCAGAGCGGGACGCCTTCGAAGCATTCGAGCAGATTGGCCTTACCGACAAGGTGCGGGAACTAGTTCCTGACATGTACACCTACTGGGACTATAAGGACCTGTGCTTCCCCAAGAACAACGGCATGCGGATCGACTATATGCTCACCTCAGAAGCCCTCACCGAGCGCATCACCGCCGCCTCAATTGAGCGGGATGAGCGCAAGGGAGAGCTCCCGAGCGACCACGTTCCAGTGGTCCTAACGCTTAGCTAGTTGATCCAGTTACCGACAGTCCCGATTTATCAGGGTTCACTTCAACCACAACCTGTGAGCCCTCAGAAATATCACCTGCAAGCAGCAAACTTGCCAATCGGTCATCAATCTCTCGCTGCATGAGCCTGCGTAAAGGTCTTGCTCCATAAACAGGGTCGTAACCGTGCTCTGCCAACCACAATCTTGCAGCTGGGGTAACGCCGAGGGTTAGTCGCTTGTCTTCAAGCCTTGAAGTTAGCTTCTCGATGTTTAGATCGACAATGAAACCAAGCTCTTCAACGCTCAAAGCATCAAACAGCACAATGTCATCGAGCCTGTTTAGGAACTCCGGCTTGAATGCAGATCGAACCGTGTCCATCACCGCCTGAGACTTCTGATCGTCTGATAGCTCTGGATCAATCAAGAACTGGGAGCCCAAGTTCGAAGTCATGATC
>Ga0255756_1001823_pt1 | contig 23762 bp, 18 predicted proteins | sample 011ome_20_FD_179956 | JGI IMG/M metagenome (GOLD analysis project Ga0255756, IMG submission 179956) | Coastal salt marsh microbial communities from the Groves Creek Marsh, Skidaway Island, Georgia - 011509CT metaG (version 2) | ecosystem: Environmental > Aquatic > Marine > Intertidal zone > Salt...
CGCAAATGATGGCGAGGTGGTGAAAGACAGCAAAGCCGCACGCAAAACAACCCGCAAAAAAGCCGCGAAAAAGCCGGCGAAACAAAGCGCCGATGCTGGCAGCGATGATGCTGGCAGCGATGATGCTGGCAGCGAGACGGCAAAGCCGGTTGCGAAAAAACCAGCACGCGGCCGCAAGCCGAAAATGGCGAGCGCGGCGGCCAATGACGCGGCGGCATCCGATGATGCAGAGCCAAAAGCTGTAGCGAAAAAACCAGCCCGGGCGACGCGCCCAAAAAAGGCAACAAAAGCCGCAGCCAGTCTGGCCAGTGATGCAAGTGATGCGAACTCGGCCGGCGATACCAGCACAACGTCAGCGAATGGCGATGCTGAGGCTGGTTCGGCAGCGGCAAACCGCGCGCCAATCAGCTCTGCCCCACAGGATGTGATCGAGGTTGGCAATGCCGACCCGGCCGCCCGCAAACGGGGATGGTGGTCGCGCAGCGACTAGGTATGACAGCTGAAAGGCCGGCGCTGTTTTTTGCGCTGGCCTAGCCTGCGGTTGGCAGCCAGCGATTGATTCGCTCAATCGCGGTGCTGATGGTGGCGTGACTGCCAGCATAAGACAAGCGCAGATATCGCGCCCCTTCTGCCCGATCGAAATCAACACCGGGCGTGACAGCGACGCCAGCCTCATTAAGCTGACGTTGCGCAAAGGCGACAGCATCAGTGCTCACCGCGCTGATATCCGCATAGAGATAAAAGGCACCGTCGGCCGGTGCATGCTGACCTAAAAACTCGCTCGGCAATCCGCGTAGCAAGCTGTCGCGATTTTCCTCATAACGCGGCAGATGCGCATCAAGCTCTGCATAGCAATCAAACGCTGCCACCGCCCCATATTGGTTGATTGTGGATGCCGAAATAAACAGGTTCTGAGATATTTTTTCAGCATTATCAACAAGATCATCAGGAAAAATAACCCAGCCCAAACGCCAGCCTGTCATGCAAAAATATTTGGAAAAGGAATTGATGATAATCGCATTCTGATTGAATTGCAGCGCACTGCTGCCGCGCCTGCCATAGGTCAGCCCATGGTAAATTTCATCCATGATAAGCCGCACCCCATGCCGCGCGCACCAGCCGCAAACTGTTTGCAGATCATCATCACTCATCACCACACCTGTCGGGTTTGCCGGGCTGGCTAGCAAAATTCCGTCAGGCAAATTTCCGGATGATTCCAACGCGTCCAGATCCGGCATCCAATGTTGATCAGCACGTGCCGGCAGCAAATCCGGCACCAACCCCAACGCCACCATCAAATTGCGATATGCCGGGTAACCCGGCGTTGCGATCGCGATATGATCGCCAGCGTCAAATGCGGCCAAAAATGAAATTGCAAAGCCGAGCGATGAACCGGGCGTGATGGCAATATGATTCCAGTCAGGGCTTAACCCGTACCAATCCTGATAATGCGCGGCGATGCGCTGCCGCAAGACCGGTTGGCCAAGCGCCACCGAATAGCCATGCGCCGCGGTATGATCAAGCGCGGCGGTAAGTGCCCGGCTGACGGCCGCGGGCGGCGGGGTTGATGGTTGCCCCACTTCAAGATGCATGATGTCCTGACCGGCGGCTTCCAGATGCTGGGCATTCTGCATCACTTGCATAGCAAGAAAAGCCGGAATCTGGTTGGTTTTGCCGATCTTTAAGGTCATTGTTTTGTCCAGAGAACCCATGCCATGCTGTGTCGACGGACGGGCGGTTGGTTTTTGCAAAAAACCCGATATAACAGAGCCGCCATAAACAGACCATAAATTTATGTAATTGACGTGATGATGAATATGATGCTGATGATACGACATTATGCTGTCCGCCTTGTGGTGCTGCTGCTTTTTGCCAGCCTGCCCGGCGTCGTATCTGCCGGCATGATCCGTGACACCGAGCTTGAAAGCGGTCTGCAAAAATTAATGGCACCGCTTGTCAAAGCCGCCGGATACCCCCCCGGTGCTATCGCTGTCAGAATCATTATCGACCCGAATTACAATGCGTTTGTGGCCGGCAAGCAGATTATTTACGTGCATTCGGGCTTGCTGTTAGAGGCGCAATCGACTGAGGAAATTATTGGCGTGCTGGCGCATGAGATTGGCCATTTAAAAGCGGGTCATGTGCCGCGCCGCGACGCCGCCATTGCCGATGCCAATTCGGCGAACGCACTGGCGGCACTGGCGGCTATTGCCATTGCCGCCGGCGGCGGTGGCGGCGATGCGGCGGCTGGTGTATTGATCGGTGGACAGGATCAGGCCACCAGAAAATTGCTGCAAACCATTCGCTATGACGAAGCCGTTGCCGATGAGTTAGGCTTGTCACTTCTCGATAAAACCGGCATTTCAGCCAGTGGATTACGCGACATGATGCAGCGTATGGCGGCACAGCGGGCGCTTCCCGAAAGCCGGCAGTCGCGCTATTACCAAACGCATCCCGGTGCGGTCGAACGACTTGGCGTTTATCAGGATCATGTCAACCGGAAAGACCGCGAAGCCACGCCACTTGCCGATGATATACTGACGCTGGCTGCGCGGCTCAAGACCAAACTGCGCGCCTATGTCGAGCCACCACAATCGGTGTTGACGCAGTTCACTGACGAGACCGTGCCCGGTCATTTATACGCCAGATCAATCGCACGCTATCGCCGGGGCGAGCTGGAAGCGGCGCTTGCGGTTATTGACCGGTTAATAGACATGGTGCCGGACGATCCGTTTTTCCATGAATTTCGCGGCGATATCTTGCTGTCGATGGCACAGCCAAATGCTTCCGCACTTGCCTATGAAACGGCAATCTCACTGCGTCCCGACAGCCCACAAATTCTGCTGAATTATGGCCGGTCTTTAATTGCTGGTGGCCGGGCGGATGATTTTACCAAAGCGATATCAGCGCTGGAAAAAGCCCGTAACGGCGAAGCAAAATGGGCTTTTGCGCACCGCCAGCTTGCCATTGCCTATGGGCGCGCAGGCCGGCTTGCCGATGCCGACATGACGCTTGCCGAAGAGGCACTATTGACGGGCGATACACAACAAGCCATTAAAATGGCGCGCCGCACCCTATCCTATGAAAACCTGCGTGATGAATTACAGAACCGTGCCAATGATATTTTATTTCGCTATGGTGCCGCAGCAAAGTGACGGTTTGCAATAACTATGGCTTTCTATATAGTCAGCATATCAAAAAAAACAGATGCAACACCCTAGGCTGCGGCATCTGAACCGATGGGAATACAGCCATGCGCGTGATCATTGCCCTGTGCTCTTTGTTGGCTTTGTCCAGCACATTGCCTCAACTTGCCAAGGCCGAGCTGGACATATCAGATCGAGCCGCCCTCGATAGCATTATTAAAGAGTTCATCCAGAACAATCCAGAAGTGGTGCGCGACACGCTGATCGCGCTTGCCGCCCGCGAGGAAACTGAACGCAAACAGGCCGGACTGTCCCGCGTGCGTGATGATCAGGGTGATCCGGTCATGGGCAATCCAGATGGTGCCATTACGCTATATGAATTTTCCGACTATAATTGCGGCTATTGCAAACGGGTTTTTGAACCGATCCAGCAGATGTTGCGCGATAATCCGGATGTCCGTCTGGTGATCAAGGAATTTCCGATTTTAAGCCAGTCTTCGCTGGTCGCGGCGCAAGCGGCCATCGCGGCTGAGATGCAGGATAAATTTGCTGATTATCACATTGGCATGATGAGTTATCGCGGGCAAATCACCAATGATGTGGTGATGCGCGTGGCAGAACAGGCCGGGCTGGATAACACACAGCTGCAAAAAGATATGGAAAGCGCGGAAACAGCCGCTATCATCCAGCGCACCCGCGAGGCGGCGGCGGCACTGGCACTGAATGGCACGCCGGCTCTGGTGATCGGTGATACTGTCGTTCCGGGTGCCATCAGCCTTGATGAGCTTGTCGGATTAATTGCTGATGAACGCGCCAAACAAGGCTAAGCTGTTTTCTTACCCCCTCAAACAAGTGTAAAAATGTCATATGGCCCACACATCTAACATCGCAGTTTTGAACGGCCCGAATCTCAACATGCTCGGCATGCGTGAGCCCGATATTTACGGGCATCATACCCTCGCTGATATCGAAGCCAAATGCCGCCTATTGGCGGAAGAGAGAGATATGGGGATTGATTGGTTTCAATCCAATCTGGAAGGGGATTTGATTGACAAAATACAGGCAGTTGCCGGATCGGCAGATTGGATCATCATCAATGCTGCCGGGCTGACCCACACCTCGGTCGCATTGCGCGATGCGCTGGCGCTATTTCCCGGCGGCGTTATTGAGGTACATTTGTCGAATATTCATGCACGCGAATCATTCCGGCATACCTCGCTTATTTCGGCGGTTGCCAAGGGCGTTATTGCCGGCTTTGGCCCGGCATCCTATTATATGGCCATCGACGCCATTTCCTATCTACAATTGGAGACTTGAATAGTATGGCACCTTCATCAAAATCCACCTCGACGCGTTCCGAAACAAAACTTGTTCAGGAATTAGCTGATATTCTGGATCAGGCTGGCCTTGCCGAATTGGAATATGAGACCGAAGCCGTTGCCATTCGCTTGTCACGCGTAAGCAACACGGCCCCGGCTGTTGCCATGGCGCCTGCCCCAGCCGCACCAGTTTCGGCCGCATCACTATCGGCCGGATCAGCACCAGCCGAACCTGCGGCACCTGCCAACCCGGCAGATCATCAGGGTGCTGTGACCTCGCCAATGGTTGGCACGGTCTACACCGCACCAGAGCCAGGCGCCGCTGAATTCGTCACCGAAGGCGATATGGTCAAAGCCGGGCAAACCCTGTTTATTGTGGAAGCGATGAAAGTGATGAACCCGATCACCGCGCCAGCGGCCGGCAAAGTGACAAAGATTTTCGTTCAAAATGCCCAGCCAATTGAATTTGGTGAAGCTCTGGCCATCATAGAATAATCGCCATGTTCAAAAAAATTCTGATCACTAATCGGGGGGATGTGGCGTTACGGGTGCTGCGTGCCTGCAAGGAAATGAATATCCCCTGCGTCGTTGTTCATTCAACAGCCGATGCTGACTCAATGCCGGTGCGGCTTGCCGATGAATCTGTTTGTATCGGCCCCCCGAGCAGTGCCGATTCCTATTTGAATGTACCGGCGATTTTGTCAGCCGTTGCAATTACCGGCGCAGATGCTGTCCATCCCGGTGTTGGATTTTTGTCGGAAAATGCCGATTTTGCCGAGATTGTTGCCGCCCATGGATTGACGTTCATCGGGCCAGAGCCACGTCATATCCGCGCCATGGGTGATAAGGTTGAGGCAAAAATCACTGCGGCTGCGGCTGGCTTGCCGCTGGTACCGGGGTCACCCGGTGCGGTGCATACGATCGACGACGCCAAAAAAATTGCTGCCGAAGTTGGCTATCCACTTCTTGTCAAAGCCGCATCAGGCGGTGGCGGTCGCGGCATGAAAGTGGCCGAAACGGCAGATGATCTGGCAACAGCATTTAGCGCCGCCCGAGCCGAGGCCAAAGCTGCTTTTGGCGATGACACGGTGTATCTGGAACGCTATCTGGGGCAACCACGGCATATTGAGATACAGGTTATTGCCGACTCGCATGGTAATGTTGTGCATCTTGGCGAACGTGAATGTTCGGTGCAACGCCGTCACCAGAAATTATTTGAAGAAGCACCATCACCCGCACTGACAGCCGAAATGCGTGATAAAATTGGCACTATCGCGGCTGAGGCCACCCGCAAAATGGGCTATCTTGGTGTTGGCACGATGGAATTCCTGTTTGAAGATGGTGAATTCTTTTTCATTGAGATGAACACCAGATTGCAGGTTGAACACCCCATCACCGAAGCCATTACCGGGGTTGATCTGGTACGCGAACAAATCCGCATTGCGGCTGGTCATCCGCTGTCTTTCTCGCAACAGGATGTGACCTTTACCGGCCATGCTATTGAATGCCGGATCAATGCCGAGCATCCGCAGACATTCATGCCAACCCCTGGCAAAGTCACCTCATTTCATGCGGCTGGTGGCCCCGGTGTGCGGGTTGAGTCCTGCTTGTATTCCGGCTATTCGGTGCCGCCATATTACGACAGTCTGATCGCCAAGCTGATTGTGCATGGGGATGATCGGGAACATTGTCTGGCGCGGCTGAAACGGGCGTTAGAAGAGTTTGTTGTAGAGCCGATTCCAACGACGCTGACGCTGCATCAGCAACTGGTCGATGCGCCAGCGATCAAAGATGGCAGCTATAATATAAGATGGCTGGAAGAAGTTTTTTTGTCAGAGAATGAAGCGTAAGAAACCAAAGCGTAATTTGCGACATCCGAGACAATGCTATGGCGGATAGCTATCTATATGCGCCCGAAACCATCATAAAGGCCTATGCGCTCGGGCTGTTTCCAATGGCCGAAAGCCATGACAGCAGCGAGATCCGGTTTTATGATCCGGATATGCGCGGGCTGATCCCATTGGATGACTCAATTGGTGGCGGGCTGCATATCCCACGGCGTTTGCGGCGCCGGGTCAAACAGCATCCCTATGAGATTACCATTGATCAGGATTTTGCCGCCGTTATCACCGCCTGTGCCGCGCGCAGTGATACCCGCACCGACACCTGGATCAATAAAGATATCCGCCAGCTCTATATTGCCCTGCATAAACTAGGCTTTGCCCATTCCGTCGAAGCCTGGCTGGATGGAAAATTGGTCGGCGGGCTTTACGGGGTACGCCTGCGGTCTGCGTTTTTCGGTGAGTCGATGTTCTCACGCCAGACTGATTCATCAAAAATTGCTCTGGTGCATTTGATTGCGCGCCTGCGCCATGGCGGCTTTCGCCTGCTGGATGCGCAATTTACCAACGAGCATCTCAAGCAATTTGGGGTCACCGAAATGCCGCGGGTTGATTTTCAACGTCATTTGGCTGATGCGCTGTCGGCTGAAGCTGATCTCAATCTGGCCGCGCCAAGCCTGCCTATGGTCATGGCGATGCTGGCGACAAGCTAGTCAGGGTTACAGGCCAGAATTGTGATGTCATACACCGGATGCTCGAGCGCCGAGATGGCCGGGCTTGAGGAAAACATCCACCCGGAAAACACATCGGTGGGCGGTGCAGACGGGTCATAACCAAGATCCCGAATAACCACAAAAGCCGCATTTTCCGGGGTTTCTTCGGGCGGGTGAAATACACAGCGCTGAACCGTGACTTCTAATGTGCCAAACTGGCGCGGCTCGCCAACCGGTGCCGCCAGCGTCGATATGCGTGCGGTGATTTTATCCAGCGCCTGCATCGTCGCGACGGTGCCGTCAAGCCAGATGCTCGCCTGCGCTGATGCTGACCAACCGACCAAAAGCACGGCCGACAGCATCATTTCACAAAAGCCAAAGCGCCCTAAACCGGCGCTGTATTTATTGTGACGCCGCATTATTGCCAGACGAAAACACCATTTTACCAAGCAAATCACTGATGCTCACCGGATCGCGTGTATCATAAATCACCGCCCCGGCTGCCAGCATTTCATCTTCCGCCCCCGGCATTAATTCCAGATAATTGCCGCCCAGCAAAGAGGCCGCGGTGATCCGCGCACTGCTATCGGCTGGAATTTCGATGTCGGGTGCAATCGCCATGGCGATGCGGGCACTATAGGTAATCGGATCAAGGCTCTGCTCGGTTATGCGGCCAACCTTAATGCCAGAAATACGCACATCATCACCAACCGACAAACCCCCGGTTGAGCCAAATTCAGCGATGATTTCATAGCCGCCATTGCCTTTGATGTCAGCAGCCTCATAGGCCAGAGTCACAAAACCGGCCGCTGCCAGCAAGACAATAGCTCCCATCACAGTTTCAAGTGTGTTCCGCTGCATGGCTTAACTCCCTGATAAATGCGCAAACCAATTTATGTGATTTGATTACGGCAATTTAATTACGGCAATTTGATTAAGACGGTGTCCACGGTTCATAGTCACCGGTCGCCGCGGCGCGCTTGCCGCCTTTTAGCAGATGCCCGGCCGGGCGGTGTGCATGGCTTGTGCCGGTGGTGTTTGGCTGATGCTCTTGTTGCCAGTCATGCCGCAGATAGCCGCCTTCCGGGGGTGGGGTTGCTTCGGTATGGTGCAACCACCCATGCCAGTCGGCTGGCACTTTTGAGGCTTCGGTCATGCCGTTATAGCGCACATAACGGCGCGGTGGCTTGCCAGGCCGAGCCCGGCGTTCTTCATAATAGCGATTACCAAATGCGTCTCGCCCTACCTCGTTAGAGGATAGTTTAACGGAGATTAATGTAATCAAATCCATAGGGCACCCCACAACAATGATTTTACCGCTGTCGCCACGCCTGATCTGCGCCTTGAACCGGGATGGTTCTGACAACAGCTGGCAAGCGGACGACGCGTCACGCCGCGACCGAGTATAGGCGAAAGCAAACAATCTCGTCCAGCACCCTTATCCGCCTCGGTTTATTTTTTCCCAGCCAGCACCCGTCGATCACCAGAAAGCTGTTGATCAATTGGCACCCCAACGCGATCTACCGCGGCTACAAATGAACCGGTGCCACCCCCGCCATCAGATAAATCAACCCGGACAATGACTTGTCCAAAACGCAGCAACAATCATGCCGCGCATAACCATCAGCCAAACATATAAATTTGTTCAAAACAGGATAATAATTAGTTTTTTTTATGTTTTGCCTATTTACCAGAAGCCGCTAGATAATGTAGTTTACACCAATGGACGGCCCTACATGTTGTTGTCCCGGTCGAATTATTCATCACAAGTTTCGGAAAAAAAAGACAAAAACTCACCCCCTCGGTATGTGAGTAAAAAAGATGACAAAGGAATAAATAGATGCAGTTAGAAAGACGGTTCACAAAGGTTGGCCAAGAGGCATATGCGAACATCGAATTCAGACACGCAACCAGCGAGATTCGCAACCCGGATGGCACCATTGTGTTCCGCGCCGAAAATATCGAAGTGCCAGCGCAGTTTTCGCAGGTTGCCACAGACATTCTGGCACAGAAATATTTTCGTAAAGCCGGTGTACCAGCCGCGCTGAAGCAGGTTGAGGAAAATGCGGTTCCGTCATGGCTATGGCGCAGCGAGCCCGACACGAAAGCGCTGGCCAAACTGCCAGAAGACCAGCGCTATTCCGGCGAAACATCAGCCAAGCAGGTGTTTGACCGTTTGGCTGGCACCTGGACATATTGGGGCTGGAAAGGCGGTTATTTTTCTGACGAAAGCGACGCCAAAACCTATTTTGACGAGATGCGTCACATGCTGGCAACACAGATGGCGGCGCCCAACTCACCGCAGTGGTTTAACACCGGCATGCACTGGGCCTATGGCATTGATGGCCCAAGCCAGGGACATTTCTATGTTGATTACAAAAGCGGTAAGCTGACCCGCTCAACCGGTGCCTATGAACATCCACAGCCACATGCCTGTTTCATCCAGTCGGTCAGCGATGATCTGGTGAATGAAGGCGGCATCATGGATTTGTGGGTGCGCGAAGCACGGCTGTTCAAATATGGGTCAGGCACCGGATCGAATTTCAGCCGCTTGCGGGGCGAAGGCGAGAGCCTGTCTGGTGGTGGTAAATCATCTGGCCTGATGAGCTTTTTGCGCATTGGTGACCGGGCAGCTGGCGCCATCAAATCCGGCGGCACAACACGCCGCGCGGCGAAAATGGTGACGGTCGACATCGACCATCCTGATATTGAGGCCTATGTTGATTGGAAGGTTGTCGAAGAACAAAAAGTCGCCGCATTGGTGGCAGGCTCAAAACTAGCGCAAAAGCACATGGGTGCGGTGATGGCCGCATGCCAGCTGGTTGACAGCTATGGCGAAGATGACCGGTTTGACCCGAAAATCAACAAAGAGCTGAAGAAAGCCATTCTGGCCGCCCGTAAATCAATGATCCCGGAAAATTACGTCCAACGGGTGATTCAATTCGCGCAGCAGGGCTATACCGATATTGAGTTCAAGACCTATGACACAGATTGGGACTCAGAGGCCTATCTGACGGTTGCCGGACAAAATTCAAACAATTCTGTGCGGGTCAGCAATGACTATCTGCAAGCCGTGCTTGATGATGGCGAATGGGAATTAATCAACCGCCGTGATGGTGGTGTCGCCAGCCGAATTAAAGCTAGAGATTTGTGGGAGAAAATTGCCTACGCAGCGTGGGCATGTGCGGATCCCGGCCTGCAATATGATACCACCATCAATGAATGGCATACCTGCCCCGAAGGTGGCCGGATTAACGCCTCGAACCCATGTTCGGAATATATGTTCCTTGATGATACCGCCTGTAATCTGGCATCACTGAACCTGATGCAATTCCGCGATGCTGACGGGGAATTTGACATTCCCGCATTTGAGCATGCTGTGCGTTTATGGACAGTGACGTTGGAAGTGTCGGTATTGATGGCACAATTCCCGTCCAAAGAGATTGCACAATTATCATATGAATACCGGACGCTGGGTCTGGGCTTTGCCAACATTGGTGGCATGTTGATGGCCGCCGGTCATTCCTATGACAGTGATGAGGGCCGCGCAATTTGTGGTGCCATCTCGGCGGTAATGACAGGCATTGCCTATGCCACATCGGCCGAAATGGCCAGTGAGGTCGGAGCCTTTCCAAATTACAAGAAAAACGCCAAACATATGCTGCGGGTGATGAAGAATCACCAGCTCGCCGCACAAGGCAAGGCCAGTGGCTATGAAGGGCTGAGCATCCTGCCAGTGCCGCTGGATACCGCGTCATGTCCGGATAAAGCACTTGTCACTGCGGCTGCGGCTGCCTGGGACAAAGCGGTATCGCTTGGTAAAAAGCATGGCTATCGCAACGCGCAAGCCACAGTGATTGCCCCAACCGGCACCATTGGTCTTGTCATGGATTGTGACACCACCGGCATTGAACCTGATTTCGCCATCGTCAAATTCAAGAAACTTGCTGGCGGCGGCTATTTCAAAATCATTAACCGGGTGGTTCCAGAAGCGCTGCAACGGCTTGGCTATGCGCAAAACCAGATTGACGATGTGATCAATTATGCGGTTGGCGCGGGCAGCCTGAAAAGCTGTCAGTCAGTGTCGATCAATGCGCTAAAAGACAAAGGCTTTGGCGATGCTGAAATTGATAAAATCGAAGCTGCTCTTGGCAGTGCCTTTGATATCAAATTTGCCTTCAATCAATTCACCCTCGGGGCCGATTTCTGCAAAGATAAACTGGGAATCAGCGATGCACAGCTGAATGATTTTGATTTTAACATGCTGGAACATCTTGGTTTCAGCAAAGATGAAATCGACGCTGCCAACATTCATATCTGTGGGGCGATGACGCTTGAAGGGGCGCCACATCTCGATGAGGCGCATTTGCCAATCTTTGATTGTGCCAATGTGTGCGGACGGATCGGCAAGCGCTTTTTGTCGGTCGACAGCCACATCACTATGATGGCGGCAGCACAGCCATTTATTTCCGGTGCGATCTCAAAAACCATCAATATGCCAAATTCTGCCGGTGTGCAGGAATGTGGCGACGCCTACATGAAATCCTGGCAACTGGGTCTGAAAGCGAACGCGTTATATCGCGATGGATCAAAGCTGAGCCAGCCATTATCATCAGGCCTTATTGACGAAATTGATGACGAAGATGAAGAGATCACTGCCCCAATGGCGGCCACGACATCGCCGCAAGTCATTGAAAAAGTGGTCGAGCGCATCATCAGCAAAGTTGAACGTGAACGTTTGCCGCACCGCCGTAAAGGCTATACACAAAAAGCCACTGTTGGCGGTCATAAAGTCTATCTGCGGACGGGCGAATATGAGGATGGCCGGATTGGCGAAGTCTTTATTGATATGCACAAAGAAGGCGCTGCCTTCCGCTCATTGATGAATAACTTTGCCATTGCCGTTTCAATCGGCCTGCAATACGGCGTGCCGCTCGAAGAATTTGTTGAGGCCTACACATTCACCAGATTCGAACCACAGGGCATTGTCACAGGCAATGACGCCATCAAGATGTCAACCTCAATTCTGGATTACACCTTCCGGGAATTGGCCATTTCCTATCTGGATCGTGGCGATTTGGGCCATGTCAATGTCGATGACCTTGATGTGACCACAACCGGTGCCGGCGAAACCCAGTCCGACCTTGTCAATAAAGTCACCAGCCGTGGATTTATTCGTAAGCAGGGGTTGGTTGTCTATTCAAATGATGGGTCGGCCGCGGTGGCAAAATCATTCGATGCGGATGCGGAAACCATGCTGGCTGGCGGCGCAGGCGACACTGCGACTGTCACCGCCACCGATACCGCCGCAGAAGTGGTGGTTGGCGCGGTTGCTGACCAGACAGCCGAACGGGTGAAACAGGCGCGCATGCAGGGCTATGAAGGCGAGGCCTGCCCGGAATGTCAGAACTTCACACTGGTGCGCAATGGCACTTGTTTGAAATGCAACACCTGTGGCGGCACCACAGGCTGCAGCTAGATCTCTCCCTGCGGCATAACCTGCAGAACTGGCCCCGTGCTTTATGCCGGGGCCTTTTTCTGTGGCGGTGCCGGCACAGTCATTTTCCTTGCAGCGCGGCGTCGGCTGTGCGAGATTTTTCGAGATAAACCAGTAACCAGACAGCGGCGACATAACATATGGTTTTGCCGCAAAACCAAGACGAGACAATGATGAGCAAAGTCGAAGCAAAACTGAATGAAATGGGAGTGACTATTCCCGACGCACCAACTCCAGCGGCAAATTATCTGCCATTCACACAATCTGGTAATCTGGTATTTGTGTCTGGTCAGGTGCCATTTGTCGATGGCAAGCTGCAGGTGACAGGCACCGTGGGTGCCGATGCCAGCCTTGAAGATGCGCAAGGCCAGGCACGGATCTGTGCGATCAATCTGCTGGCACAGCTAAAAGTGGCTTGTGGTGGTGATCTGGATCGGGTGACACAGGTGGTAAAGCTCGGCGCTTTTGTCGCCTCAGCCAATGATTTTCACAGCCAGCCGACAGTGGTCAATGCGGCATCAGACCTGATGGTGGATGCGTTTGGTGAAGCCGGCCGGCATGCCCGTTTTGCTGTTGGCACGAATGCTCTGCCACTGGGATGTCTGGTGGAAATAGACGGGATCTTTGAAATTCGGTAATCTGTCATTGACACCATTTCGTAACATAACAGCGTTAGCGGCCAGCGGTTGCCGGTGCAGCTTTTTTGGCCCGGCAGTTCATGGACAGTGACGCTTTTACGCTGCGTGTTCATAAAACCATCAGCAGCTTTACGCCGGGGGACTGGAATCGTCTAGCCGGACCAGATAACCCGTTTATCCAGCATGATTTTTTATGCGCCCTCGAAGATGGCGGCGCGGTTGGTGGCGACAGTGGCTGGGACAGCGCGCATATTGGCCTGTCTGACGCCAGCGGTAAGCTTGTCGGGGTTATGCCGCATTATCTGAAACATCATTCCTATGGCGAATATATTTTTGATCACAGCTGGGCAAATGCCTATGCACAGGCGGGCGGCGCCTACTACCCTAAATCGCTGAGCGCGGTGCCGTTCACCCCGGCCACCGGGCCACGGTTGTTGACCGATAGCGATGATCCGGCGGTAAAAGCCACAATGGCGCGCGGGCTGGTGTCGCTTGTCGATCAACACCAGCTGTCATCGGCCCATATCAATTTTTTACCGGCCGACGACGCCCGGCTATTGGCTGATGCTGGCTGGTTAATCCGCAGCGGCACACAATTTCACTGGCATAATCACGGCTATGAAGATTTTGACGGGTTTTTGCAGAACCTATCTTCACGCAAACGCAAAAATATCCGAAAAGAACGCGCCAGTATTGCTGATGCCGGGGTAAAAATGCTGGCGCTGAGCGGTGATGATATAAAGCCACATCATATCGATCATTTTTACGCATTCTATCTCTCAACAATCGACCGCAAATGGGGCGGTGCCTATTTGACCCGCAGGTTTTTTGATATTGTGCATGCCACCATGGCCGAGAAAATTTTATTGGTAATGGCGATATATGATGGCGATTTGATTGGCGGCGCGCTGAACTTTATCGGGACAGACACGCTGTATGGGCGCAATTGGGGCGCATCCAGACATATCCAAAACCTGCATTTCGAAGCCTGTTATTATCAGGCGATTGAATTTGCTATCACCCACAAGCTGCGCTGTGTCGAAGCTGGCGCACAAGGCTTTCACAAAGTTCAGCGCGGCTATCTGCCGGTGACAACCTATTCGGCGCATTGGATTGCGCATGACGGGTTTCGCCACGCTGTCGAGCGGTTTTTACGCGCTGAGGCGCGCGGCGTCGCTGATGAGCAAAACCAGATCGCGCTGGCAAGCCCGTTCCGAAAAAATGCCACCAACTAAAACGTCGCCTTTAATCCACCTACGGCGTTATTAATCCGCCTGCGGCGCTGGCATTAATCCGCCTGCGGGGCTGGTAGGGCTGATTGCCGTTTGCCGGGAAGCGCCTTTGGCGGCGGGGTTTTGACCTGAACATTGAGCTGGCCGTCGACAACATCTACCACCGCAAGACCGCCACCGGTCAATGCACCAAACAAAAGCTCATCGGCAAGTGGCTTTTTAATATGTTCCTGCACCACCCGGGCGAGTGGGCGGGCACCATATTTCTCGTCATACCCACGCTCGCCAAGCCAGTTTAACGCTGCCTCGGTCAGTTCTATCTCGACATTGCGATCCGCCAGCTGCGCATCAAGCTGCATAATAAATTTATCAACAACCAGACGAATGACATCCTGCTTTAGCGGCGCAAACGGGATGATGGCATCAAGCCGGTTACGGAATTCCGGGGTAAATATTTTCTCGATGGCTTCAACATCTGCACCTTCATTATGTGTGCGGTTAAAGCCGATGGCCGCTTTCGATAATTCCTGCGCACCGGCATTGCTTGTCATAATCAAAATGACATTGCGGAAATCAACTGATTTTCCGTTGTTATCCGTCAATTTACCGTGATCCATCACCTGCAACAAAATATTAAACAGATCAGGATGCGCTTTTTCTATTTCGTCCAGAAGCAGCACAGCATGCGGGGTCTGGTCAACCGCATCCGTCAACAACCCGCCCTGATCAAAACCAACATAGCCTGGGGGCGCGCCAATCAGCCGCGACACCGTATGGCGCTCCATATATTCGGACATATCAAACCGCATGAGTTTGATGCCCAGCGCCTCGGCCAATTGTTTTGCAACTTCCGTTTTACCAACGCCCGTCGGGCCGGAAAACAGATAGTTGCCAACTGGTTTTTCAGCGTCACGCAAGCCAGCCCGGGACAATTTAATCGCCGATGCCAACGCCGTTATCGCCTGATCCTGGCCAAATACCATCCGTTTTAAATCATCTTCCAATGACGCCAGCACAGCTTTATCGTCACGGCTTACATGTTTTGACGGAATACGCGCCATGGTCGCGACGGTGGCTTCGACTTCCTTTTGCCCAATGGTCTGACGCCTGCGCGATGGCGGCACCAGATTCTGCGCCGCCGCGGCCTCGTCAATAACGTCAATGGCTTTGTCGGGCAATTTTCTGTCATTGATATAACGCGCCGACAAATCCACTGCGGTTTTCAATGCGGCACCGGTAAAACGCACTTTGTGATGCGCCTCATAGCGGCTTTTCAGACCATTCAGAATTTTGATGGTATCAGCGATTGTCGGCTCGGCCACATCAATTTTCTGGAACCGTCGCACCAGCGCCCGGTCCTTTTCAAAATGACCACGATATTCCTTATAGGTCGTCGAGCCGATACAGCGCAGCGTACCTTCCTGCAAGGCCGGCTTTAACAAATTAGACGCGTCCATGGCGCCACCTGATGTGGCACCAGCGCCGATGACCGTATGGATTTCGTCAATGAATAAGATGGCATTTTCATCATCTGCCACGGCCTTCATCACGGCTTTTAAGCGTTCCTCGAAGTCACCACGATAGCGCGTACCTGCCAAAAGCTGCCCCATATCCAGCGCATAGATGACCGCCGTCGACAATACCTCAGGCACATCCCCATCATAAATGCGCAATGCCAGCCCTTCGGCAATCGCGGTTTTACCAACTCCGGGATCACCCACATAAAGCGGGTTATTTTTGGTCCGCCGGCACAACACCTGAATGGTGCGATCCAGTTCGCGGTCGCGGCCGATCAGCGGGTCGATCCGCCCGGCGGCCGCCTTTGCAATCAGATTCACAGCAAATTGGCTTAACGGGTCTTTACCCTCGGCTTCGGTGCTGTCGCTCTCGACGGTTTCGTCATTGCCACGCGCGACATTGCTGCTGCCATGGCTGATAAAAGACACCGCATCCAGCCGCGTCATATTCAATGATTTGAGAAACCAGACAGCGTGACTTTCGCGTTCGGAAAAAATAGACACCAAAACATTCGCGCCAGTCGCCATTTCCCGACCCGATGACTGGGTATGAATGATGGCCCGCTGGATGACGCGTTGGAAACTTGCTGTTGGCTGCACATCCAGACTGTCGCTGTGACTGACAATCGACGCCAGTTCCACCTCAATATATTCATTCAGCTTTTCCAGAAGCGCGGCAATATCAACATTGCAGGCAGTCAACACTTCGCGGGCATCATCATCATCAGTCAGCGCCAACAGCAGATGTTCAAGCGTGGCAAATTCATGCGATCTTGATGCCGCGTTCGACATCGCCCGGCGCAATGTTTCTTCGAGTTCGCGTGACAGCATATGCCTATTCCTTTTCTAACTGTAATTGCAATGGATGCTCGTTCTGCCTGGCATATTGCATAGTCTTCTGGGCTTTGCTTTCGGCAACTTCAAAACTATATACACCGCACACACCAACCCCGCGTTGGTGTACATTCATCATGATTTTAGTGGCCTCACTGCCAGACCGCCCAAAAAATTGCTGCAATACATGCACCACAAACTCCATCGGCGTATAGTCGTCATTCAGCATAATCACTTTGTACATAGACGGTTTTTTGGTGCTGGTGCGGCTATCCAGAACCAATTGTGACTGCCCGCCTCCATTTTTTCTATCATCATCTGTCATGTTGTCATCTTTATCTTATGTCGTCGTCAACATCACCCTTGCTGACGCCTCGTGCTGCGATCCCCCGCCAAATATGCCTCTCCTATGATATTGTTATTAATTCTGATTCGAAAAGGGTCGACAACAAAAAAACCGGTGTTTCTTGGCAAAAAAACCGCAAAACACAGTTTATCAAATTTTTCTTTTTAAGTTCCTTGAGTTGAAAGCTAATTCGGGTATGATTCTTGCTGGTTTGGGTATGTCCTTAAAAAAACTGATGCGGAGCCAACCGTAATGCCAGTAAGTTGCCCGAACACCGGGCCATCAACACGGATCATATCCATCATATCCAGCAAGCTGATGTGGGTGGCTATGCTGTTTTGTCTGGTGCTGGGAAGCGCCGGCACACCGGCTTATGCGGCCAAATATGCGGCCATCGTGATTGAAGAAGACAGCGGCCGCGTGCTGTTTGCCCGCAATGCTGACAAGCTGCGCTATCCGGCGTCGCTCACCAAGATCATGACATTATATCTGTTATTTGAGGATATCGAAGCCGGGCGGTTGACCATGAAGAGCCGTATTCCGGTGTCAAAACTAGCCGCCGGGCGATCCCCGTCAAAGCTGTATCTAAAACCGGGCCAAAGCATCAGTGCCGAGCAGGCAACCTATGCGCTGGTCACCAAATCAGCCAATGATGTGGCGACAGCGATTGCCGAAAAACTGGCCGGTACCGAGCGCGAATTTGCCAAACGCATGACACGCAAAGCCCGCGCACTCGGCATGAGCCGTACAACCTTTCGCAATGCGTCAGGTTTGCCGCACAGCAAACAACGAAGCACGGCCCGTGATATGGCGCGGCTGGCTATCGCGATGCGGCGCGATTTTCCCCAATATTTCAAATATTTTAGCACCAAGAGCTTTAACTGGAAGGGGCGCAAATTTGGCAATCATAACAAATTGCTAAGTAAATTTAGTGGAACCGACGGCATCAAAACCGGTTATATCAATGCGTCTGGTTTTAACCTTGTGGCGACCGTCAAACGCAACAATGTGCGGCTTATTGGTGTGGTTTTTGGCGGCAAAACGTCACGCAGCCGCGACGCCCATATGATGGATATTCTGGCGCGCCAGTTCAAGCGCATCAAACCAGCCCAAGCGCGCCAGCAACTGGCAGCCTTGCCGACCAAATTACCGACCAAATTACCGACCGCAGCGCCAAGCCGGGTCAGTGACACGCCGGAAACCATGCCAAAGCCAAAACAAATTACCGTCAAAAGGCTGGCTGATGCGATGCCGGATGACAGCACACCGGAATTTTTGCAGACCCTGCCGCAAACCGCCAGCCTGTCAGCACTGCCGGACGACAGATCGCAATGGAGTGTGCAGATTGGTAATTTTGCACAACGGGTGAATGCGCATAAGGCGGCGATCCGCGCCCGCCGCATGGCCGATCGTGTGCTGGGCATGACGCCAGCGCATCTGACCCTTGTCACACGCGGCGAAATGCCGCTGTGGCGGGTACGTTTTAATGATCTGGATGAAAGTCAGGCGCGGTCTGCCTGCGCCGCATTATTTGCCGAGGGCAGCCCCTGTATTGCGCTGCGCACAGCCACCACAAAAGGCTAGAATTTCGTTTTCCAGAAATCACCCGCGTTTAAAATTACCGGAAGTCGCGACTTTTCATTCGCGTCTGGCGCATCTGGCGTGTTTTTGACGTGGCTGCCGGGTCGAGATGGCGCAAAAACCCGTTCAGATCAAATAGCGATTCAGCGATAAAATGCGTCACCGACTGCGCCCGCTGGACACGCCCAACAAGGCCGATGATTTGCGCGCGCAGCAATGCATCTCGATAGGTTATGGTCAATTGCGGCCACACAATTACATTCGCCTGCCCCTGCCCGTCTTCAATGGTCAGAAACACCGTGCCGCCAGCCGTGCCGGGGCGCTGGCGCATGGTCACCAGCCCGGCAAGACGCAGCCGCCGGCCATCGCCATGCTGGCCAATGACATGACAAAGCTGCCAGCCGGCCCGCGCCAGCGGCGCTGCCAGCAGATCCAGCGGATGGGCTTTTAAGGACAGACCCAGACTGCGGTAATCTTCGGCCACTTCGCTGCCGGCGCTGGCCACAGGCAATGTCACCTGTGGTTCCTCACCCGGTAATATTTGGCCCGGTAAGATTGGGCCGGGTGTGGTTAATTCTGGTGTGGGGGCGGTATGGTGGTCATCGCTGATCTGTGCAAATAGCGGCAATTCATCATGCCGCTGGCGCCGTAGCCGGCGTATCTGCCACAAGGCCTGACGGCGGCTGAGGCCGAGGCTGCCACAACCATCGGCGGCGGCAACCGCCTGTAACGCCCGCGCCGATACATCGGCCCGCCGCAGCACCTCATCCAGCGTCGCAAATGCCGGTTCCCGGCTGGCGGCGATCCGTTCCCCCTCCCCGCGGGCCAGCCCTTTGACAAGCCGCAAACCAAGCCGCAGGCCATACCGCCCGCCTAATGCATCGAGCACATCGGGTGCATCGGGCGCATTAACCAGCCGGCTATCCCAGTCCGAATGGTTGATATCCACCGGCAAAACCGGCACGCCGCTACGTTTGGCTTCGGCAATCAGCTGTGCCGGCGCGTAAAACCCCAAAGGCTGGGCATTCAGCAAGGCACAGATGAACACATCCGGATAATGGCATTTAATCCAGGCCGAAACATAGACCAGCAAGGCAAAGCTGGCCGCATGCGATTCCGGGAAACCATAGGTGCCAAACCCCTCAATTTGACGAAAACAGCGTTCGGCAAATTCGGTTTCATAGCCGCGCTGTTGCATGCCAGTGACCATCTTTTCGCGAAAGCGGCTGATCTCACCATGTTTTTTAAAGGTCGCCATGGCGCGGCGCAGCTGATCCGCCTCATTGCCGGTAAAGCCAGCAGCGACAATGGCAATCTGCATCGCCTGTTCCTGAAATAACGGCACGCCAAGCGTGCGTTGCAGAACATTGCGCAATTCGGCAGATGGGTAGGTCACCCGTTCCAGACCAGCGCGGCGGCGCAAATAGGGATGCACCATATCGCCCTGAATCGGCCCGGGCCGGACAATCGCCACCTGTACAACAAGATCATGAAAACAGCGCGGTTGCAGACGCGGCAACATCGCCATCTGGGCGCGCGACTCCACCTGAAACACGCCAACCGACTGGCCCTTGCACAGCATATCATAAGTTGCCAGATCTTCTGGCGGCACCGAGGCCAGCGTCAGATGCCGGTGATAATGCAGCTGCAATAAATCAAAGGCACGACGGATACAGCTCAGCATGCCAAGCGCAAGAATATCAACCTTGAGCAGCCCCAACGCGTCAAGATCATCCTTATCCCATTCAATAACGGTGCGCCCCGGCATCGCCGCCGGGCTGATCGGACAGAGATGATCAAGCCGCCCACGGGTAATCACAAAGCCACCAACATGTTGCGATAAATGACGCGGGAACCGGCATAATTCATCAACAATATGCAACACCAGACGCAACCTACGGTCATTCGCATCCAGCCCGGCAGCCTGCAAAGCCTGATGATCAAAACCGGTTTTTTCGCGGCCCCAGACCTCGCCTGCCAGCGCCGCCTGCACATCACGGCTCAGCCCAAACACCTTGGCCACTTCGCGCAGCGCACTTTTGCGCCGATAGGTGATCACCGTTGCCGCCAGACCGGCCCGCTGGCGCCCATATTTTGTATAGATATATTGAATCACCTCTTCGCGGCGTTCATGTTCAAAATCGACATCAATATCCGGGGGCTCGCCACGCGCCTCGCTGATAAAACGTTCAAACAGCGGCTGCGCCCGCGATGGATCAACAGCGGTGATGCCCAAACAGTAACATACCGCCGAATTTGCCGCTGAACCGCGCCCCTGACATAAAATACCGCGCCCACGGGCAAATCGTACAATGTCAAAAACGGTCAGGAAATATGGTGCAAATTGCAATTTTTCAATCAGCGCCAATTCATGTTGAAGATAGGCTTTGACCCGGTCATCAACACCGTCAGGAAAGCGTTTTTTAGCACCCTGCCAGGTATGATAGGTCAGCTCCTGCATCGCCGTACGTCCCCCCGGCGCCAGCTCATCTGGATATTCATAAGACAGATCATCAAGTGAAAACCGGCACAGATCAGCAATCACCGCCGCCTGTTTGAGGGCGTCCGGATAATGCCGCCAGCGCCGCGCCATTTCATCCGGTGACAGCAGATGGCGCTCGGCATTGCGCGACAGTAAATAGCCCGCATCATCAAGCCGCTGTTTTTCCCGAATGCAACATAGCACATCGGCCAGAGGACGACGCTGCGGGTGGTGATACAGCGCATTGCTCAACGCCACCAGAGGCAGGCCAAGGGCGGCGGCCTCGGTTGCCAGCAGCGCCAGCCGCGCCTCGTCGGCGCCGTCCCGATATAAACAGGCACCGGCCCAGAGCCGGCCCGTGACAAGCTGGCTGAGCTGCTGCAGTTTGGCATGATAGGCAGCGTCCGGGTGAACCGGCGGCACCACCACAAAAACGGTGTTGGCTGGCAAACGTGACAGATCAGCAAGATATAGCCGCGGCGCCGCCTTCTGCCCGCGCATATTCGCCTCGCTCAGCAATGCCGAAAGACTTTCATAGGCTGGCCGGTCGCAGGGGTGAACCAGAATATCCGGCCCGTCAACCGGCCGCACCCGCACCCCGACAATCAACCCAATAGCCGCATCCCGCGCCGCTATATGCGCCCGTACAATGCCGGCAAATGAATTTATGTCAGCAATGCCAACCGCCTGCCAGCCAAGCATCGCCGCCGTTTCCACCATTTCCGCAGGATGCGCAGCACCGGTCAGAAAGCTGAAATTACTATAACAGCCAAGTGCCGCATAGCGCGGTGCCGCCGCCATCAGGCAAAAAACCCATGCAGAAACCAGGCCGCTGTTTCGCCGCGTTCCGGCAAGCCGTCACGATACAGCCAGAAACAGGCACCGTGATGATCCTGAACACGGAAATAATCCCGGCTTTTGCTGCCGGCAGGTGCCGTCCACCAAGGCGGGGCAATGCGTTCCGGGCCGCTGGCTTTGATAATTTTATGCGTGCGGCGTTGCCAGATAAACTGGGCTGGCGGATGATCCGGCAACAGCGCCACCACATCAATCGGGTGCGGATGTGCCAGCAAACGAATAGGGCGTGGCGGCGCCGTTGTAGAAAGTGTTGGCGCCAGCCAGCCAGCCGCCGCCACCGATGCCGCCGGCATGGTCAGTTCCGCTAACATGGTCTGTTGCGCGGCTTCCGGTTGCCAGTTGGCCTGCGGCTTTAAATGCACCACCGATCCATAACCAAGACGGGCCACCAGACGATCAATCAAGCTGGCATAATTTTCACCAGCGGTGCTATCGGCAGATGTCGCCATATGCTGTAACGGCTGATCCACCGGTGCCAGCGGGCTGCAATCATGCGCCTGCATCCAGCCCGTTTCGATGCCAAATTCCGGATTGATCCGGTCGCTCAGCCCGGCCAGCAAACGATGAAATAATGCGGCTTGCCGGCTGGGGCGCGATAAATGGATATGATGGCAATGCCGCCCCCCATCAACAAGCTGCCAGCCAAGCTCAAGCCGGCGCGCCGCCATGCCGGTATGATATAAAAGCCGCGCCATTTCATCAGCCAGATAGCTAATCATCGCAACAATATCGCTGGCCGCGACCACCGGTTCGGCAAACTTGCGGCTTACTATCATCGGCTGTGGCGGGGCCAGTGGGCAAAAGCTTTCCTGAACGTCACCAAAAGCCTGATCTAGCCGGCGCAATAAATCATTGCCAAAACGCGTCGCCAGCGGCGCGCGTGGCATCGCCATAATATCGCCAATCACCTGTAGGCCGGCACGTTGCAAGGCACTTTCTGTATCTGTCTCGATACGCAAAGCGGCCAACGGCAACGGCGCTAATATTTGCCGCATACTGGCACGCATCCTGGCACGCATCCTAGTATGCGGCGGGGCAACTGGCTGCGCCGCTGCAGCCGGCATAGCATCATGCTGCGGCAAAATATGTATACCCGGACGGGCATAATGTGCCAAAGCCCATGCGGCACCGCAGGTTGGTGCAGCCGCAAACCGCAGATGCAACCCGGACTGACGCAAACGCCGCGCACAATCCGCCATAAGACCACGCACCCCACCAAATAAATGCTCGGCACCGGCCACATCAATCCAGATACCATTGGCCGGCTCATCCACTCCGGTTAAAGGGGAATAACGCCGCGCCCACAAAGCCAGCTTGTGTAAATCGGCATGATCACTGGCCAGATCAGTGCTGTAGCTGTGCACTGTCGGGCATAACGCACGGGCATCGGCAAGCCGCATGCCAGCGCCCAGCCCCCGGCGCCGTGCCAGCGGGCAGCAAGCAACCACCCTGTCAGCTCCTTTAACCGATTCCACAAAAACCATGGGATGAACAGATGTCGCACCATGACGATGCATGCGTGCGGCAGCCAAATAGGGAAAACAGATATAAAGAATATGACGATATGTAACAGCCATCATGCGCCTCGTCACACAGCCTTATAAGGCCTGCCGCATCGCCGACTGGGTCAGCCGGTTCTGGTAGCCTGCTGATATCTGATCCGGCGTCCGGCCAAAAAGCGTCTGTGCCGGTGCCAGTGAATCTGCCGGTGGCCCTGCCTCTGTCACGGCGGTCAGTTCGGTAAATCGTCCGGACGCC
>Ga0255756_1001846_pt1 | contig 23505 bp, 19 predicted proteins | sample 011ome_20_FD_179956 | JGI IMG/M metagenome (GOLD analysis project Ga0255756, IMG submission 179956) | Coastal salt marsh microbial communities from the Groves Creek Marsh, Skidaway Island, Georgia - 011509CT metaG (version 2) | ecosystem: Environmental > Aquatic > Marine > Intertidal zone > Salt...
TTCCGCAATCAGGCCCACTACTGGGCTTGGCTCAGGGTCTATGCGGAAAGGAAAAGGTTGGAGTAAGATCCAGCGGCCATTAATCAAACCAAACCCCCGTCCGGCGACTCCTTGCGAGTGGTCGGGCGGGGGGAAAGCCAGTTTATTTTTCTGCAGACAAAAAAGCCAGATACCAAAGAGCTGGCATAAGCCTTTTTTAACCGAAGAGCTCGACGATTGAGTTGCCCATAGTTTCTAAAGAGGTAGCACTACAGACAATGAGCCAAAGAGCCATATTGTAAAGGCATTGCAGGTTTAGATCGTCCACAATTAGGCACCCTTCTGAGCTCTATTAATTAGAAGCAAAATCTGTAATACCTTAAACAAGGTATTGCCAAGTGTTTGGCCTTCAGTTCCAATAAACTTGGAGGTGTGGATGGTGAATTTGCTGATCGTCGAAGACAATATAGAATTCTTATCACACCTGCAGGATGAAATCGTTGAGTTGGAGCAGGATCTAGAATGGCGCGTTGACGTCGTTACTGGGCTGAATGGCGCCAAGAAAAAGTGTCAAAGTAATGAGTATGATCTCGCATTAGTCGATATTATCTTGCCTGACGGCCGCGGGTCAGAGCTACTTGATTTTTTTAGAATTTTGGGGGTGAACGTCGATAGTGTCATGATAAGCGTCCTTAACGATCCCAGGACTGTACTCGAGTGCATCAGGCTTGGCGCGGTCGGTTACGTTGATAAGACCGATTTCCTAGATGGGACCCAATCGATTTACACTGTCGGGCGTGCCGTCAAGAACGGCGAGGCGCCCATTACTGGATCCATTGCGAAGCTTATTTTGGAGAGTATGCAACAGCCGCAACTACGCGACGAGACGCCGCGAATTCATCTCTCCGATCGAGAGCATGAAGTGCTAAACGCCCTATCGAAAGGCTTCACGATGAAGGAAGTGGCTAAGATCTTGAATATTTCCGCGCAGACTGTCCCGGTTCACGCGCGCAATATCTACAAAAAATTAAATGTCAACGGAAAGGCGGAGGCCGTATACATTGCTAGGAATCAGGGTCTGATCGAATAGATGCGAAATAATCTCGTCAGAAATATTCTCGCAGCAACTTTCGGTATCCTTATTTTGGCCGTGTTAAGCATTTATCAAAATGTTTTACAAGCTACCGCGCGAGCTACGGTAATCGATGTGGTGGACATTAGCTCCCGAGATGGGACGATTATTGCTAAAGCCGCGCTACCTTTGATGGCCCGCGACATCTTGGAGGCTGGTGACCTGGAGACTTACGTAATTACGCTTAAGTCTCCTTTACAGGATAGCGCACAATACTTCTACTTCCCACAAATGGATGAGAATATTAATCTATCCGCAGGCGCCGGCGTAGAGCTTTCAAATTTACAGTCTGTAATGATATCCGACCCATTTCGCCCGCGATCGATTGCTTTCCAAGCAAGCCAGGGGATCGAACATCGCATAAATAGCGTTAGTCTGCTCATAAGTCGCGCAAACCTTTCACCTACCGTTGGTCAACATGTACTCAGCAAGATATACATTTCGCCCTCGAGCGACTTACTTCAAGCAATTCAGTCGCGCCTTCTGATTGAAGACCTCATGCGGCCATTAATGCTTGGCATTCAGATCATCTTGATTGTGTACATGGGTGTGATAGGCGCCATCCTCTCTTTGCCAATATTGCGTTGGTTTACGTTGTTTTTTGTGACAGCGACGCTCCTGACAAGTGGCTACCTTGTGTCTCTTTTTGGCATACCGATTGAAGCCTTCCGGTTTAGTTTCCTTGTTTTCTCGGGACTCGCAGGACTGAGTCTCATTGGCGCGGCTAAAGCTTTGCGCGGATTGCGATGGGGCAAAAAGTTTGTTGCACTTTTTGTCTTCGTGTTAGTTTCAAACGCAGTCATGGCCCTCACTGACACATTTCCGCCTTTCACGCAGTACATCATGTTAAACGGGCCGATTAGTATCCTTGGGCTTTTTTATTTTTTAGCCGTCCTAATAAGGCAGCCATTTGCGTCCTATAAGCCAGAGAAAAACCTCCTGCTTGCCAGCATTGGGATTCTTTTTGCGGGATGGGGGCACGATGTATTGGTGCAGGGCGGGATGATAGGCACTGGGATTTTAATTGGAAACTTTACCCGTATGGGTGTTGCTTTTTCGGCACTCGGATATGTCATTATTCTGCAAATTGAAAATCATCATGCTGCTCAAGATTTACTAGTATCGCAAGGCGTTCAATTAGATGAAAAAGACTTAATTATCCAAAGGCAGCATGCTCGGGAATTAGAAAGCGCACGTGTCCTTGCCATGCATGAGGAGCGCCAGAACCTCAATCGAGAGCTTCATGACGGGGTATCGAGCAATTTGGTCAGTGTTATCGCGATGTTAAAAAAACAAAATGCTTCGCAGGACGTTATCTCACTAGCACAGCTCACCATTCGGGAGCTACGATCCGTAATTTCTGCCGCAAGTGTCAGTGACGCAGACGTTGGGTTCTTCATTTCTCTCTTTCGGGAAAACTACCTCCGATACTATGACCTCGACGAAGCGCAAGTCACCTTCTCACTTGACTCGGACGCGTTGGATCTGAAAATCAACGCGCGAAACGGAATGCAATTCTTAAGAATTTTGCAGGAAGCCTTCGCTAATATTGTCAAGCATGCGCCTCTGGCTAATGTCTGCTTCACGTTGGAGAGACTATCTTGCGAAGCTGTCTCTGTCTCTGTCTCCAATAGCATTGACGCCACGGTATGCACCGAAGCTGTAGCCGGTCTCGGTCTCATCAATATGCAAACTCGCGCAGATAGGGCAGGCTGCAGGCTTTGCGTCTCTCAATCAGACAAAGACTTTACAATAACGCTTGAAATCCCAGCGTAGGTGGTACCCTGTTTGTGGTATTGAGATTAGATGGAGTTAAGGGCAACCTACTTTTTAATAGGAACTCTTGGACACGCGCGCTCAAGTTCTTCTAATAATAAATAGACCAGAGTAAGAAATAAGTTTTAGATGGCTAAGTCGAATTTTTTTTCCGAAATTTTGCAGGTTATTTCTCAGAACGTTATCTACAACGGACGCCTAGCAGCAGTGCTCTTTTTCGCACTCACAGCTTGTTCAGACGCCCCACAAACATCCGTCAAGAACGATGATACAGATCTTCAGCTTGAAGCAATTTCAATTCTTGAGAGCCGTCTCAAGCAATTAAAACCCAAAAACACTTCGACGTCGGGAATTGTGCCACTTATTCCCTCTCTAATCAGTGCCGACGATATTCAAGTAGATTCATGTAAAGACGCTAATGGACAGCTTAGAAACTTTAATCTCTTTGATTTACAAATCTCGACCATAAATGTTGAAAACACCGAAATTAACCGAGTTATAACCTCATTAAAAACTCTTGGTCTCACAACGCTATCAGCACAAGATGTTACTGACGCTAGTGAAATGGAAGCCGAGGTCCAAAAAATATTGGATAACACTGAAGAAAAGCCCGGCTTTTTAGGTGAGGGAGAACCAGAGGATGAAAAAGATGTTCTGATTGATGCAGAAATTGAGAAGCCTAAGAACCGAAAGACTTACACTTGCGAAGATTTGCCCGTATTCTTTCACTCTCCAATAAAAAATGTTGAGAATTTGCCTTCAACAATACAAACGTCAGAGGACCGCGACGGATCAAAGTTTTCACTAGTAAACTTGAAACAAAGTGATTTTGGTACGAATAAAAACATACTTGTTTTCAACCATCCTAGCCAAAAAAGTAAGCTACGAAAAATTGAGAGCGTTCTAAGCCGATCAATCGATAAATCACCTGTGCAAGTCTATATCGAAAGTATGGTACTGGAGGTAAACGAAGAGGGCATGCGCCAATTAGGCGTGCAGTTTTCTTCGAGTACATCGAAATCAGAAGGCGGAAATGTATTCACTCTTGGCCAAGAAAACGTCGTTGCGCCCTCGTCTGCTGGTGCAGATTTTTTGTCACTAGCCATCTCTCGCGGTGCAGATGCAGATATTGTTTCTGACCTCTTAAATCTTAAGGTTAAGGCGCTGGTTGCATCTGGCTCTGCCGAGGTTTTATCGCGACCGGGGGTAATGACTTTAGATAATAGGCCGGCGGTGATAGAAGTCGGTGAACAAAAACAATACCCTGTCGTTTCTTCCACTAGCTTCGATGGAAACGTGGAACTTTCATATGATTTCGAGGAAGTTACTCCAGGTATCTTATTACAGCTTCGCCCGCGTGTTTCAGAAAAGGATGACCATGTTTCGATGGAAATCGATGTCCAAATTAAGGCTCTTGTATCTGCAAACGACGGAATTGTGTCGCAAGATGGGCAGGCAATCGCAACTAAACCCGGATCTTCAACACGTCGCGTACACACCTTTGCACGTGTGCCCAATAATTCCCCTATCATTATTGGTGGCTTAGTATCTCGATCAGAAGATAGTACCGAAAATCGCTTACCGGGAACAAGGAAATTAGGAATACTCAAAAACTTATTCGGCGGTGAGAGAAGGTCTAATCAAAAGAAAGAGGTCATAATTGTAATCACCCCTCACATTATCACAGATGAAAAGAGCTTAGGTATTCATAGTCCGAAGGATAGTGATTTATTTAATGACACTGGGATGAACCTATTTAGAGATAGCTATCGCCTTAAAGACTCGGACGTTTTTAATCTAGATAGCGTTTATACAACTGAAAAATATAAGAAGTATAGCCGCAAAGCTTTGAATGCGGTTCAAAAAAATCCAGCTTTGGCTGACCAATTTCCCTATAGCGCATTCGGAAGCAATGGGTTTCCGGGATCTGAAGCTGTTGTTGACAAAATGTTGTTCGAATTTAGCGACCGTCTGGGATTAGGTGAAAAAATACAACCAGGCAAAATTATTGTGATCGGCTCTGATAAAACTGGTTCTTTTGAAGATGTAAACCGTGTTCGTAAAATATGGGACAGTTTTCCCAAAGACGGTAGTCGCGCATTGAAAATTAGTTTTTCCGAAGGAAAGGCTGCAGACAGTCCGGCCGGCTCCAGCTTTGGTCAAGTTAAGATCGTGCCGATTGAAGAAGCAATACGACACCAAGTCAATTTCAAATTGCGTGGTAAAGAAACCGTTATCTACATCAAGACTGAAAAAGATTATAGTAAAATTGCTAATGCTATAGCAACAGCTGAGTTGATTAATTTAAATGCGGCACAATCTTCACTAGGAATATCGGACATACGCGTTGGCAGAAAGTTGACGTTGCCCGCGATGGAGGATCGTTATTACGTTTTGGATCAGCAAGCTGCAAGGATTCTTTATTCCGAGGAATTTTACTATAGCCACATGGAACAAGAGTTAGCGAAAGCATACAAAATGCTTGGAGACAGTAAGTAACCTGTAAATTTGGAGGTAAATCATGAAATTTACGAACAACATTGCAAGCCTAGTTACGGGTGTGTTTATAATTGTACTTTTCGTGGCAACTGCAAGCTTTGCTGCTGAGGGTAAACGCCTTTGCGGCCATCTATACCAAGGTCCATTTCAAGATATCATGGTCATGGCGGAACTTAGCACCAAAAATGGAAATTATGATAAAAACTGCAAAAAGATGCGAACGGGTATCGGAGAAGACCTTAAAAATGAGATAGAGGTGGCACTTGGGAATGCAATCCAGTCAAAAATAGAAAAAAGTTATTTGTTGAAAGGGAGCGCTCGTAAAGTCGCCCGCAAGCAAATTTTGGAAGAATTGGAAAATAATAGTGCGTCAATATCTCCCAACGCTGGTGGAAATTGGACAATCCTGGGTAAGGCGAGTTGTAAAGACGTCGGCAATGCAGTGCTTGGCTGGCAATACGACTTTTGTGACGATGGCATGAAAGCAAGTTCAATTGCGCAGATCATCGCGCACAAGTGTCTGTCACGTTCGGATGCGGATGAACTTCTTAAATCTCTGTCTGGGGATAACAACAGAATACAACGACAAGAGAATTGTAAAAGTCAGGGCGAATTTTATGCAGTGCTACACCAAGTGCGTCTCGGTCAGTTAGAAAATATGACTGTTGGCTCGGTCCAAAACGATATCCGCAAGGACGTATCAAATGCGTTAAAAGTCACAGAAAAGGAATTTTATAAAGCTGGAGATCAGGTTGAAGGCACGTACAACAAAGCGGTAGGGTACGTAAATAATATCTTCGATATGGTGGAGTGCCAGCTCATAGTGCAAGCTGCATCGATGGCTATCGATGGATCTACAGGGGCAATTTCGTCGATAATTGGCGAAGCTATGTCGGCTGTCCCAGTAAAACTTGAAATTGGAGATGTTTCAAAGCTCACAGAACTAGTGGAGCCAGAAATTTTAAGCCTCGTGCAGCAGGATGACTTTAATGATTATCTCATGCTCACAGAGAGGTCGGTTAACGACTTCTTGAGCTTATTTAAAAAAGGCCTAATTTGCCGCAATAAAAACGACATAATCAAAGCACTGGGGAAATTTGATGCACGCAAAATCAAAGCAGAAAATCGTCTATTTGATCCCCTAATCCAAAAAGCTTCATATGAAATTATACCAGCTGCATCGTCTTCGTCTGGCGAGTATTGGCAGACATTTAACATATCTATTGGAGGTGGTATCAAAAAGATTAATGCAGCCGCGGATTTCTCAATAGCAACAAACTTCAAAAACGATGTCGTGATCACTTTAGGCCCATCAGCTGCTGTTACCCCGTTAGGTGAAGACATGGGTGGTGGTGTTGATGTAGGGTTTGGCTTCTTTTTTGATAGCACTAAATCTAGCTTTAGCGGTCCTGGATTTAGCGTCGGGTTAGGCTTCCCCGATGATTCTGATTACCTTAACCGGGATAACTACAGCGTAGCAGGAAATTTTTCTGTGCAGCTTGATTTTTCTACCGACCAGCAGCCTGTCAGTGGGTTTACAATCACACGATCAACTTCAGTGAGCTTCAGCGAAGTGGATCAAGCTTCCTTTCAGCCTTATGCTGGATTTAGCTGGTCGTTTCCCATGTGATCCAATAATCACCGTATCGGCTCGTTCAATTTTCAGAACACAATGTTTAGGTATCGGAGCGCAAGCTCCGGTGGCTTCACAAGACGAAGCAATAATAACGGTTGCAATACAAAGATATTCACGCAGCTGGAAAGCCAATAGATCCGATTAGTTTTTTTCGCCATCCATCGTACAGCCTCATTCAGGGTCGCACTTCGCAGATAGTGATTGGGGTAAGAGAATTATTGAGCCAGGAATTGCTACGCTAGAGAAAAAGGATGCGACGAAACTTAAAAAGAAAGCACAAGCATACTTTTAATTAATTGGTTTACCTCAATCGTGTGCTCGGAACCACTTTCTATGCAGATAGTAACCCCACATGGACCGCTTTTAGGACCACTTTGATAAATTTCTTAAAAGGTAAGTAACTGATATTATATGCTTTTTAAAGAAGCGCTTAGCCCTCTGGCGGCACCGAATTCTGACCATTCGCTCGCATGCGAAAAAGGAACTCAAGAACAGCCCATTGGGAACTCAATAGATTGATTGGTGCGATAATAAATATCATAAAAACAATAGTTTGTGGTTGTGCGAAGAGCCGGCCGAGGGCACCACTTTTCCACTAGATTTACATTCATACAATGGAAGCATTGGTATATCCGTTGGGAAAGGGAACTCAATTTGGGTCAAAGAGGAACTCAAAGGGGTCACAAACGGAAGTTTTGGTTTGAATGAAGAGGATGATGATAACGGTATTCCGGATCAGGATGCTGTGATTCACACGTTACCGTTTCACACCGAACGCAATGCAGGTGGCTTCCACAATCCGCGTTGATCACACGCTGCATGGGGCCGGAACTTCGAACGAAAAGTGGCTTAAACGATCACTCGGGGCGGCATAGTTTCGTGACAGCTCCAACGTCAATACAAGTGGCATGACACAAAGTGCCCAGCCGAAAGTTCTTTGTTCACTGGCACCATTTTTTTGCATTCGGGTTTTGCCATCGGACATCTTGTGTGGAACACACATCCTGATGGTGGATTCAACGGTGAAGGTAGCTCTCCTCGAAGAACAATCCTTTCTCTTTTGGCGTGTAGTTTTGGCTCTGGCACCGAAGACAACAGCGCGTGTGTATATGGATGCCTTGGGTTCGCAAACATTGCGTCCGTTGGAGCCTGCTCAACCATTTGACCCAAATACATCACGCCCACTCGGTCCGAGATATAACGCACAACACTGATGTCATGTGCAATAAACAGATAGGTCAACCGAAGTTCCCGCTGGAGTTTCTTTAGCAGGTTGATGATTTGCGATTGGATTGAAACATCAAGGGCAGAGACGGGTTCGTCACAGACGATCAGTTTGGGATCCATCATCAAAGCGCGGGCAATCCCGATCCTTTGACGCTGCCCACCCGAAAATTCGTGTGGGTATCGGTAATAGTGATCGGTCTGAAGGCCGACCGTATTCAGGATTTTGAGAACTTTTTCGGTTCGTTCTCGAGGTGTGCCAATATTGTGAATGTTCAACGGTTCTTCGAGGATCGCCCCAATGCGTTTTCTTGGATTGAGCGACGAATAAGGGTCCTGAAACACCATCTGCATGTCTTGCCGCAGCGTTTGCAGCGCTGTCGGGTCCATGGAAAATACGTCGGTTCCCTCAAAAATGGCCTGTCCCGCTGTGGGTTCTGTCAGGCGCAAAATGGTTCGTCCCAGCGTGCTCTTGCCACAGCCGGATTCTCCAACGATTCCAAAGGTTTCGCCACGTTTCAGTTGAAAAGAAACGTCATTCACGGCTTTCACTTCTTGAACTGTGGTACCAAGCGCCCCTCTGACGGGAAAATATTTTTTGACGCCTTTGACTTCCAGCAAAGTGTGCGTTGCGGTTTCATGTCCAGGCACGGATCGCCTCACCTTTCTTGGATATTGTTTCTGCGTGCCAACACCGCGCCCTTTGTCCGGGGGCATATTGCTCCAGCGGTGGCATTTTTGATCGGCAGAGATCGTCCGCAAACGGACATCTTGTTGCGAACCGGCAACCCTCTGGGATCTGATGCAGCGACGGGACCGTTCCCTCGATCACGAGCAACGGTTTGGATCGGTCGCAATCAAGTTGCGGGATCGATTTCATCAACCCTTGCGTATAGGGATGAAGCGGGCGGGTGAAGAGATTTTCTACATCCGCTTCCTCAACAACCTGACCAAGATACATTACGACGACGCGCGTGCAGACTTCGGCCACGACACCCAGATCATGTGTGATCAGGATCACGCCCATGTCGAGCTTTTGGTTCAGTTCAACGATCATGCTCATGATCTGCGCCTGAATCGTCACATCCAGCGCGGTTGTGGGTTCATCGGCGATCATGATTTTTGACTCGCAGGCCAGAGCCATGGCGATCATTACACGTTGCCGCATACCGCCAGACAGTTCGTGCGGATATTCATTTATCCGTTTCTCGGGGGCGGGAATGCCGGTCAGTCGCAACAGCTCCAAAACGCGGGCATATGCCTCTCGTTTTGAGATACTTTTGTGAATTAGGATTGCCTCGGCGATCTGATTTCCGATTGTGAACACCGGGTTCAGAGAACTAAGCGGATCCTGAAAGATCATCGAGATATCGTTGCCGCGCACCTTGTCCATTTCCGGCGGTCGAAGGCTCAGCAACTCTTTCCCTTCAAACCAGATTTCGCCTTCGTGGATGGCCTGCTTTTCATCATAAAGGCGCAAAATGGATTGTGCAGTGGCACTTTTGCCGCAGCCCGATTCCCCCACAATGCCCAAGATTTCGCCTTTGAGCAGGTCAAATGAAACGCCGTCTACTGCGGTCACTTTACCTCTTTCAGTCTTAAAGCTTGTCTTTAATTTGTCGACTTTGAGTATCGGCTCGTTATCCATTGTCGCACCATTCATTATTTTTTGGCCTTACTAACATGCGGGTCCAGCAAATCGCGCAAACCGTCGCCGAAGAGGTTCAGACCAATGATCGCCAAGGTGATGGTCATGCCGGGGAAGAAAGTCATCCACCAAGCTTTGTAGATGTATGTTTTTCCATCAGACAAAATATTTCCCCAGCTTGGGGCAGGGGGTGGGATACCGGCTCCAAGGAAACTGAGCGCGGCTTCAACGATGATCGCTTCGGCAAATATGAATGTCGCCTGCACGATCAGTGACGACAGTGTGTTTGGCGCAATGTGCTGCCAAATGATCCGGCTGTCGGACGCCCCAAGTGCGCGAGTGGCCTCGACAAATGTCTGTTCCTTGAGCGCCAAGGCTTCTGACCGCACAACGCGGGCTATATAGGGTGTTGCCACAATGCTGACTGCAATCACAACGTTAGACGCCTGTCCACCCAAAGCTGCCATCAAGGCCAGCGCAAGGAGTAATCCCGGAAATGCCATGATGCCGTCCGAAAGGCGCATCAGAAGATGATCGAGCCATTTATAGTAGCTGGAATAGATGCCAACAATCAGACCTGACATACTCGCAATGATGGCAACCGCAACCCCGATACCCATTGAAATGCGGGTGCCGTAAATCACCCTGGCTAGCACGTCTCGACCCAGATTATCAGTTCCGAACCAGTGGTCCGCACTTGGTGCCGCGAAACGCTTAAGGACATCCATTGTGTTTGGATCGTGTTTCATCAAAAGTGGCCCGAACAGTGCGACCAGTATCAGAAATGCGATGATGACGAACCCAACAAACAAAGACCCGTTCGTCATGATTTGACGCCAAAGTATTTTGTTCTGCTCTTTTTTGAGAGCAGATTTGACCGCATGAAGGTCGATGCTTTCTGAAGAAATAGTCATGTGTCGGTCTCTCTATTTCTTGTTATCAAGCCTGACCTGCGGATTGACGATGCCATAAAGCATGTCGACGGCCAAGTTTATGAAAACGAATGCAAATGTGACGTAAAGAACGGCGCCTTGCACGATTGCATAATCTCTGCGCATGACGCCGTTGACGATCAGTTGACCAATCCCAGGTATGGCGAAAATAGTTTCGACAATCGCTGTTCCGCCCATAAGGCCTAGGAAGCTTTGGCCAATCACGGTGAGGATCGGCAGAAACGCGTTTCTAAGTGCGTGTTTGTAAATGACCCATTTTTCTTTGACCCCTTTCGCGCGTGCGGTTTTGATGTAGTTGGCATTGAGAACTTCGAGCATCGCTGATCTCGTCATTCGCGCAATCAGGGCCGCGTGGGCCGTGCCAAGGGCGAAAGCGGGCAATAGGAGGTATTTCAGATGCTCCCACAATCCAGCGCCGAGGGGTTTGTACCCAGCCACAGGCAGCAAACGCCAAAAGACCGAGAACACAAGGATCAGAAACAGGCTGAGCAGAAAATTCGGAATGGACATTCCCAGAAGCGAGAAGGTCATAACGGATTGGTCCGTCAAAGTACCCTTGCGCCGCGCCGCAAGAATACCAAGCGGAATTGCAAGCGCGATGGCGATGATTTCAGCCAGAATGCCGAGCGAGATGGTGGGTCCGAGGTGCGAAAGTATGGCCTCCAAGACGCTATCATTCATGAAGTAAGATTCGCCGAGGTCGCCTCGAAGGGCATTAAAAAGCCAGTTGAAATACTGCTCATAAATCGGACGATCTAGCTTCAACTGCTGGCGAAGATCTTCGACTTCTTCAAGGGTTGCTTCCTGCCCGAGGATCACAAGCGCCGGATCACCTGGCGTCATTTGCAGGATTAGAAATACTATCGTCGAAACGATGAAGAGAACCGGAATCGCCGAGAGCAGTCGTTTGAGAAGATAGGTTTTCATGTCTTTTTCCTGATCTGGTTGCGGGTCAGTCTGGAAGACGAGGCAACCAAATCATGCTTTGGCCAAAGGACCGCGCGCAGGAGGTTCGCCAGCGCGCGGCAATATGAGCAAGACTAGTCCCGCCTCTTATTCAGAAACGCTAACGTTCCAAAAGATGCCTTGGTCAAACGTAGAGAAACCTTGAACCTTTTCGGAATTGAAGATTGAGTAGCCATAGGTATCGCCAATCTTGCTGATGGGCAGATATTCCCATGACCGCAAATGTGCTGCTGGCCAAAGTGCTTTTGCTTCTTCGATCGTTGCGTTCTGCATTTGGTCGACAAGTCCCAGCAATTCCGCGTCATCGGTCCAGCCGAAACTTCCCGGGTTAAAGAAGATCCACTGTGTCGGGATCGGGTTCAGCGAGAACGGCTGAAGCGCAATCTGCCAGTTTGCCGGATCATTCCTCTTCTGGGCATAGGTCGCGAAGTCATAGATCTCAACAGTGACATTCATGCCGGCCGCTTCCAGCTCGGCTTCAATAATGATGGCCGCAGATTCAAGGGCAGGGTCCGAGATTGTGAGAAGCGTGATTTCTTCGCCATTGTAGCCCGCTTCCGCCATCAAGCTCTTGGCTTTTTCGGCATCATTTTGGTTGTAGTATTCTGAACCTGCATCGGTGTACCAGTCTGTCTGCTCCGGCAGGTTGTAGCAGGAATTCAGAGCGAAAAATTCTGGGCTCGAATACGCACCGAGAAGGATTTCTGTGGGATTGACCGCAGCATTTACCGCCTGACGCATGTTCACGTCAGCAAGGACACCTTCCTTGGTGTTGAAGTTCATTTGCAGGTATCCAAGATAGTCTTTTTCGATGCCGATAGCGGGATCGCTTTCGAAACGTTCGAAGTCGTCCGTCGCCATACGAAGCGCGATATCATACTGACCACTTTGCAAACCGGCGCCACGGGTTGCGGTGTCGCTTACAAAATGAAAATAGATATCATCCACTAGGGCTTCCTTGCGACCGGCAAAACCTGAAGTGGGTTCCGTCAATGGTTGGTAATCGTCGTTTTTTACCAAGTGGATATATTGATCCTGCTTCCATTCATCGAACTTGAATGGTCCGGTGCCGACAAACTCTTCAAGGCCTTTTTCGCCAGCGCTCTCGGCAACTTCTTTCGGCATGATTACTGCGGTGTTCCACGAAGCCAGAACGTGCAGCACGTCCACAAGTGCTTTGTTCATCGTCAGCACGAATGTGTAATCATCCGGTGCTTCGAATTTGCTGTCAGCAAAGTAGCGTTTTGCACGCGAATTCACTTGGACCCATCGGTTCATCGACGCAAGTACGTCCTCTGAGGTCATTTCCTTGCCGTTGTGGAATTTTACACCTTTACGCAATGTGAAGGTGTAAACGGTGCGATCGTCGCTGACGTCTATTATCTCGGCCAGATACGGAACCGGCTGATAATCACCATTCATGGTCACAAGCGTTTCGTAGAACGGCCTGCTCATTGAACGGGTAAACAGGTTTGTCGACCGCTGCACATCCAGCGTGCCCGGCTGGTTGTCATACGCAACGTCCAAAGTCGCCGCAGTGGCCGCACCCGCCGACAGGGCTGTCGAAGCAATGATCGCCTTGAGTACGTTAAGATAATTGTCTTTCATTTTAAGTTTCCTCCCTAGGTACTTTTTTGTCGCTTCGGGGTCGTTCGAAGCAATTATTTTTGTTTTTATGACGTTCTGACAACGCACTTATTTGACGAGCGTTGTCACGTCGCCGCCTTCATCTCCTCGAACAACCGGATCCTTTCGTTGATGAAAGATTCCCATGCGCTAGGATCAAAAAAGGGCGTGAAATCAAGGCGATCCTCACCGATCTTTTCCAACATTCGCATGTGGGCCGGATGTAGGGCGATTGCAATATCGACTTTTCTGTTCCGAAGTTTCAGCAGGCTATTTAGGTAATCTTCCTGATGCGATTTTGGTTGGTTGGTTTCCTCAAGGTAGCGATCCATGACAGTGCCCAATCCCACACCGCCATGCAGCCCGCAGACATAGACCTTGCCGTTCTCATCCCGGTCCTCGATGAACATCGAGGTCGTACCCGGAGTGTGTCCGGGGGAGTGAGCAGTATGGACGGTCACATTGCCTAGCGTGATGGGCTGGTTATCCGCGTAGTATTCGTCGATCTCGAAATCGGCTAGAGTGTAATCCATATTGTGGATCAAGTCTCGCCGCTCGGTCAAGAAGAGTTCATCTTCCTTGGGCATGTAGACCTTGGCCCCACTGTATTCCGCGATAGGACGAACTGCACCGATATGATCATAATGCCCATGAGTACAAAGTATCAGCTTGATGTCGTTGGGGTCAAAGCCGAGCTTCCGAATGCTTTCAAAAATGAGATAGACCTGATTGTGCATTGTTGTGTCAATCAGGATCAGGCCTTCGTCGGTGCGGATAAGATACCCTCCCACCCAGCTGTTGCCGACGTAATAGACATTCGGCGCCACGCGAAACGGGTCAATTGCAACTTCCCAAGGCCGCTCGCATCCCTGTGCCAGCAATTCTTCAGGGGTTAACCTCTTCTTTTCGATCACTTCCGCCATTTGGCTGGGCATCCTTTCATAGGTCTGTTCAGAACGGGCTTTTGCAGCCTTGGTTCTTGCCGCTCATACGCGGAAATATGAGGAGTTGTTTGATGTCAGGTTTGCGGCAAGTACAGAATTTTGCAGTGGTCATTGAATAACCCCGGGGCGAGCCCAAGTCTGTCACGCGACCGCCAAACCTTCCTCCACACGGTTTGTTTCGCACGTTTGCATCAGCACTATATGGCATTCGAAAAGTGTCACAAGATCACTTTTGAATGGTCTTGACGCATAATTTTGATCAATAAATGAAGTTTTTCTAAATCTATAAGGATAAGAAAGCTATGTTTGACGGAAAACCTTATGAAAGGGTTGTGCACGTATCCCTGTGCTGCAAGCGCGGAATGGTGCATGACCGTGATGATCGATCAGGCAACTTCAGTCAGGTGCTCGGGGTGCGATCCACACCGTAATCACCGCAGAGTTCAGAGAGAACGGCGTGAAGCCGCGCGATGATTTCTGTGCGCGGCGAAACGTTTCTTTCTACGATGCCAATCTGGCGAATTACCTGAGGGGTTCCGAAGGGTAGGCGGGCGATATTCATATCTTCGGGTTCTTGGAGGGCCACATGGGGGACAACTGATATGCCCAGACCTTGGCGGACGCAGGTGACGATCGAACCGATGGTGTCGATCTCGGCCACATCGTTTGTCACGACCCCGAGACGGGACAATTCAGTGTCGATGAGATTGGCGAGGGGTACAGCGCTGCGAAAGCGAATGTAGGGGCGTGTGTTTAACAATTCGATAGGATCGCTCGATTCCATTCCGTGTGGCATGATCAGCCAAAGTGGCTCTCGCAGGAAAGGACTCCACCGCAGGGCACTTGGAAATCCCAAGTGCTCGGCGACGATTGCGGCGTCTAGTCGTCCTGCGGCTACATCTGAAATGAGTGTCGAGGACAACGAAACACGCAGGCTGGGTTTCAGGTCTGGATAACGTTGGCGCATCTGCACCATCGCGCTTGGAAGTAGGTTCAGCGCACTGGAGCGTACAGATCCCAGCAGTAGCGTACCGGCGATCTGGTCGCCGCGTAAACTGGCTTTGGTGTCCTCTTCCCGCCGTAGAATATCTCGGGCCATTTCGATGACCTGAAGGCCATCTGGAGTAATGCTAGGGGGACGTGTGCCGCGGTCAAAGAGCGTGACCTGCAGTTCATCTTCTAATGCGTGAACCTGTTGGCTGACCGCCGAAGGCGTCAGGTGCACGACCTCTGCTGCCTGTGCAAACGTGCCGTGGGATTGAATCGCCAAAAGTGTCTTTAGTTGCCGGGTATCCATGATTAAATCCAGTTTTTCTAAATCTAATAACCAGAATTTGGCACTTTTGTGAAGACTTATTTCGCATTACGGTTTTCAACGAATAGGACACGCGCAGTCCGGTTTGGGAGACCGTTGTGAGATATTCGATAGACAAATTGAAGGAAAGGCGTCCGGACGCTATGAAAACACACACGATGAGTAAGACAATCCTCGTTACGGGACCCGACCTCGACCCAACGGCGGCACGCCTTGTCACGGAGCATGGATATCAAACTGTACATACCCCACCCTATGCCGACAGCGCAGTCATATCCGCATATCTTAGAGAGACTGGTGCGGAAGGGATCGTGTCCCGGATGGGCCGACTGGATGCAGCCGTTATGGATGCCGCACCCCAGCTTAAGGTGATTTCAAAACATGGGGTCGGTGTCGACAATATCGACATTCAGGCTGCTGCTGATCGGGGCATTCCGGTTCTGGTCGCAACTGGCGCAAACGCCGTTTCCGTGGCCGAGCACGTGATTGCGCTGCTGCTTGCCACGGTCAAGCGCGTGCTGCCTCTCGATGCTGGTCTGCGTGCCGGACGCTGGGAAAAGCCAGGTTATTCTGGGAACGAGATTGCCGGATCAACGATGGGGCTAATGGGGATGGGTGCGATCGCGCAGGCCACGGGTGTCATGGCCAAGGGACTTGGGCTCAGCCTTGTAGGCTTTGACCCTTACGCTCCAGACAGCGCATTTGAAGCGCTTGGCGTGACCCGCTGTGCGTGTTTTGAGGACTTGCTGGACAGGGCCAACATATTGTCCCTGCATTGTCCGCTGACCGACCAGACGCGGTCCATCCTGAACGCTGATGCGCTGGCCCGTATGCCAGCAGGTGGCTACGTCATAAACACCGCACGCGGCGGATTGATCGACGAGGCGGCATTAATAGCCGCAATCCAATCTGGGCATATTGCCGGCGCTGGGCTTGATACTTTTGCGGTCGAACCGCCTGCTGCAGATCACCCGTTTTTCAAGATGCAGGAAATCGTGCTGACCCCTCATATCGGTGGCGTGACCCGCCAAGCAGGCGCGCGCGTCGGTGTCGATGCGGTGCGCGGTATTTTTCAGGTCCTCAACGGTCTGCCCGTGGCACCCGAACGCATCATCAACCGCAAACTTTTAGTCGCCGCGCAGGCAGAACTATCCAGCATGGAGAAATCGCTATGACCATTGGTTTTCGTATCCTAAAACGTGATCGCGTTGCCTCAGCTGAACTTGTTGCTGAATTTGCAAAGCTTCCCGTCGCCAACGTATCTGACAGCATGTCGCGCATGACTGCGGCTGGATCATCACTGCGTCCGATGCACACGTCCGGTGGAATGGCAGGTGCAGCACTGACGGTCAAGGCGCGGCCCGGCGACAATCTGATGCTACATAAAGCCATCGACATGGCACAGCCCGGTGATGTGATTGTCATGGATGCCGGGGGCGATACAACCAATGCTCTGTTTGGCGAAATGATGCTGGCTTATGCGATCAAGCGCGGCGTGGCGGGGTTGGTGCTCAATGGTGCGATCCGAGATTCTGATGCAATGAAAGAGGTCAATCATCCTGTTTTTGCCGTCGGTGTGACGCATCGCGGCCCCTATAAGGACGGACCGGGTGAAATCAATGTGCCTGTCGCAATCGACGGCATGGTTGTTCATCCCGGTGACATCATCATCGGCGACGGGGATGGCGTGCTTTGTGTACCGCTGGATGCAGCCGAGGACATCCTAAAAAAAGCGCAGGCAAAGCTGGTGGCAGAAACCGCACAGATGCAAGCCATCGCGGAAGGCAAGAACGACCGGACATGGGTGGATGCAACGCTGAGCAAGCTTGGCTGTGTCCTGCCCAAAGACTGAAATACAAAAAAACGCATGAACAGGAGGAACGACATGCTTAATATTTTCAAAAAAACCGCCATTGCTGGTGCAATGATCTTAGCCGCGGGGACGGCGCTCGCTGAATATCCTGAAAAGCCCATCGAGGTGATCGTCGGATATTCCGCAGGCGGCGGCACCGACGTAATGGCACGTACGGTGGCACAATTCCTTGAAAAAGAGCTCAAGGGTTCTGTCGTGGTCAAGAATATGCCCGGTGCTTCGGGCCAGATTGGCATCACTGAAGTGGCCGGCTCTGAACCGGATGGCTACACCCTTGGCACATTCAACCTGCCGGGCATGATGGCACGTACGCTGGACCGCGAGTCGGCATATGACCGTGACAGCTTTACCTATCTGGCAAACGTCGTGAACGACCCCAACGTAATCGTTTCGGCCAAGGGCAGCGGCATCAATTCGATGGATGATCTGATCGCGGCAGCCAAAGAAGCGCCTCTGGCGCTGACTGTTGGTATGTCGTCGCTTGGTGGCGATGACCACTTTTTGTTGATCAAATTGCAGAAACTGACAGAAACCGAATTCACCATCGTGCCGTTTAAGGGCTCTGCCCCCGCGCGGACTGCGGTAATGGGCGGCCATGTCGCCGTGGGAATTTTCAACGTGTCTGAAGTTGCCCAATTCCAGGGTGAGCTGAACGTGCTTGGCGTTGCACAGCCCGCACGTTCCGAGTTTGCGCCCGAAGTTCCAACGTTCCGCGAGCAGGGTCTTGATCTGATCAATGGCTCAATGCGCGGTGTTGTTGCCCCCGCTGGCCTGCCTGACGATGTGGCGGATGCTTTGCGTGCGGCCTTTGAAAAAGCAGCGCAAGATCCCGATTTCCTTAAGGCCATGGCCGATACCGCCAACCCAGTGTCTATGGTTACCGGCGAAGAGTTCCGCGAGCTGACCGACGGTCTTTATGACTTGGCCAAGGAAACTTGGGAAACGACCCCCTGGAACTAAGCGAAACAAGCGCGGGGGGAACCTTTATCTCTCCGCGCATCCCATTTTGACCCAATGGATCCATCACTATGACCGACCATCCAAAGAACCGCCTGCTTAGGCCCGAAAGTCTGACAGCGCTTGTGATTAGCATCGTTGCCATCGGGTTCCTGTTTCCAACGTCCAAGCTACGCTCGATCTCGGCGTTATTGCCTGCCGCGATGCTGATCGGTCTGATTGTTCTGGGCGTGATCTTGGTGGTGATTGATCAGCGCAAAGCATCTAGGGGCGAAGCCGCAGCCGCGATGACCAAAGCACCCAAACGTGTCGCTGGCGCGTTCTTGCTGATCCTTGGCTACGCATTGGCAACCGATTTCATTGGTTTCTATGTCAGTACCGCAATTACCATCCCGCTTGTGGCTTTTGCTTTCGGCTATCGCAACCCGCTGGGCCTTGCGGTTGCGACGGTCATCGTTGTGGGCACAATTTGGATGATCTTTGATTTTGGGATGTCACAAGATTTTCCCACTGGCCGTCTTTGGGGGCGCTGATCCATGTATTCCGATCTTCTACACGCATTACCGAATGTCTTGGAATGGACGAACTTTGCCGCCGTCGTTATCGGTGTGATCGCGGGCATCATTGTGGGTGCCATGCCGGGTCTGTCTGCCACCATGGCGATTTCTGTTCTTGTGCCGTTTACCTTTGGACTTGAGCCGCTTGTCGCGCTCGGCCTTATGGCGGGCATTTATAACGGTGCAATGTATGGTGGCGCGATCCCAGCCGTACTGTTGCGCATCCCTGGCACACCTGCTGCCGTCGCAACCACTTTTGACGGCTACCCGATGGCACAAAAGGGCGAAGGTGGTTTCGCGCTGCAAGTTGCGGTCATTTCTTCCGCTATCGGTGGCATCGCTTCTGCCTTTGCACTGATGCTGTTGGCGCCTCCTTTGTCCAAGGTGACGCTACTCTTTGGTCCTTCCGAAGTGTTCTGGGTTGCGGTCTTTGGGCTTGCCTCAATTATTTTCTTGCTGGGCGGCAATCCTGTCAAAGGCCTGATTTCGGCCTTTTTCGGCGTTTTCGTTTCGGTCATCGGGTCTGACCCTATTTATGGCAACGATCGCTTTACCTTTGGCCAACTTGAGATCCTCGATGGCATTCACATCGTGATCCTGCTGGTCGGCCTTTATGCGCTGCCGCCCGTAATTGACCTGTTGGAAACCCCGCTAAAGACCGGCGTGGACAATTCCAAACTTGGTACTGAGTCGATCTGGAAGGCGCTGCCGCGTATGAAAGGGTATTGGAAGACCTGGTTGCGCGGGTCGGCCATTGGCATCTGGATCGGTATTTTGCCCGGTGCAGGTGGGTCGATGGCGGCGTTCATGTCATATAATGAGGCGCGCCGCAGCTCGACGAACCCCGATGCCTGGGGCGAGGGTGAGCCGGAGGGCGTTGCCGCCGCCGAAGTTGCGAACAATGCCGACACCGCGTCAGCGCTGATCCCAGCTCTGACGCTGGGCATCCCAGGTACTGCTGTTGCGGCGGTCATGTTAGGTGGGCTGCTGGTCCATGGATTGCAGCCCGGCCCGATGCTGTTTCGCGAAAACCCTGACATCGTTTTTGGCTTTATGTGGCAGTTCTTGTTCGGTGCGATCTTGCTGGTGCTTTTGGGCGGCTCGCTGGCGACCAACTCATTTGCCCACCTGTTGAACCTGCCGCGCCCGCTTTTAGGATCTGTCATTATCGTACTGATGCTGATTGGTGTTTATTCGATCCATGGCCGTATGTTTGACGTCTACCTGATGCTTGGCTTTGGCGCGATCGGTTGGGTGATGGACCGGCTTAAGTTCCCGCTTCCTCCGGTCGTATTGGGCCTGATCCTGGGCGGCTTTGCCGAAGAGAACCTGCGCCTTGCCCTACGGATCGGACGTGGTGACCCGATGATCCTGTTCCAGAATGCGACAAGCCTGATCCTCGTGGCGCTAACACTCGCCGTGATCATCGGCCCAACGCTGAAAAAGCGGTTCATCAATAGCCGCAAGACCGCGTGATGATCAATCCGCATCATTCCGTTCGTGAGGATTGGCTTGCCCTGACGCAAGAAGAGGTTCTCGCGTCGAGGCAACCCATCTTCGACTGCCACCACCACTTGTGGGACAGACCCGAAGGTCGGTATCGGGCGGCGGAATTGACGGCAGATGTGGGCGCAGGGCATGACGTGCGGGCCAGCGTCTATGTCCAGTGCCGGACTGGGTATCGGGTCGACGGCCCTGAGACGCTGCTTCCCGTGGGGGAGGTCGAAACTGTACTTGATTGGACGTGCGGGCAGGATCTCTTTCCGGCAGGCATCGTCGCCATGGCTGACCTGCAATTGGGCAACAATGTTCGCCCGGTACTGGATGCTTTGACCAAGGCGGGACAAGGCCGGCTCAAGGGCATCCGCAACACGACCGCATGGCACGCCGATCCGGCGGTGCGGTCCAATCCCAATCCGCCACCCGATGGCCTTTTGCGGACGGAAGCTTTTCGCGCAGGCGCGCAGGCGGTGGCCGCCTATGGTCTAAGCCTCGATATCTGGGCCTACCAGACCCAATTGCAAGAGGTCTGTGCGCTGGCTGAAGCCGTGCCGGATCTGACCGTGATCGTCGATCATTGCGGCGGCCCGCTGGGCGTCGGCCCGCATGATCGCCATGATCCTGAGAATTTCCAAGCGTGGCGTGACGCGCTGTCTGCGGTTGCCGTCCTGCCCAACACGCGGATCAAAATCGGCGGGTTCGGTCTTGGGGTTTTTGGTTGGCGATACGCTAACGCGGAGCTGCCGCCGCATTCTGAAACGCTGGCAAAGGACTGGCGCCCTTGGATAGAGACCTGCATCGATTTGTTTGGCCCCGACCGCGCGATGTTCGAAAGCAATTTTCCCGTGGACAAGGGGCAATTCGGTTACCGGACGCTGTGGAACGCCTTTAAACTCATTGCCGCGCCACTGAGCCAGGACGAACGCGATGCCCTGTTCTGGCGCACCGCCGCGCGCAGCTACGGCATCGATGAACAGATTTTCGCATATGACATTGGGAGGAAACCGTCATGAAAAGAACACTTACCGCGCTTGCGCTCGCCCTGTCGGCCACTGCCGCGCTCGCCGAATATCCCGAAAAGCCCGTCGAGGTGATTGTCGGCTATTCCGCCGGCGGCGGCACTGACGTGATGGCACGAACGGTGGCGCAATTCCTTGAAAAAGAGCTGAACGGCTCTGTTGTGGTCAAGAACATGCCCGGTGCCGGTGGCCAGATCGGCTTTACCGAGGTCGCAAAGGCCGCGCCCGATGGCTATACTCTGGGCACGTTCAACCTGCCCGCCGCCTTGGCGCTGACACACGACCGCGACGCTGACTACGATGTGAACAGCTACACCTACCTCGCGAATTTTGTCGAAGATCCGAATACGATCACCGTCGCGGCGTCGTCCCCGTTCCAGACGCTGGGCGAACTGCTTGACGCCGCCAAGGCCGATCCTGGTGCAATCACCTTGGGGCTGTCGAGCCTCGGCGGCAACGACCATTTCGGCGCAAACATGATTGCGGCAGCCTCTGGCGCTGAATTCACGCTGGTACCGTTCAAGGGCGCGTCGAATGCCCGTACTGCGATCATGGGCGGTCATGTGTCTGGGGGCACGATGACGCTGGGCCAAACCACCAACTTCCCTGATGAACTGCGCGTGCTGGCGGTGCTGGCGGGCGAACGCTCACCTTTCCGTCCGGATGTACCCACCGCTAAGGAACTGGGATTTGACGTGCAGATGTCTTCTCTGCGCGGCATCGTCGCCCCTGCAGGCATGGATAAAGCGATGGCCGACCAACTGCGCGCCGCACTGACCGCCGTCAACGAAAACCCTGAGTTTCAGGCAATGATGGCCGAGCAAGGCAACCCGATTGCCTTCATGGTCGGTGACGATTTCGCCGCCACCGCCGCCAAGCAAGATGGCATTGCCGCCGAGATCTGGGCCAATACCCCTTGGAAATAACCCGAACGACAGGGCCAAAAGCCCTGCCAAACCAAAAAACTAATGGAGGAAAACCATGAACATGAAAACTCTCGGTGCTGCCGCGCTGATCGCCGCATCCACGACCCTGGCTCATGCCGACGACTGGACTGCCTACACCTATTCGTCCGTGTCCACGACGTCCGCCGTCAAAGGCATGAACCGCATCGTGGAGCGCGCCGCAGCGGACACCGACCTGAACATCGACCTGCATCTTGGCAAGACGCTGCAAATTGCGTCGGCCGATATCACACAGGCCGTGGGTGATGGCATTATTGACATGGCGGCGGATTTCTTCTTTTCCGGCTCTGTCCCGTTGGCGCGTGTGCTGAACCTGCCGATGCTGATCGAAAGTGATGAGGAATGGGCCAAAGCCTATACCGCGATGGAACCGACGCTGGTCGAGGCCTTCGCCGAGCAGGGTGTCGTGCTGCTGGGGGGCTACCGTTACCCCGAACAGACGATCTTTACCACCTTCGAGATAAACAGCCTTGCCGATCTTGAAGGACGTAAAATCCGCGTGACATCTCCCGAGCAGGGAAAGTTCGTCGAAGAGTTCGGCGGTGCGGCGATCACCCTGTCTGGTTCCGAAGTGCCTACCTCGCTTGAGCGTGGCGTGATCGAGGGCGTGCTGACGGCCTCGGCAGGCGGGGCCAAGAACTGGCATGAATTCCTGCCTTACAACTACCGCTTCGCGGTGAACTACGGCAACTCGATGATCATTGCCAATGCCGACAGCTTTGCCGCACTGTCCGGTGACACCCAAGCCAAATTGCGCGCCATCGTCGCCGAAGAAGGGCCTAAAACCACGGCGGCTTTCCTCGAAGATGAGGAAGTTCAAAAGAAAGCGCAGTCCGATGCAGGAATGACACTTGTTTCGATGGCAGAGGGTGATGCGACTATGGCGGGTGAAAAACTGTCACCGTACTGGGAATCCTGGGCAAAGGAAAACGGCCC
>Ga0255756_1001849_pt1 | contig 23491 bp, 15 predicted proteins | sample 011ome_20_FD_179956 | JGI IMG/M metagenome (GOLD analysis project Ga0255756, IMG submission 179956) | Coastal salt marsh microbial communities from the Groves Creek Marsh, Skidaway Island, Georgia - 011509CT metaG (version 2) | ecosystem: Environmental > Aquatic > Marine > Intertidal zone > Salt...
TGATGTCGTGTGAATTCAAGACTTGCTTGAAAAGCTGCATTTTCCCCGAATCGGCCAAACTTGCCTGCAAAACGTTTTCGACCAGCATGCCGAGCCGCTTGTTTTCTTCATTGATCAGGCCGATGTAATAGTTGAAGCTCTCAGCATTCTGCTGCATATCCGGGTCTTTTAACGCTTCAGATGCCAGGCCAATGGTGCTAATGGGCGTTTTCAGTTCATGCGTCAAATTGTTCATGAGGTCGCGGCGGATTCGATCGATGCGTTTATTCCGTGCAGCGCCGATTACGGCCGTAAAAAAGCCCCATGCGATAACGGCGAGCATCAGGCCGGTAAGCGCAAATTGGCCCAGCAAATTGTGCAACAGAAATCGATTTTTGTCCGGAAAGAAGAGATGTAAACTCAAGGTGTTGATCGAAACCTTGTGTCCGGTCTCTTCCAATTTTTCTCGGAATTCGTCGTGATTCTCGTCCAGTTGCACCGGCTGACCGTACCGGTCGAAGACGCCGATTACAGCAGGTAAGTCAATTCCGTGAGCTTTCAGAATTACCGGCAAAACGCTATCAATCCGCAAGGCTTGAACCCGGCGCAACATCCGCATCTCTTCCTCGTCCAGCGCATTCCCCAGCGACTGCTTATTGCTAACGACATTTCCTTGTGTCCCCTGTCCCGGCAGAGCTTCGAGGTCAATTTGCAGCATGCCGGTGTTGTTTTTGGTCAACATTTCGGCGACTTGACTCAATGAGTGTTGGACGTTGTCGTCAAAGATTTGCTCACGCATTTTTACGGACGACCGCAACCAAACAATTTGAATGGTACTCATGGTGACAAAAGCGAGCACCATGGCCAATACGAACCAAGGAATGGTAGACTTCTTACGTTTCGTCATGACTGCAGGAGCGAATTTACAGGGAATCCGTTCGATGAACCTTGCGCTCGTGAAACTTCAACAACCATTAACAAAACCTTCACAACGAAAGAAGCATTCGACTCTAGGTTTGCCAGCGAGTATTCTCAACCCAACAGAATGAGCAGGTCATTCCTTGGGGCAGGTTTTAGGTTAGACCCGTAACGGTCAGAAAGAGACTTTGTGCAACGGCGTGAAGTCTTTTTTTTTGCGCTAGTCATGTTCGAAACGTGCGCCTTACATTTGATATTCACTTTGAACCCATGATTCCCGCTGAAACCGTCGACTTGGTGCTCCAAACTGCCATCATTGAAGATGTGATTGGGGACTACGTGGAGTTGAAAAAATCGGGCAGCAGCTTTCGGGGATTGAGCCCTTTCACCAACGAAAAGACGCCGTCATTTTACGTTTTACCCGAGAAGGGGATTTTCAAGTGTTTTTCCAGTGATAAGGGGGGAAGCGTTGTGACGTTTTTGATGGAGCTTGAAAAATTGAGCTTCCCAGAAGCCGTCAAGCAACTGGCGTCACGCTATGGAATTGAAATTCAAGAGGAAGAAGTTTCCCCCGAACAGCAGCAAGCGCGAACGGAGCGAGAAAGCTTGCTTGCGCTGAATGCGTGGGCGCAGAATTGGTTTACGAATGAGCTCCATGATTCGAAAGAGGGCCAAGCCATCGGCTTGAGCTACTTCGAAAGCCGAGGTTTCCGCATGGAGACCTTGCGAACGTTTAAAATCGGTTACTGCCCGGATTCATGGGATGCCATGAGCACTGCAGCTTCAGATGCAGGATACGCCCCAGAACGACTGGTTGCGCTGGGTTTGTCAAAGGAGACCGATGGCAAGCTCTGGGACTTTTTCAAAGGCCGGGTCATGTTCCCAATACGGGATGTCACCGGTCGAACCATAGCCTTTGGCGGTCGGACGCTGAGTACCGAAAAGAAAGTCGCGAAGTACTTCAACAGCCCTGAAAGTCCGCTTTACCATAAGGGCGATGTGTTGTTCGGGATGCATTTGGCCAAGCCGAGTATCACCAAAGAAGACCGCGTGCTATTGGTGGAGGGTTACACGGATGTTATGGCCTTGCATCAGGCAGGACTGGAGCATGTGGTGTCTTCCAGTGGAACGGCATTGACGGTCAACCAAATCAAGCTGATTCGCCGCTATACCAAAAATGTAACGGTGTTATTTGATGGGGACGCCGCTGGAATCCGCGCATCCATTCGGGGAATTGATTTGCTGCTTTCGGAGGGGTTGAATGTGCAGGTCGTGTTGTTTCCGGACGGGGACGACCCGGATAGTTACAGCAAAAAAGTTCCGTCTGATGTGTTGAGGAGGCACATCGAAGAGGAGGCCAAAGATTTTGTAGCCTTCAAACTCGATTTGCTAGCTCGCGAGGCGGGATCGGATCCGGTCAAGCGATCGGAAATGATTCATAGCATTTTGGCTTCGGTTTCCATGATTCCTGATGCCATTCAGCAAGGCGTGTATTTGAAGTTGGCTTCGGATGAGTTGGGCATGTCGGAGGAAGTGCTGCAGTCAGAAATCAACAAGATCATTCGCGCCAGGCTCCTCGACCAGCAGAAAGCGGAGAAGCGGGAGGAGTTCAGAAGGCAGCGCGAATCGGGCACTTCGCTCGATGCACCTCCATTGGTCATTCCTGCGGATTGGCAGGATGTTGATGCTCCGCCAATTGAGGAAATTACCACGCATGCTTTGGATGCAGCGGTCGCGCACCGGCATGTGATCGAGCGTGATTTGATTCGAAGAATGGTACGATACGGAGCCTTGGATTTCACCCCCACCTCTAATGCGGATGAAGATCCGCAGACGATGCCCTTCGCTCATTATGTGCTCGAGTACATGGAGAGTTTGAGTTTCACGATACAGCATGCCGTTTTGCAGAAGGTTTATGCCGTTTATGCCGAGCAGTATGAAGGCGAAGCCGTTCCTGAGACGGATGCATTCTTATCTCACCCCGACCCGGAGGTTCAGGCGTTTGTAGTGGATTGCATGGTCGATAAACACGAAGTGAGCAAGCGGTGGGAAGAAGTTCACCAGATTTACTCCGCAAAGGAGGAAGACCTATTGAATAAGGCGCTATTGGATTCGTTGCATCTTTTGAAATTAAACGACAATCGCAAGGAAATCGCGGAAGTTCAAGAGCAACTGGCTGCCATTTCCGGCGCCGTTGACAATGGTGAGGAAGTGGCAATTGCGGGAATGCGCGAATTGCTCGAAAGGCGGAAGGCTTTAGATGTCCAAAAACAGAAAATCACCACGTACTTTGGTACCGCGATTTTGCCTTGACGGAATCAAAAACGAACCATGAAGGAATTTTTGAACGCCAGCATCGAATTGGGGTCTTTTGACTTGTCGGTGCGCTCGGTTTTGTTGTTTTTCAGTGTTATCGCTATCGCTCAGATCGGGATTTGGTTGGTGCGTTTTGTGCTTCGGAAATTTCTGCGAAATTCCAATTTTGAGGAAGGCACGCGTTTTATGGTGATGCGTCTGGTGCGTACTGTGGTGTACTTTTTTGTTGTCGTGGTTGCACTCGAGACGGCGAACATTGATTTGACCGTTTTTTGGGCGAGTTCAGCTGCGCTTTTGGTGGGTGTTGGAATCGGTTTGCAAAACTTTTTCAATGACGTGGTTTCTGGGTTTGTGCTGCTGTTTGAAGGAGGCGTCCGTGTTGGAGATGAGCTCGAAGTGGATGGCATGATGGTTCGGGTGGAGCGCATTGACTTGCGTTCGACTCGGGTGATTACGCGCTTTGGCAACCTCATCGTGATGCCCAATGGATTGATCTCCGGACAATCCGTTCGGAATTTTACCCAGGGGGAAAATGCGACTCTGATTCAAGTGGATGTGGGCGTCGCGTATGGTTCGGATGTGGAAAGGGTCAAGCAAATCCTGCTGGAATCGGCCAATGCGGATGAGGACGTGATTCGAAAAGAGGAGACGGCCGTCCTGTTCAATGATTTTGCCGATTCAGCATTGCAATTCAGCGTTTATTTCTGGATTGAGAAGCCGTTCCAACGGAAACTCATTGCCAGCAATGTCCGATTCAGGATCGATGAAGCTTTCCGTGCACAAGGCATTCGCATTCCATTTCCTCAACGAGATGTGCATCTTTATCAACCTCCTTCGGCGACCGGAGCTGATGCGGGTTGAATGGATCGCAAATGCAGGTTCAATTCCGTTCGGTTTTGCCAGCCGCGCGGTTTCCACGTGTTTTTCACCAAGGTAAACGCCAAATCAATGGGTATGTTCTGCTTGATTTGCGGCGCGAGCTCACCCATGTTCCAACCGATGGCATCGATGGCGGGAGAATCAAAATGGGGATCTTTCACCGTGATTTTCAAATGACGACCCTGATTGCCAATGGTACGCGGAGGCCGGACACTGACCACATTGCGCAAGATGAAAACCGGAGTTGGGTTGCCGGGACCAAACGGTTCGAGTTGGTCTAATTCCTTCAGAGCTTCCAAGGACAACTCAGAAATGTGCACTTCACGATCACAACGGATGATGGGTTTCGGTGCGACGCCACCCAATTGACCTTTGATGGCCTGATTCAGGCGATCTTTAAATGAATCGAGGTGGCGGGCATCCAAACTCAGACCAGCGGCCATCGTGTGGCCACCGAATTGGAGCAATAAATCTTCGCAAGTTTCGAGTGCCTTGTGAATGTCCACACCATCAACGGACCGAGCACTTCCGATGAGGATACCCCCTTCTTCGGAGAGAACGATGGAAGGCCGGTAGCGGTATTCAATCATTCGACTAGCGACGATTCCAACCACACCACGATGCCAATCCGTACCGTGTACGATGTTGCAAAAATCTTCTGCGGGGGATTGTTCGAGTTGAATTAATGCTTGTGCAGTAGTCGCCTCGTCAACTTCGCGGCGACGGTGATTCATTTCTTCAATTTCGCGCGCCATTTCATTCGCACGGGCATCGCTCTTCTCCATCAATAAGTCCACGACACGTTGAGCGTGATCCATTCGGCCGGCCGCATTGATACGAGGCCCCAACGTGAAACTGATGTCACGGATGGTTTGCGGTGCTTGGTGAATGTCCGCGGCACGCATCAAAGCCAATATCCCTGGTCGCTGGCGTTTGCGCAATTGGCGTAAGCCCTGAGATGCCATGATCCGATTTTCGCCTTGCAAGTCAACCAAATCGGCCCCGATGCTGATGGCGACCAAATCCAGCTCTTCATAAATGCCGCTTTCGGGCAAATCCATTCGGTAAGCCAACGACTGTAAGAGCTTGAATGCTACTCCGCAACCGGAGAGTTCCTTGAACGGGTAAGGACAGTCGGAACGTTTTGGGTTGAGCACAGCAAAGGCGCGCGGCAAGTTGTCCTCGGGCAAGTGATGATCGCAAATGATGACGTCAATGCCCCGTTCCGCCGCATCATGAAGGGGCTCAAAATCCTTGGTTCCGCAATCCAACGTAATCATCAGGGAAAACCGGTTTTCTGAAGCAAATTTCACCCCTTCCATACTGACGCCGTATCCCTCTTCGTACCGATGTGGTATGTACGTTTCGACTTGTCCGCCGACGCCTTCAAGGTAGCTGGCTACCATGGCGACAGCGGTGGTGCCGTCGACGTCATAGTCTCCGTAGATCAAGATCCGTTCTTCATCTTCGATGGCTTGGTGAAGTCTCACAACAGCCTCTTTCATGTCCTTCATGAGCAGCGAGTGGTGCATCGCGGATAACGCCGGATTTAAAAATCCTAAAACGTCCTCTTGCTCTTCATATCCACGCTGAATCAGCAAAGAAGCAACCAATTGCGTAAGCCCCGCGTTTTGCATGAGACGCGAAACAGCATTGCTGTTGGGTTGTTCCTTGACAATCCAAGAACTGTTGGTGAGTTGTTGTGGTGAGGTCATATTTGGTCAAAGCCGCAAGGAATTCTATCGAACTGTGGCAATCAATCGTGTTCAACTTATCTTGCACTGCCTAATTTAGGACAATTGTTTTGCCGATGTTGCGATATAATTCACTCTCGATGAAGATTCAGTCTATTTTTTCTCTTGCATCCGCGTTGGTGCTCGTGCTCGCAATGGGCACAGGTTGTTTGAACGACGACAATAAAATTCCAGAGAATTGTTACGATGGAATCCTCAATAATGGTGAGGAGCTGATTGATTGTGGTGGCCCCATTTGTCCTCCCTGTGATCCCTGTGAAAACGGGCAATACGATGCCTTGCTCGGCGAGACTTGGGTGGACTGTGGAGGGGAGTGTGACCCTTGCGACCCCAGCTTCAATGGAGTTCAGGATCCCGGAGAAACCGGTATTGATTGCGGAGGAACTACGGGTGTTGCTTGCGGCGAATTGTGCGGCGATGGCCTGCTGAACGGCCTCGAGCAAGGCGTGGATTGTGGCGGACCGGATTGTGAGCCTTGCCCTACTTGCTGCGACGGTGAAATGAATGGAGATGAAATTGGTGTCGATTGCGGCGGCAATTATGATTTGAACATTTACCTCCCCTGTGATAATCCAAACATCACGTGCGGTCCTTGTCCTGACGGGGTCAATTGTGCCAACGGAATCATGGATGGAGACGAATTGTACATTGACTGTGGCGGCGCGAACTGCCCAGAATGTGAGGCGATTCTAACCTGGAAGGCCAATGGAACGACGTTGGTTGCCGAGGTGGATGTGACGGCTCAGATGAGTGGTACAGACATTGAAGTCGTGGGTTTGACTGCTACAGGGGCAGGATTGGCCTTGGTGTTGGAGCAACCGATTACGGGATGGATTGAAGGGGCACAAGTGCAATGCTCGGTCGCTACCGGTTCTTCATGCTCGTATGCCGACCCAGCCGCAAACGCTTACACTACGAATTTTGGCGGTGGAGTGACCGTTCAAATCGATTACGTAGATGCCCAACCGGGTGGGTTCATTGTTGGCACTTTCATGGGAACCGTTGTCGGCATGACCGGGGAGAGCATGAACCTGGCTCAAGGTGCTTTCCAAATGGAAATCCAGTAAGGAAGGCAGACGACTTCAAGTAAATTATTCGGCGCGGATCAAGTCAAATAGCGCATCCAAATTGGGTGCGAGAACGACTTCGATGCGACGGTTTCTCGCTTTATCATCAGGATCAACCGGGTGGTATTCGCTGCGCCCTGAGGCAGCGAGAGCATCAGGTTGTACGCCAGCTCCAGTGAGTATTTCAACCACAGCAGTTGATCGCAATACGCTCAACTCCCAGTTGTTCCGGGGAATCGTGCCTGATCGCAGTTGGTCCGTATCGGTATGGCCTTCTACGATGATTTCCAAATTCGATTGTGAACTGACGACTTTCGCTAAATCCTCCAAAGCTCGGCGTCCTTCGGAATTGATGGCTGTACTGCCAGAGGGGAAAAGCAATTGAGCCTCCAGGCTGACGTAAACCTTGCCATTTCGTTGCTCCACCGTCAACCCTTTGTCAGCGAAACCAAGCAGCGCTTCGGCCAATTGTGACCGCAGCGCCTCCGCGGCTGCATCTCGCGCGGCAAGCAATCCTTCCAACTCTTCGATGCGCTGAGAGCGCTGTTTCAATTCCGATTCACGTTGCTCGAGGTTGGTATTCAGGCGGAGCAAATCATCTTCTTGTGCTTGCAACTCGCTGCGGTTCCGACTCAATTCTTCCAACAGGGCGCGATTCTCATCATTGATAGCCGCCATGCGGGATGAACTTTCGGAAGTCAGAACGTCGTTTAAGTTTTCCAATTTTTTGATGTCTTCGCGTGCCTCCGAAAGTGCCCGACCCAGTCGACTGGTGTCCGCAACGAGCGATTGATTAGCTCCGGTCAACACATCGACCCTTCCACTGAGTTCGCGACGCTCAATTTCTCCATCTTGATTCGATAAAGTCAGTCGTCGATTTTCTTCCGCAATTCGATCCAGATCCAATTGCAATTCGTCGAATTGTCTCATGGTAACACAGCCGCTCATCAGCAATAATGCGGGGTACAGAAGAATTGGGAGGCTTAAATTTTTTTTCATCGTTCTGGTTTTCACGTAAGTCGCGTGCAGCCTAGAAAGGTGAGGAGTTCGGCGATAAATTTCAGCCTGACGGAAAACAATTTTCCATAATCGAACGTTGATAATGTGTTCTTGTGACACTATTTTGCAAGACGATTTCACACTGATGTACGCCAAGTTTCGAAATGTTTCCGATTGGATTGAACGTTACTTCGGTTGGTTTTTCACCAACGGAAATAAGGTGCGTTATGAGGCCAGCGAAACAGAACTCGAGCGGTTATTGCATCAATGAATCAACGTGTAGGGATGCACACGTTTTGGGCTTCAGTGAAAAACCGCAACGCCTCAAATCCACCTTCTCGACCCACTCCACTGGCCTTCACCCCTCCAAACGGAGTGCGAAGGTCCCTGACGAGCCAACAGTTTATCCAGGCAATGCCGCTTTCTACTTGTGAAGCCACTCGGTGAGCTCGAGATAGATCTTGTGTCCAGATCGTCGCGGCCAACCCGTAATTGCTCGCATTGGCCAAGGCAATGGCTTCTTCCTCGTTGCTAAAACGTTGCAGCGTGATGACCGGCCCAAAGATCTCTTCTTGATTGACTGCGCACTGTGCGTCCAACCCCTCCAGAATGGTCGGTTGGATGAAATATCCTTGCGAACAACGCTCATTTGGAGCAGGAGCCGCGGCACCACCGCACAATACCGTGGCGCCCAATTCCTTGGCCGTCTCGATGTAACCGAGGACTTTGTCGCGGTGACCTTGAGAGGACATGGCGCCCATTTTGGTTTCGGAAAGTGCCGGATCGCCGGGCTCGATTTTCTGCGCCTTGGCGACGAGCGCGTCCCGGAACTGATCGTAGATCGCGTCCTCAATCAAGATTCGGGAGGAGCAAAGGCAAATCTGGCCTTGGTTTGCGAATGAAGAGCGAACAGTCGTTTTGACAGCTTCTTCGAAGTTGCAATCGGCGAAAATCAGCGCTGGATTTTTTCCTCCGAGTTCCAAGCTCAATTTTTTGAATTGGCCGGCGGTAGTTCTTGCGATGTGCGCTCCGGTGTTCGTCCCTCCTGTAAAGGAGATGGCTTTGATCTGAGGATGTTCGACGATGGCTTGGCCAGCTTCTGGTCCCAGGCCGTGAATGACGTTGAAGACTCCGGGAGGGAATCCCGCTTCCGCAGCCCACGTTGAGAGCATCCAAGCGGTAACGGGCGTAACTTCTGAAGGTTTGGCGATGACACAGTTCCCCGCGGCCAAGGCCGGGGCGATCTTCCATGTAAATAAATACAAAGGCAGGTTCCACGGTGAAATACAGCCAACGACGCCGATGGGCTTGCGGTGCGTGTAGTGAATGTGGGTGGCGCCGGCAGGAATGTGCGATTCTGAGGCGAAATGCTCGATGGCGCCGGCAAAAAATTCGAGGTTTTTCTGGGCGCGTGGAATGTCGACTGAACGAGCGAGGGAAACGGGCTTCCCGTTATCCTGTGATTCAGATGCAATGAGTTTTTCTGAATGCTGGGCAATCAATTGCCCCCATCTTCTCAAACACGCGGCTCGTTCTTCGAGGGGTGTGGATGACCAGGCTGGAAATGCGCGCTGAGCGGCTTGGACCGCGCGCTCAACATCGGATTGGTTGGAGCGCGGGATTTGACTGAATACCAGACCGGTTGCCGGTTCGATGTTGTCCAGCCAACGCCCATCCTCAGGACCGGTCAATTCTCCGCCGATCAAATTCATCAATTGCATCATGCTCCCGAAGATAATTGAACGGGGATGATTGCATCGAATTCGCGAATTCCTTTTTATCTTTGCCACCGCTTTACGGCTTGATAGTCGCTAGCACTCCCCGATGGTGTAATGGTAACACACCGGTTTTTGGTGCCGTTTTTCCAGGTTCGAGTCCTGGTCGGGGAACAGCCAATCCTCAGCGCAATGCTGGGGATTTTTGTTTTCAGGAAGTGCACAACCAGCCGGACAACCAGCCGGACTTTATTCGCCCCCAGTCAATCCATCAATCTGCGTCTGCATGGTCGCGATTATTGACTGCAATGAATCGACCGTTGAAAGCAACTCGCTCAATGCGAGCACCAGGTCCATGTCTCCCGCAAGCACCGTGCCTTCGACGACAGCGTCTCCGTGAATGACTGCGTGGCCATCCGCGTGAATTTCAAATGCATTGGATCGCATTTCGTCAGAACTGCCGTTGCCAACGGTAAGCAGTGCGCCGGAAGTTCCCAACGAGTTGAATTGTCCTAACGCTGTGCTGTTTTCTTGGTCTGCGACCGTGCCATTTCCCGTGGCAAAGCTCGCCGTAGCGATGGTGGTTGTGTTGCGGCCAACAGCACGGCTATAAAGTCCAGCCGCGGTGCTTGCGTATCCACCCGCATGACTCGCGTATCCGCCCGCTATGGTTTGAAATCCTTCGGCATGTGCAACGTCTCCAGAGGCAACAGCGTCTTGTCCTTCTGCATGGGATGCGGATCCACCAGCCTCAGTTTGTCGACCTTCTGAATGAGCATACAGCCCTAGCGCACCCGTTAAATAACCTTCTGCGTGTGCAGCAGTGCTCCCGGCTAAGGTGGCATAACCTTCTGCGTGGGAATAACTCGATGTTGCATCCGTGTTGTATCCCTCCGCGTGCGCGGTCAAGCCTGTTGCAGCGGTCAGCATTCCCTCAGAATGACTGGCGGTTCCACTGGCAGTCGTTCCTTCCCCTTCTGCGCTGGCACAAGTCGCACTGGCCACTGAAAGGCGATTTTGCGCATTGCTGTATGCCCCGCTCGCGGTCGTATTGATGCCGGATGCATGGGCGTAGGTGCCTGATGCAGAAACTCCATAACCTTGGGCGAATTCTTGCTGAACACGCAATGATTGGGATACCCACGCATACGACTCATTACCTACCGTCGAATCTTGAACCGCTGAGAGTCCCAATGAATCTCTTGCCGCTGAAGCGGAGGTGGCCCCCGTTCCGCCCAACTCAATAGGGATGGCCCCTTCGGGTAAAAAATTCTCGCCGTAGTAAGGAAGAAACACGAGCAAATCGCTCACATCAATGATGCCATTGCTGTCGCTGTCCGGGTTGTATGGCAACCCCCCAGTGCCTGCGTCTTGAGCGGCGAGGTTTGCGAAAAAGAACAGTGCAATGATGCTGAAGAGCGATCGGCAGTGAAGGGAGGATTGCATGCGGATATCTTTAGTTAGGCAAGTTACAAAGTCAACAGTCTCGGGTTTGATTCGTTCAATATCGTAGGTCAACAAGACACCGTTGAAACGGTCAATTTTTGATGAGCCAGCGAAGTGTTTCACGGTGTTGACCCACCTGCATTTGTACCAGGTAACAACCCGGTTGCCAACCCCGTGCGTCGAGTTCAACGATGGTCTGTTCTGCGTCGAGACCATGGGCGATTGCCGATTGAACCATGATTTGGCCAGCGAGGTTTAAGACGGTGATTTGGGCGTTTGCTCCGGGGTCGAGTTGAATGCGGAGCCTTGATTTTCCGTCACTGGGATTCGGATAAATCTGGGCATTCCATGATGCAACGCTTCCTTCGCTCGCTCGGTTGCGCAACGCGGGTTTGGCATCGATTCGTCCAGTTGGTGCTGGTGTGGCGGGAGCCACTGGACACGTCGTGCCATCGAAAATGAGGGTCTGGATAAGCTCGGTCGTATTGCCGCTGCAGTCCATTGCAGAATAGATTCGCTGGATTTCGAAAGGATCAGTGCCCGCCAATTCCGGGTCGCCCGAAATGACGGATTCCGAGAGCGTGGGTGACAGCGGTTCTCCGCATTGGTCTTCAAACTCAAAGGCGCACGGTTCAGGGATTTCAACAGCCCCATTCGCCTCGTCGTAACAGAGCGCAACAACGTTTTGACAACCGGTACCGGTCCAAACCGGTCCAACGGTATCGTTCCTGACAAACATTTGAATGGCTTGTGTGTAGGAACCGCACGACTCATTCAAGGCATGATGGATGTGCACGGTGCTTTCATTTCCGCAACCCACTGGGCTGACCACATCTTCGCCCAGGTCGATGATGAGATCTCCAGACATCCCGGTTACATTCTCGCCCAAGACGTTTCCGCTCCACGCAAACCATCCCCCAAGCCCATAATTGCAGTTGACTGAATTTCCTCCATCACCAAATTGGAATCGTTTATTCTCATTGACTGGCATGTGCGAAAGTTGCAAGTAAGACCCCGCATAACCACCAGCACCGATGAGGAATGAATGTTCAGAGGCCAATCTATATGTGGTCGTCGATGCCGTATCGATGGTGCATCCGTACGCCGCAATCATGCCGTGATCTAGGCTTTCATTCAACCAGTCTTCTGCACCAGTGGCGTCTTCCAATACCAATTGTACGTTCCATTTGAGGTTGGCATTCTGCACGTTTTGAACTTGTCCATTGACGATGATCACGCCGTTGTTGTAGCGCGAGACAATCAACGGAAAACTCTCAACAAAGTAATCTGAGTTTGCCAATCCTAAGGCTGCTAAGCCAAAAATGCGTATCGCGCCATCGGGCCCGATTCCATCAGCTGTCGTGCCTAAATTGACCACATAATCTTCCGTCAAATCCACTACAAAACTTTTCACTTCGAGCGAATCTCCCGAGCAATTGTTCACGGCTACAGGGACATTGGTAATCTCGAGAGGCAAGTCTTCTGCGCATTCAAAACTTAATTCAGGTAAATCCGTAATGAATTCCGGTTCGCAACCCCCGCATCCAATCTGATTGCCAGCACAATCGAAATCCGGTTCTGGGTATTCACAGAGGTTCAGGTCGGTCAAAGTGGCTTCTGGATCAAAAGTACATGCCGTAAAATCTGTACAGCCTACACAGCTTTCAAAGTCACACGCCGCCTCATTTGGAACAAGGGCTTCGGGATCATAATTGCACGCCAACTCACTCGTACATCCGGCACAAGACAGGAATTCGCAATTGTTCAAGGGATAAATCGCCAACGGGTCATAATTGCATGCGAACTCATTCATACATCCTATGCACGAGAGATACTCGCAAGAACCGTCGTCCTCTGTGGCTTCTGGATTGAAATTGCAAGCGTACTCTTGCATGCACCCCGACACATCTGTTTGCGCTTGACCAATCCCCAAGGCAAGATAGAAAGCACAAACCCCTAAAAGGGCGACTCTGAAGCTAGTTGGGCGCTTGGTCATGCAAAAATCTGGTTAATCAAACGAGGCGGTTTGACTTAACAAGGTCTTGATTTTTCGATAAATAATCAAGATAAAGGCCGTGAAAAAACAGATGAATCATTAAAATCATCAAACCAGCATGTTCAGCCCATCACAATATTGACAATGCGCCCAGGCACAACGATCACTTTTCGAATGGACTTTTCACCTAATTGTGCCTTCGTCTTTTCATGAGCCAAAACCAGGGTTTCAACGTCTTCTGGCGCCATGGAAGCGTCAACCGCCAACTGGAAACGGACCTTGCCATTGAAAGAAATGGGGTAGGTGATTTCGTCCGAGGTCAACCATTTGACATCGGCTTCCGGCCAAGGTTGGTCCAAGACCGAATCGGCACCACCGACGAGCTGCCACAATTCCTCCGCCAAGTGAGGCGCTACCGGGCTCACCAAAATGGCCAATGGACGCAACAGCTCGGGTTGATGTCCTTTCGCGTCCAACAATTCGTTCACCCCGATCATCAAAGCGCTGATGACCGTGTTAAACGCATGCCGCTCCAAGTCATCGCTTACCTTCTTGATGGTTTTGTGCAGGCTGCGTTGAGCTGCGTCCGAAGCGGCCCCGTCAGACTTTCCTATAAACAGCCGATGCAGCTTCCGGAGGAAATTGTGAACTCCGCTGATTCCTTGGGTGTCCCAAGGTTTGTGTTGGGTGAGTGGTCCCAAGAACATTTCATAGCATCGGAGGGTGTCGGCTCCGTAGCGTTCCACCAATTCATCGGGCGTCTGCACGTTGAATTTGGATTTGGACATTTTTTCTACCTCATGACCGCACACGTATTCACCCGCATCGTTCAAGATGAAAGTCGCCTGCGCATATTCAGGACGCCAAGCGCGGAAAGCATCCAAATCCAGTTTATCGGCTTGGACCAAGTTGATGTCGACGTGAAGCCGCTGTGTTGCGAAATCTTTTCGCTTCTCGTACGTCACAAATTCATCCGTTCCTTGCACGCGGTACACAAAATTGGAACGCCCCAAGATCATCCCCTGATTGATCATTTGCTTGAACGGCTCGTTGAAGCCAATCCAGCCCCGGTCGAATAAAAATTTCGTCCAGAATCGCGAGTACAACAGGTGTCCGGTGGTGTGTTCTGCTCCGCCTACGTACAGGTCGACTTGTCCCCAATAATCGGATTTCTCGCGGCTGCAAAAGGTTTCGGTATTTCCCGGATCCATGTAGCGCAAGAAATACCAGCTGGATCCAGCCCAGCCCGGCATCGTATTGTACTCCATGCGGTCGCCCCGTGTGACATTCCAATCCTCTTTTCGTGCCCGCGCCAACGGCGGGTCTCCGTCCTTCGTAGGCAAGTACGCGTCAACTGGCGGCAGGGTGACTTGCTCATCCCCAATCAATTTGGGGATGTCGTTCTCGTAATAAATTGGGAAGGGCTCTCCCCAGTAGCGCTGTCGGCTGAACACGGCATCACGCAGACGGTAATTGATTTGGCCAGTTCCCACCGCTTTTGCTTCGAGCATCTTGATGGCTTCCGGGATGGCTTCAACGGGATTCAATCCACTCAAATTACCGCTATCGCACAGAATGGCTGACTTCTCGGTGTAAACGGCTTTCTCGGTATCGATGCCTTCGAAAATGGCCGGGATGGGCAGGTTAAACGCTTTGGCAAATTTCCAATCGCGCTCGTCTCCAGCTGGAACGGCCATGATGGCGCCCGTGCCGTAACCGGCCAATACGTAATCTGCAATCCAAACCGGGATTTCCTCACCCGTCAAAGGATGCACGGCATGCCCGCCCGTGAAGCAGCCGCTCACTTCGTGATCTCCAGCTCCTTGGCGCTCGCGCTCGGATTTCGAGGCCGCAGCCTGTTGATAGGAGCGAACAGCGGCCTCACATTCGGGGGTTGTCAGCGTATCCACCAGCGGATGCTCCGGCGCAAGTACCATGAAGCTCACTCCATACAGGGTGTCGGGACGGGTGGTGAATACCTCGATGGACAACTCCGGATGCTTTGCTACTCCGAACTTCACCGATGCACCTTCGCTCCGTCCAATCCAATTGCGCTGAGCCTCTTTGATGCTGTCCGTCCATTGCAAGGTTTCGAGGTCGTCCAGCAGCCGTTGTGAAAAGGCAGAAATGCGCATGATCCATTGGCGCATTCGCTTGCGCACGACAGGATGTCCTCCCCGTTCACTCAATCCGTCTTTTACCTCGTCATTGGCCAGAACCGTTCCCAATTCTGGACACCAGTTGACTTCACTGTCTGCCAAATACGCCAGACGGAATTGCATCAGGATGTTCGATTGCGCCAATTCATCGCATGATCGCCATTGGTCTGCGGTCAATTCGCCGTTGAAATTTGCATCCCAAGGGTATGCGGCATTGTCCGGCAATTGTTCCCACCACTTGGCATCGCATGTGGCATCCACTCCTGCCAATCCCTGGGATTCCAACATCGCGAGCAGTTCTGCGATTGGCCGAGCGCAGTCTGCCTTTCGGTCATACCAGGATTCGAATAATTCAGCAAAAATCCATTGCGTCCAACGGTAATAATTCGGGTCGCTTGTGCGCACTTCACGCGACCAATCGTAGCAAAATCCAAGTTGTTCGAGCTGTTCCCGGTACCGGGCAATGTTTGCCTCGGTTGTGACAGCAGGGTGTTGGCCGGTCTGAATGGCATATTGTTCGGCGGGCAATCCAAAACTGTCGTACCCCATGGGGTGCAACACATTAAACCCGCGATGGCGCTTGTAGCGAGCAAACACATCGCTGGCAATGTAACCGAGGGGGTGACCAACGTGCAATCCAGCACCCGAAGGATAGGGAAACATATCGAGCACATAGAACTTCGGACGCGCGGCATCTTCAGTGACCGCGTATGCGTCGGTTTCTTTCCATCGCGTTTTCCAACGCTGTTCAATTGCTCGAAAATCGTATTCCATGCCGTTGCCAAATTCGCTGCAAAGGTAGTTGGTTGGTATCTTTGGTGGGTGTATTTGAGGCAGACTCCTCCGATCGTGAAAGCCATGGCTTCGCAGTTGACCTGGCATGGGCCTGGATTCGTGGATAACGAGCCGACGGTTTACCTAACCTTCGACGACGGCCCACACCCGGTGATCACACGCCAAGCGATGGAAATATTGGGACGTTTTGAGGTTCCAGCGACCTTCTTTTGTGTCGGCGAAAACGTCGAGCGTTTTCCGGATGTGATGGAGGAGTTGCGCGCAAAAGGTCACGCGGTGGGCAATCACACGCACGCCCATGAATCGGGTTGGAGCACGTCGAATTTCGCTTATCTCAAAAGTTTTTCGAAGTGCCAATCCGTCACTCATGCAGCCTGGTTTCGTCCACCTTACGGTCGCATCACAAAGTCGCAGGCAGACGCGATTGCCCCGCACACCGAAATTGTGATGTGGGATGTTTTGAGTGCTGATTTTGACGTGAAAAAGACGCCCGAAGATTGTTTCAATCAATTGCTCGTGAACACCCGTCCAGGAGCCATCGTCGTGTTCCATGATTCAGAGCGCGCGGCACCGCGCATGCTGCCTGTGCTGGAGCCGTATTTGCAATGGTTGGCTGCTGAAGGTTACCGTTGTCGGCTGCTTCCACAGCGTGGCTGATTTACTCTTCAGGGGAGGTGGCGCCCTCCTCTTCTTTCGGCTTTTGGACCGCGACTCGGAGCATCTTCAATTTTGACTTGATGTCGTCCACCTCTTTTTTATCCGCCTCCATCGACTTTTCGTACTGGCTGCGAATGCTCTCCGCACCTTTTCCGGTAAATCGCTCGAGGTTTTCTTCGGTTTTGGTGATGCGGTTAATCAATCGATCCAACTTTTCGCGGAGAATGCGCTGTTCTCGACGAACGCCTTGCGCGTCAGATTCCACGAGGTGATTAACGCGTTGCTTGTACGTTTCCATGGCCCGCTCGGATTTCTGTGCACTGAGCGCATCGTAGTGCGCATCCATGGCCGAGCGGTAGGCATCCATCACAGAATCCAGCGACTTTCTCGGAATGAAACCAATGGCATTCCATCGTTCTGAGAATGCCTTCAAAGCCTCCAAATCCTCCTTCCGCTTTCCCGTCAAAGCATACGCCTTGATTTCGTCGATGATGGTCTGCTTCTGCTTGAGATTTTCCTTTTCTTCTTGCAGCTTGTCAGCCATTTCAGACTTGCGGGCATTGAAAAATTTGTCTTGAGCCTTCCGGAATCGGCGCCAGAGTTTTTGTTCATCACGCGGTGCACAAGCTCCCACGTTTTTCCATTGCTTTTGCAACTCCATCATTTTCGGGGAGTCTTCCCGGAAGTTGGTGGATGTTGCCAGAGCTTCGGCTTGTTCAATGAGAGCGATCTTTTCAGCTTTGAAAGCGTTGCTTACCTCCTTTTGAGCGTCGTAGAAGAGTTGCTTTTTCCCAAAGAAAATGTCGGCAAGTTCACGGAATTGCGTCCACAAGGTTTCATTGTGCTCTTTTCCCGCAAAACCGGTTTTTTTCCAAGCGTTTTGAAGCTCTAAAATCTTGGATGTGGCCGCTTGCCAACCTTCGTGTGAGGCTTCGACCTCCTCAGCCACCACGGCACGCAACTGCTCAATGAGTGCAGTTTTGGCATCCGCGTTGGATTGAAAATTGGCACGAATCTCATCGTAATGCGCCTTGACCTCGTCGAAGATCGGCCGCACAATGCCGAAGAAGGAATCAGACAACTCCTTGTAATTCTCGCGAGGGGAAGGCCCAACGTCCATCCATTCTTTTTGCAAGGCCCGCGCTTGTTTTTGGCGTTCAGTGAGCGATTCGATCGCCTCCAATGCTCCCGCCTTAACGATAAGGTCTTCTTTTTTCTTCAAGTTCACTTTGAGGTCGTGATCCTTGAGTTCTTTGTAAATGTTGATGTTGTAGAAGAACTCGTCTTGAAGCCTGTAATACTGGTCGTGAACCGTCTTGTACTGGTCTCCGGGGACGTCGCCTATTGCTCCCCAAGCTTCCCGCACTTCATTGAAGACACCAAACGCCGCGCCGATGTTTTCTTCCTCTTGGATGGTGTGGCGTAAGCGCTCGAGCATGGCTTGTTTCTTCTCCAGATTGGCCCGTTGCTCCTCGGCAACCTGCTTGCGCCATGTTTTTTCTCGCTCTTTAAAGGCGCTCACAGCCTCATCAAATGCCTGCTCCTCGGGCACCGCATGGTATTCAAAAACTGCATCCGAATCTTTCTCAGAGGCGGCCCAGGCCTCCCGCTGCTTCCTGACTTCTTCTTTCGTCAACGCACGAAATTGATCAATGGCCTCTCTGACATCCACACGGATGGTTTCTAGGTCTTCCTGCTCGAGCAAGTTCTGAATGCGGGATAAAATCTCTGACCTCATCGGTCGACAGTTTTAAATTTTGGAGTGCAAATATCGTGTAAAGCCTTGTTTTGTCGGCATTTTCGTCCAAATTCACGCTCTGAGATGGAGGAATGGATGGAAAAAATGCGCCGATGGTGCAGCCAACAGGAGCGTTCTACGCATGGCGCGCGGAGAAAGTTGCAGCGTGCATTGGTGGACGGTGAAACCGCCACAGCAGTCGTACGGGCTTTGGTTGAGGAGGGATTCTTGTCTGACGAGCGTTTCTTGGACTCATACGTTCGTACCCATATGGAATACAAGCGTTGGGGGCCGCGTAAGATTGCACAAGGATTGCGGGAGATTGGTTTTGCGGGATATGAAGCCGAAAAAGCACTGAATCAGGTGGATGGGCATCGGTTTCGGGAAATCCTAGCAGCATTGGTGGAGCGCAGAAAGCCTGAATTGGCTGAGAAGCGGGAGCGTGTCATTCGCTACCTCTTGGGCCGGGGATTTCTTGTGAATGAAGTCTTGCGCGCAATCGAGGAAGCAGAGGAGCGCTGAATTAACTTTGCGGGGTATGATTACGATTGATCAACTTAATGCGCTGCGAAAGCGTGTGGAGGATTTGCGCGGTTACTTGGCTATCGATGCCAAACTGATCGAAATTGCGGAAGAAGAAAAGCGCACCCAAGACCCTGAATTTTGGAGCAATTCGAAAGAGGCGGAATTGGTGATGAAGCGGCTGCGGACTTTGAAGACTTGGACACAGAGCTTTCAGTCGTGTCACTCGGCGCTCGAGGATGCCCAAGTGCTTTTCGAATTTATGAAGGCTGGAGAGGCGGAAGAGGCTGAAGCGCAGGAAGCGTTTGACGCGGCAGCGGAAGCTTTGGAAGAGTTGGAATTTAAGAACATGCTCAGTGCGGAAGAGGACAACCTCAATGCCGTCATGCAAATCACATCAGGCGCAGGCGGCACAGAGAGTTGTGATTGGGCTTCGATGCTCATGCGCATGTATCGGATGTACGGGGATCGAGCGGGGTTCAAAGTCAAGGAATTGGATTTGCAAGAAGGCGATGTGGCGGGTATTAAACAGGTGACTTTGGAGTTTGAAGGTGAATTTGCATTCGGAATGCTGAAAGGCGAAAACGGGGTTCACCGCCTCGTCCGCATCAGCCCTTTCGACAGCCAAGCCCGCCGGCACACTTCATTCGTTTCGGTTTATGTCTATCCGCTGGTGGACGACTCCATTGAAATTGAAGTCAACGCGTCTGACATCACGTGGGAAACGTTCCGCTCCGGTGGAGCAGGCGGTCAAAACGTAAACAAGGTTGAGACCGGTGTGCGTCTGCGCCACGCCCCAACAGGAATCGTCATCGACAATACCGAGACGCGCAGCCAGCTCGGGAATAAAGAGAAGGCCATGCAATTGCTCAAATCGCAGTTGTTCGAAATGGAATTGGCGAAGCGCAATGAGGCACGTGCAGAAATCGAAGCGGGCAAAAAGAAAATCGAATGGGGATCGCAAATCCGTTCGTACGTCATGCAGCCTTACAAAATGGTCAAGGATGTCCGGACCAATTACGAAACTTCGAATGTCGATGCCGTCATGAATGGAGAGATTGACGAATTTTTGAAAGCCTTTTTGATGCAAGCGGGATCAGGTGCGAAACCGGCAGCTACAGTTTAAATCAGCAAATCACACAGCGAACATGAGTGCATTTCGCATTGAAAAAGACACCATCGGTGAAGTCCAAGTCCCAGCCGATGCGCTTTGGGGCCCACAAACCGAGCGTTCCCGGAACAACTTCAAGATCGGACCTTCGGCGTCCATGCCGGTAGAAATTGTCGAGGCCTTTGCTTACCTCAAAAAAGCAGCAGCCTTGACCAATGCTGAATTGGGTGGGTTGGACGGGCGGAAGCGCGACTTGATTGCACAGGCGTGCGACGAGATCATTGCTGGGCAATGGGCGGATCAATTTCCGCTGGTGGTGTGGCAAACGGGTTCTGGGACCCAATCCAATATGAATGTGAATGAGGTGGTGGCCAACCGAGCCCACCTGATCAATGGGGGCAAATTGGGTGAGGGCGAACGCCCGGTGCATCCGAATGACGATGTCAACAAGTCCCAATCGTCGAATGACACCTTCCCCACAGCGATGCACATCGCGGCGTATCGGATGATTGTGCACACAACAATTCCCGGTGTTGAGCACCTGCGCAACGCGTTGCATGCTAAGGCTGTGGCCTTCGCCGATGTCGTGAAGATTGGCCGGACGCACCTCATGGACGCTACGCCCCTCACATTGGGACAGGAATTCAGCGGGTATGTTGCGCAATTGGATTTTGGACTAAAGGCCTTGCGCAATTCGTTGGAACACCTGTCAGAACTTGCATTGGGAGGTACGGCGGTCGGAACCGGAATCAACACCCCGGAAGGTTATGCCGTTCGCGTATCAGAGCACATTGCCGCATTAACCGGGCACCCTTTTGTGACGGCCCGCAACAAATTTGAAGCGCTTGCGGCTCACGACGCCATCGTAGAGTCGCATGGAGCGCTTCGGCAGTTGGCGGTGGCATTGAACAAAATTGCCAATGACATCCGCATGATGGCTTCGGGTCCACGATCGGGCATTGGCGAGATCATTATCCCTGCGAACGAGCCAGGTTCCAGCATCATGCCGGGTAAAGTCAATCCAACCCAATGCGAGGCCATGACCATGGTTTGTGCACAGGTTATGGGCAATGACGTGGCGATCGCTGTTGGCGGGGCTCAAGGCCATTATGAATTGAATGTCTTCAAGCCCATGATGGCCCGCAACATCCTGGAGAGTGCGCGCCTCCTGGGTGATGCGTGCGATTCGTTCAGCACCCATTGTGTAGAAGGCATTGAGCCGAACCATGTCCGCATCGACGAATTGGTTCAAAACAGCCTGATGCTTGTTACCGCATTGAATACCAAAATCGGTTACTACAAGGCGGCAGAAATCGCCAACAAAGCACACACCGAAGGGACGACATTGAAGGCAGCGGCATTGGCTACGGGCTACCTCACTGAGGAGGAATACGACGCCTGGGTCGTGCCAGCCGACATGATTGGACGGTAAGGTCTACTTTTTGGAGGTCTTGAGTTGGGTAACCAATTGCTTGATCCATTGTTCCTCCGCTTTCGGGCAGATGAGCAATGCGTCCGTTGTATCCACGATGATGAAGTCATTCAGGCCGCGCAACGCGATGAGTTTCTTTCCTGCTGAATTGGTGCTGGAAGCGACGACGTTGCCGCCTGCTTCATGCGCCACCAAGCGCACGCCTGTCGTCCCGTTGCCCGCATCGTCCATGGCAAGTTTTTCGTGCAATGACCCCCACGTACCCAAATCGCTCCAGCCAAAATCCGAGAGGACTACGGCCACATTGTTCGCTTTTTCCATGATGCCGTAATCGATGGAAATGTTTTCGCAGTCACCATAAATTGACTGGATCGTTGCGGATTCTGCAGGGGTGCCGAAATCGGCTGCGTGTTCCTGAAAGAGGCTCTGCATGTCCGGAAGGTGACTTTCGAACGCTGCTGTGATGTTGTCCAAGCTCCAGATAAAAATCCCCGAATTCCAATAAAAGTCACCGGAAGCCAAAAACTGCTCGGCGAGTTCCAGCTGAGGTTTCTCGGTGAAGGTTTTGACCATTCGAATGCGATCGTCCGCAGCATGAGGTAAATCCTCAAATTGGATGTATCCGTAACCGGTGTCCGGTCGGGATGGGTGAATGCCCAAAGTGACCAATTGACGGGTGTTTCGCGTGTGATGCAAGGCCACCTCCGCAATCTCCAGAAAGTCATCTTCTTTGAGAATCAAATGATCAGAAGGAGCGACAATCACTGCAGCTTCTGAAGCGCGATTGCCGGCTTTGTTGGCAATCCAGTGGTTTGCGTATGCGATGCAGGGGGCCGTATTGCGCATGAAAGGTTCGCACAACGTGTTTTCTGCGGGCAAGTCGGGCAGATGTTCCGCTACCAAATCCCGATAACGTTCTTGGGTTACGACCAAAATATTTTCAGCAGGAACCAACCGATTCAACCGATCGAATGTCAATTGAATCAGGGAACGCCCAGTGCCCAAGATGTCGAGGAATTGCTTCGGCTGAGATTCTTTGCTCATCGGCCAAAAGCGACTTCCGATTCCGCCCGCCATGATGACGGCGTAAGTAGATGAATTCATGGTTTGGTTTGGGTTACAGGGAGCTCATTCATGGAACGGTTTTCCGACCATTGTGGGCAATTGCAGTCCCGGTGAGCGCGTTGACTGCTGCATGCAACGAGCAACAAGGTGCACATCACAAAACAACCGATCGCTTTCATTCTCTTGTTCATTCCGGTGCAAAAATACGACGCAGCCTTGGACGTGCTGTAAACCGCCGCACCCTAACTTAGCCACATGCGCGGAATGTTTCATTTGGGTCGGTACGTCCAGTTGCTGGTACGGAGCTTCAGAAAGCCCGAGAAACTCAGTGTGTTCAGGAAGTTACTGATGACGGAATTGGAATCGATTGGCCTCCAATCGATTGGAATTGTCGCGTTGCTGAGCATTTTTATGGGCGCAGTCATTTGCCTGCAGACGGCGCACCAAATCGGGGGCTGGATTCCGGTTTACACCATTGGCTTCACCGTACGTCAGACCATGATTTTGGAGTTTTCACCTACGCTGATCCCGGTGATTCTCGCCGGTAAAGTGGGTTCGAACATCGCATCGCAAATCGGAACGATGCGCGTGACCGAACAGATCGATGCATTGGAAATCATGGGGGTGAACAGTGCGAACTACTTAATCTTGCCAAAAGTGATTGCCGGAGTGCTGATCATTCCGTTTCTGGTCATCTTGAGCATGTTTTTGGGTGTGGGCGCTGGTGCCTGGATTGGTGTGGCAACTGGCTTGAGTCCGCTGGCAGATTTTGAATACGGTATGCAGGTGGATTTCAGAGTCTTTGACGTCATTTATGCGTTGACGAAAACTTTGGTGTTTGGATTCATTTTGACCAGCGTATCGGCTTACCACGGTTACTATGCCGATGGCGGCGCCTTAGAGGTGGGCAAATCGAGCACCAAGGCTGTGGTTTGGTCCGTGG
>Ga0255756_1001855_pt1 | contig 23429 bp, 19 predicted proteins | sample 011ome_20_FD_179956 | JGI IMG/M metagenome (GOLD analysis project Ga0255756, IMG submission 179956) | Coastal salt marsh microbial communities from the Groves Creek Marsh, Skidaway Island, Georgia - 011509CT metaG (version 2) | ecosystem: Environmental > Aquatic > Marine > Intertidal zone > Salt...
TTTGTGGCGGGACTATGCGTATTATTTCCGACATTACTGACCCAGACCTAATTCGGAAGATTCTAGATCATCTTGCCGCACAACCACCCCCGATTAAACCTGCGACAGCCGACAGCTCTTTAAGCCTCAACCAGCAATCTCCTATTACGCGATAAGCGTGCCCAGCCCGATCAAAAACCCCGATCAGTGATCAACCCTCCTGTGCGTATGCCAGCAGATCAGCATCATGACAGACATTGACCATCTAAAGGATTACCACGTCAGGGGGGCGTAAATTTGACTGAACATCAACAATTACCACACTTGATCGTTCTTCAGAAAATGTGGTTTATTTCCCTTATCTTCTCTATGATCCCAGGTGAGTGACAGGTTCATCTGTTGTGTCTTAACCGGCACATCTCCCTGCCACTTGATGCCGTCAAATATACGGTTAACACCCAGAATGCCTGCCTGGGGTTCATTGATGATCGGTGTAAAGGAATCAACCCCATACATGCCCAGGGCAGTTACCGTGAATGTCCCCTCAGCGTAATCGTCAAGGCCAAGGTTACCCTGCCTTGCGGCGGCAGCCAGCCTGGCACTTTCGATGGCAATCTCTTTTAATGTCAGGGAATCTGCGTTGCGAATGACCGGCACAACCAGGCCCTCGGGCAAAGCCACCGCGATACCCATATGCACGTGGTCATGCAATATGATATCGGTTTCACCAAAGCAGCCATTCATCAATGGATGTTTCATGAGAGCCTTCGCAGTTGCCTTTACCACCAGGTCAGTATAGGTCGGTCTCAGACCTTCACTTTCCCATTCGTCTACCAGAGATGTTCGCAGCTTAACGCTGTCATCCATGTCAGCCAGCATATCCATGGTCAACTGCGCGGAATTTTGCAGGCTGCTTGCCATCCGCCGTGCGATGGTCTTGCGCATGCCAGTCATCGGCAGACTGCCAGCGACGGCGCTGGCAGCAGGTGCAGCTGCTGCCTTGCTGCTCGCGGTCTCGATGTCCGCCTCGACGATGCGGCCTCCCGGACCTGTGCTTCAGAAAATGTGGTTTATTTCCCTTATCTTCCGGAAATCCGGGCTACCTATCTTTCCATCCAGAGCCTCGTTGGCCGTATCAGCTTTTCAGGATTACTGTTTTTACTGCCATTAGTAAATGACTCGAATGAAATTGCCGGGTTTCTCCACACCTGCCTACTGGTAGCAATGCTGGGTATCGCAGCCCTGGCAACAGTTTCCTAGCACAGTCGCACGCGGCGGCGAAGGTAATCGACCGACAGGCTGTCTCAAACCGGCTACCGTCGGTGAAGACCTGTCCAGTGCCTATTCGGCCCGGAAGATCCATATCGGATAGAAAGATCAAAGTACTGCCGGTGTAGCAACGTGGCAACTACTCCCTTCAGGCGTCGGCTACGGTGTCCCGGAATCGCAAACGATCCGCATCCAGTAAGACGTCAAACTGATGCCCAGCATTGCCCGCAAGCTTTACCGTTACCGCAGGTTTTGCAGCCTGGGGTCGGTGAAGCAGGAATACCTTGTTAAACAAATCCATATCCAGGGGGTTAGGTAATCGGATATCAGTCACTTTCGGTTCCGGATCCTGCCTGGCAGCGACCTGCCGGTCGATCTGGCAGAGGAAGATGACGATACATCCCGATGATCTGGCAAAGGCTTTCAGGACGGCCACCTGTTCCTGCACCGGAGGCAGGGTTCGTTTTTCATCCAGCAATTGCAAATAATCAACAATGATCAGACTGCCGCGACCAATCTCAGAAGAAACCTGGTCGATAATGTATCGGGCGCTGATTTCATTGCTACAGTCGACACGAAAATTTACACCAGGTTGATCGAAACATTCTTCAACCCGGGATCTTGCATCCTGCTCGGTATCCACCAGCGTGAACAGAAAACTCGTGTGTCGCTCCTCCTCACAGGCCTGCGCCAGCAGACCGGAAACAAACACCGTCTTACCCATCCGGGGCCGGGCCGCGACAAGTACCAGGTCAGCAGGATTCAGATAATCAAGAACCTCGTTAAAGTTGTTGGGCAGCAGATCGCCCTGTTTCGACACGAGCAATGACCAGTTGGCAAAACCTTCCTGGGTCGCTACCTCATCAAGAGCTTGTGAGAGTTTAATACCACGGCGCTTTCGAATAGCCTTTGCGCGGCTCTTCAACTGGTATATGGGTGCGGATATATTCATCTGTAAACCTCCAATTGACAGGTCAGTAACAATCCCTCCTTATGTTTAACCTGCACATGCAATCAGTGGTTAGATGTCTGGTTGACCAACATTATTCTGCACTCTGGTGCTTCCCCGAAAGTGAAGGGAGGGAGGCGTGAACGACACCTTCAAAATCATCATAGAATCTGGTTCTGGCTTTTTCAAGCAAGAAATCTCGTTGGCAATTGCAGGCTGCAATACTTCACAGTAATATCCCTCTTCCACCAGTTAAACCTTCGGCGAAAAGGCTCCCAACTGGGTAGGCAATAATGAAAAAGACGGAGTGATCAAGAGTCACTCCCACAATAAAACAAAGCTACCCGCTGATGTTTTAAGGAGAAAACATGTTTCGTACCCTGATAGCCGCAATCACCCTGGTGGCCAGCGTCTCAACGCTGGCTCAGTGATCAACCCTCCTGTGCGTATGCCAGCAGATCAGCATCATGACAGACATTGACCATCTAAAGGATTACCACGTCAGGGGGGCGTAAATTTGACTGAACATCAACAATTACCACACTTGATCGTTCTTCAGAAAATGTGGTTTATTTCCCTTATCTTCCTGGTAGCTCAATCCGGCAGTCCTTCAAACTCGGGCACTTCCCCTGACTTCCCTTCCCAGGCGGCTTGACTGGATAAAAAGATGTGTGCCGTTGGCGAAATACAGATCTCAGTATCCAAACATCCGGCAGGAACGACGAGCAAACCTGGGTTCTGAGTACTTGGCAAAGCTGAACCACATACCTTACAAAAGCTTCTGGCGTGACGCGTGCCTGGCAGCGTAAAGAACGTCACAGCATCTGCACCCGCCAGCCAGATCAATTCAGCTGACCCCGAAAACAGGTTTGCCGCGTGCGCTGACCCCGTATCTTTTTGGCAATAGTGACAATGACACAGGTAAAAACTGTCGAAGTTCCCATGTACCTCAAATTTCACGGTGCCACAAAGGCAAGAACCCGATTGATCAGTCATCAGAATCCCTCATAGGGTCTGAAGGGGACGCACAGAGCACCAAATTGAACACGCTCGCGCTCATCCCGGAAACTCGTCGAATTGCGGCAAGTCATCACGAATTTCATACCATTGCGCTTTCGACGCGACAAATATGTGTACCGCGGGCAACAGGGTTGGCGCTTGCATGAGCGTCCCGTAGGTGACGTGGGCATACTGATGCTCGCGCACGGAAGAGAACAGCAATGATCCACATTTTCTACAAATGACGTCGTATGCTGATTCATCGCCATGGCGGATCATATCGCCGTCACCAGCTACGATTCGAACCAGGTCTATCTTTATTCCGCCAAATGGTTTGAAAGCGGAGCCAGTAGCCCTGCGGCATTGCGAACAATGACAATTCATTGCGTACTCAAATTCATCCGGCACTTCATAGCGGCAAGCACCGCAAAGGCATTCTCCGTGTAGCATGACATCCTCCCAGGGATCTGACGTTGCGTGCAGCGGCAGCTTGCGGCGTGGCGTTTTGTGTTGGCCTGACAACCCGAACAAAAAGCGCCGCGGAACAAACTGACCGACTGGCATGTAGCGTTCAGCTGCAAAGTGACTCTGGCGCCGGCCATTGAAGTGACGGGTTCCTTCGTCAGTTTCCACTTCGTGACACGCGCTATTTTCTCATGTTTTCAGGATTGCGGGTCGAACTGAAAGACGCGTAACTCCTGGTCGCACCTGCACGCCTTAGCGATTCGTGCGGCCCAGTCGACAGCATCCATTCGCGAAGATAACTCAAGCACAGCGAAGCCGCCGTCCAGTTCAGGTGCCCAGGAATAGCCTCCTTCGGTGACTTCACCCTTCGAGTTGACCAACACTGGTGGCACAGATTCGTCTATCCCGCCGGCGAAGACATAGACGCCTGACGCCTTGGCCGCATCAATTACGGCGTGTGCATCACGCCCTACGGTTTCCAATTCGCTATCAGGGATATCCATCGCTGCGCTTGGAAATGAAATTAAATACTTGGCCATATCCTGTCCTCACTGCATGTTTTGCCTGTACCCTGCGCCCTAATGTGCTTCATTTTAGTCAACAACAACAAGTCGATATCCCGCGTCATAAGCATCAAGCGTAAGCAAGTCAGCATACCGACGCGCCCATTCCCCACTTTCAAGATCTTGCTGGAGGCTTTTTATTCCGGCCTCCACGTTGCTGATAGCCCAAAATGAAGAACTGCCAGTCCGAATTCTTGCATCCAGATAAGCTGATGGCCGGCGCCAATAAGCATAGAGAAAGCCATCAGTGCAATCATGTGGTATCAGTACCGGTTTAATTTGCAACGGTCCCAGCCAACGTTCATAGTCGGTCATTTTTGGCATCTGCGCCTCATCTAGAGTCGCAAGTTCAGGTAGATAATCTGTCAGCCAGGGGCGGTGAGACGGGTCGAACGTGAGCAAGACAATTTGACCCTGAGTGACGCGACGCATTTCACGCAAACCCGCTGCCTTATCTGGCCAGTGATGAATGGTCAGGACTGCCATGGAAGCATCAAAGTGCTTGTCGTCAAAGGGTAGCTTGTCTGCGGTTGCCTGAATTGCTTCGGCAGCGCTTCGACCACGTTTCCGGATCATCTCCCTGGAAGGCTCTACAGCAACAACAGCGCGATCAGTTGGTTCATATGAACCTGTACCCGCACCTATATTCAAAACCTTTTGCGCCGATCCGAGAGCAGTTGTAATAGTCGCGGCTATGCGCGGATCGGGCTTGCGAAGCGCTGCATAATTAATACCTATGACGTCATACTTCGCGTTCATTACACGTCTCTCCTGCCTGAAAGCGGTTCGGGCTCGTCGATTGCACCAACACGGCGTGACAGGTTCCTTCGCCTGTTTTACTTTCAGGTTCTGTGCCTCTCACCACTTGTAACGCGTACCTGGTTCCAAGCGACCCTTCCGCCATTGATAGCAGACATCTTCGAACGGTTCGAGTGTGGTCGTCAGATAGACAACGAAGCGTCCCACCGCAAATCCAAATACTATCAGAGAATTCAGGACATCCACTATCGCGTTCTGACTTACACCACTTGTAGTCGGATACTTGCCTGCCTGATGGCAAAACGCTTTCTAAGCACCATTAGAACCCTACTTTTGTGAGTTATTGCTGACATAGTTTGTCAGCTTGTTCGGGTTGATGGATGTCCTGAATTTTTTCTGAATTTTTTTGGTTGTTAATCGTCAAGTGAATATTCAGGACCTGGAGAGTATGGGTGAGCTACTACCTGCGCAGCAGGATTAGGACACCCATCATCTTCAATTTATCAACTGTGCGACACCACCGAATGTGATTGTAAGTCCAGTCTGGAAAGACAAGTGCCCCAAATTCAGGAATCCAATTCCAATATGGCCCGAACCCGTCACGATTCAGGCAGTGACTTTGCGCCGCCTGCGGCATTTTCTCTCGTGCATCTCCTCCCAAAAGTCGGCATTATCTATTCAGAACTCATTCCAACAGATAAGGCTGATTATGACACCTGAAGAGTTGATTGCGCTGCGCCGGGTAGCGTCCGTTTCCGCCAGTCCTGATGGCACTTGGCTGGCGGTTGCCGCACAGCGACTGGATGAAGACAAACAAAAGTACGTAACTGATCTGTGGCGCGTACCTGTAGCGGGCGGCGATGCCCTGCAGCTGACGTCGGGCAGCCATAACGATGCCTCGCCGACGTTTCGGCACGATGGTGCCTTGTTGTTTCTGAGCAATCGGCCAACGCCGGCGGATGATGAGGGCAAACGGACCCAGGTGTGGATGTTTCGTCCCGCGGGCGGTGATCCGGTCCCCGTCACTGACGAAGCGTTGGGTGTTGAGGCGTTCGAGGTGGCCAGGAATGCTGACGTGATGGTGGTGAAAACCTCACTGTTACCCGATGTAGATGAAGACAAGCAGCGAGAAACCGCCAAGGCGCGCAGCGAAAAAGGCCCCACTGCGATTCGCTATACGGCAATGCCAGTCCGGTTCTGGGATCACTGGTTGCCGGATCATTTGTCACACTTTGCGGTGTATCGCAGTGGCGAGCGCCGCCCCGGCTTTGGTGACCCAACCTATCGGGATGCCGACTTCTCATTGAGTGCCAATGGCAAAAAACTGGCTATTACACGCCAGGGCCGACAGCCGACAGCTCTTTAAGCCTCAACCAGCAATCTCCTATTACGCGATAAGCGTGCCCAGCCCGATCAAAAACCCCGATCAGTGATCAACCCTCCTGTGCGTATGCCAGCAGATCAGCATCATGACAGACATTGACCATCTAAAGGATTACCACGTCAGGGGGGCGTAAATTTGACTGAACATCAACAATTACCACACTTGATCGTTCTTCAGAAAATGTGGTTTATTTCCCTTATCTTCCAACCGCCGTATTTCATCGCTTCAACAGGTTAGTGTATTCGGCCATCAGGGCGCATGATCCTGCACAGGACATACCTTAGTCTCGCCGGACAATTGCAATTTATGGGGTCAGAGCCAAGTGCCAGAGTCGGCTGGCAGCGATTGAAGACTCAATCTCGCATAAGCTCCAGCTCTTCGCCTGAGACAGGCAATCGCCTCACGTGAATTTCTCAAAGAATTAAATTATCGATAACCACGCACAAGTATTCGGCTGGCTCGCTAAGGTGGACACTGCACCCTGAATACTGGCGTTCAGGAGAGCACGAGTTTGAGCGTCCGCAAGACTCCCGTGACAGCATCAGCAACACACTCCCCATCGTAGTCATTCAATAGATCAAGTACTAACTCAATAAGGGCCTCGTCCTCGGGACAGAAGATTCTCGTTGATAGGTAGAAACGCTACGACTTTGACTCTGGCACTTGGCTCTGACCCCAAAAATCCAGGCAAGTAGAAGCTCTACAAAATTGACTCTGGCACTTGGCTCTGACCCCAAAAATTCCAAAAATCCCTAGAGACCTGCATTGATGTGTATCAGGCTTTGCTACATTGGTTCGCGGAAATACATCTGCGACAACTTGAACACCACTCACCGGTGTTGTTGAAGCCTGACAAATCAGCGATGGGCTGTGCTGATTATCGGTAGCAGCCTGCCTGACCACCGGTACCAGAACAACCGACAGGACGAGGGTTAAGCCCAAGCCGGGGCTTCCTAAGCGATGAATCGATCCAGGACGTTGCGCGTAATCTTTTCGGTGAAGGGTTCCCGCAGGCGCAGGCCATTGACCCATTCACAGCTGCCGGCGTTAAAGACAGTGCCGCCATTGCGGCTGAAGACTGCCATCTGGCCAGCCCCGTATTGGTTTTCACGGCGCAGTTCAGGGGTGTCGCGGCCATACAGTTCATGGACCTTGAACGCCAGGTCACCATCGCCCGCATACATTCTTGCGCCCTTGTTGCCGTGATCTTCCTCTTCAATACCCGAGGCACTCATGGCCAGGATCTCCAACCCCTCAGGCGCACCGTCGGTGAAGGTTGGATACGGCAGGCCGTTGCGGAAGGTAAAATCCACACCATCGACTTCGAAGCCAAACACTTTGGCGGAACTGCCGAAGCTATCGCCAAAATACAGATCGCAGCCCTCAAACGCCCAGTGATCGTTTCGATAAACTGTATAGCCGCCGGTGTTGCGTGGATTCCAGCCACCGAACCCGGCGTAGACGCAATGTAAGCCGTTCAACCCGAAGGTCGATGCGCCCGGGCGGTTGACTAACGGGCTCTCCCAGGCGGTGGTGAGTTTGTGCTGCTCATCCGTGCCCATGACCGGGTCATGCGCCTGCCCATGGTACTTGTAGCAAACCTGGGTCTGGCCATTGTCTTCAAGGCGCACCTGCCAGATAAAGTTAGCACCGAAACGCGCCACGTTGCCGCCTTGATCAACGAAGGCGTCAATCGCGTCGCGCATTTCGGCCGTCCAGTACTCATCATGGCCTACAATCACAACGCACTTATACTGGCTGAGTATCCCCGGCCGAAAGTGCAGATCATGTTGGGTCGCATAGTCCAGCGGGTACTGGTTATTTTCAGCCCAGACGGCGAAGTGGCGCTCAAAACTCGCCCAACCCGCCGCCGCATAATATTTTGAGTAACCCTGCAGGTTTGCCCATTCCAGGGCCGTATAGCGTGGAACCGCGCCCATCTCGGGGGTCACTTCAATGGGAATTCTGGGCGCGCCAATGGGCAGCCAGACCTGGCCGTTGGCCCAGGGTCGCTGGCTGCTGAGTATCGGCGCCATGGCATTTTCGTCAGGGCCATTGTAGTTGCCCTCATAGTGATTACTGCCACCCCAGTTGTTGTACGCCATCCAGGTGGTGGTCGACAGAACAAACAAGGTTTCAGACTGCGGCCGGGCAGTGGTCGCCGTGACGGCAAAAAAGTGATGGTGTTCGGTTTTCTGGCCGGCCTCATCGCAGGCCGATGTAATCACCAGATAGCCGCCACAGGGCAGATCAGCAGGAATTACCCACTGATGGGTGACGGGCCAGCCACAGCCTTTCACTGACGCATCAACCGGCGTATCGAAACGCTCACCCGGTAATCCCCGGGCAACATACACCGTTTCGGGCCTGGCGCCGTCACGGATAATTTCAATGGTGTACTCCGTAAAGGTCGTGCTGGTATGAAACTCAACACACTCCCCGGCCTGGTAACCAAATTCGCTGGTATAGGTCCAGGCTTCCAGCGCATCACGGTCCGGAAATTCATACCAGTTCTGGTACAGGGCCTGGAAATTCTGGCCGCGGGCCTGGTTGTGCGCTGTATTCATTGTGCTCTCCATACTGGCCTTGTCGGCCTTACTGGCTTTATTGGACGACGCTGTCGGGATGACCCGCTGTTCAGCCGGGTTGGATCTGGTCAAAACTGAACGTGTAGCCATCCACGAGTTGCTGGATTTCAATGACATTGCCAAACGGGTCCCGGCCATAGGTCATCAGGTAACCCTCCCCGGCTTCGATGGGCGTGTGATGCCATTGCACACCCGCCGCCTGCAGGTAATCATAGGCCTTATGGACATCCTCCACCTCCATGGCAAAGTGGGTATAACCATGGTCAGACACGGGTCGGTCATGTTGCACCGCCGGCTCCGGATGCTGAAACTCAAACACCTCCAGAAACAGGTTACCGGCTCGCAACATCAGCACATGACTGTCCGCCTGGTTGAGGCGCAGCACCTTGTCGCCCTCCTCGGATGGCGGGAAATGGGACTCATCCAGCAGGGTGAAACCGAGCTTGTCCACATAAAACGCCTTGGCAGCTGACAAGGACGGCACCGAAATACCTATATGATGTATACCCTTAAATCCGAACATGCCGACTCCCGTTCAAACGTTTAAAGCTTCTGTTAAAGCCCCGGCGCCATGCCACCGGCAACCGGCAATGTTACACCCGTAATGTAGCTGGCGCTGGTGCTGGCCAGATAAACCACCGCATCGGCGACCTCACCCGGTTCCGCCCAGCGCGCCAGGGGTACCAGGTCTGAACTGACCAGGCGTTGCCTGGTCTCTTCCAGTGTTTCACCGGGCTGTTGCTCATGCTGTGCTTCAATCCTGCCCATCTGCGTCCAGACCATGCCCGGGCAGACGGCATTAACCCGCACGCCGGAACCGCCGAATTCTGCCGCCAGCGCCTTGGTCAATCCCACCACAGCGAACTTGGTGGCCGAATAGGCCGCCATTCCCGGGATGGTGCCCAGCCCGGCCAGGGAGGCGTTATTCACCATGTTGCCGCCACCCTGTTCGATGAAGTACGGCAGCACGGCCTGGCTGAAATTAACCATGCCTTTAAGGTTAACCTGATAGCTGACATCCCATTGTTGATCGGTCATTGCCAGGAAATCACCAACCCCGATGGGCGTTCCGGCGTTATTGACCAGCACATCAATGCGCCCGTACGTCGCCATCACCTGGCTCATGCAGGCAGCGATCTGTTGGCGATCTGTAATGTCGACAGCAATCGCAATAGCAGCGCCACCCGCATCGACGATTTCCTTGGCCCGGGCTTTGAGCTGCGCCCGCCCGTCATTGTCATGCGCCAGGTCTGTCACAACAACCTTGGCGCCGGACTCAACAAATCGTTTGCAGATGGCATAACCCATGCCTTCGGGGTGCGCAGCGCCCGTGACAATCACAACCTTCCCGGTAAGTCCTTTCATGCGCTTGTCACCTCACAGCCTCAGCCAGACAGCCGGGCCGGAATGATGTCACGGGCAAAGACCTCATCCACCGTTTCATGGCGCTTGACCAGTTCCGCCACGTCACCACAAACCAGTACAGTGCCCGGGCGCGGCAGGGCATTAAAGTTGGCGGCCATGGGCTCAACATAAGCGCCTGTGTTCAATAACGCGATGACATCGCCAATCGCCAGATCCGGCGTCTTCACCTGTTTGAACAATAACTCTGCGTTACACGTCTGCCCCACCATATCAGCCACACAGGTCATTTCCTGCTCCGCTTTGTTGGCAAACAGGTAATCGAAGGGCGGTGTTTCGTTAAACCCCGGTACCCCCAGAAAAATTTCGGACGTATCCAGTTCAACCCAGCGCCTGGGGCGATTTTCGGTCTCTTCCTTAATGTTGCGCACCGTTGTCAGGTGGATACCGGTATCGGCATGCAGGCCCCGGCCGGGTTCAACTTCTATGGTAATGCCCCGCGGGTCCTTGGACGCTGCCAGCAATGTCGTGCGCAGGCTGTGGGTAATTTCAGCCGCATATTCCTCCAGTGTCGGCCCCTCGTAACCGGTCACGTAAACGTCCGGGTCCCGGTCGGGGAAACTGGGGAAACCACCGCCAAAATTAATTTCTGTGGGCATCCAGCCACCCATGACGTCACTGAGGCGCAGGGTCAAGGCCATGCAATGGCGCACCCAAGACCGCCAGACTTCCAGCTTTTTACTGTGCCTGCCCATGTGTACATGGATACCCACAGGTTCTATATGGGGCAAGGCCATGGCCTGCGGACCCATCAGCATGACTTCCGAGGTGGGTACGCCGTATTTAATCAACTGGGTCAGCTCCCGGATCTCCTCATCAGGAACAAAGTCAGACCGGGTATCCAGTTCAGCCATGAAGGGTTTGACGCGGAACATGACCCTGGCCGTCTTATTCAGCCTGGCCGCCTCTTCTTCACACAGCGCAAGCTCCCGTGGACTGTCGAGCACGATGCGCGCCCCAAGGCCTATGGCCCGGGCGATGATCGCCCGGTCTTTGATGGAGCCATTGACAGAAATATGCTGCGGGTTGACACCACCGCGCAGGGCACCCTCCAACTCGCCGGGTCCGAACACATCGCAACCGCAGCCTTCGTCGGTCAGCACCCGGCGTATGGCCAGCAGCGGATTGGCTTTCAGTGAGGGCATGATCCGCACCGTACCTTCCGGCCAGTTTGACTCGAACGCAGCCTTGTAGCGCCGCAAGTTAGCGCGCAGGTGATTTTCTGAGACAACAAACAACGGCGTACCAAAGCGCCTGGCCAGCTCGCTGGCATCGCAATGTTCGATGGACAGATGACCCGCGCTGATGCTTAAACTTTCACTGACTTGTTTCATATGTATGGGCACGCCTCGAGATTAATCGGTCTGGGCTAACATGAACCATGCTGTCAACCTTACGCTGCATCCAGCCGGTGGAATATGGCACCAGTGGTCAGGGAATTATCATTACTGGCCGGGCACACACACTAAGCTGGACCCAACACCGCCACGCTACGGCGAGTTTTTGTCAGCAGCGTTACCGCCAGCACCAAACAGATCGCGAACATCACTGACGAGATCCATGCGCCCGTTGCATAGTGCTCACCCACCATAATCAGCCCCACCAGCGTCGGACCAAGGGCGTAACCGCCGGTTTGCGCGGCGGGAATCAACACAAGGAACCGGCCGGCTGTATCGGCCTCGGCAATCGCAGCGATTAAAAACGGCAGGGTAAGATTCCAGCAGAAGTTAAACATCGCCACCGCCAACAGGAAGCTGTACCAGTCAGTTCGGGTGGCCAGGATAAGGCAGGCGACAATCTCCAATACAATGCCGATTGCGACAGGCATCAGCCGACCGAAGCGTGAACCCAGGATAGCGGCCACCAGCGCACCACAGCCGCCAATCAGACCGGCCACCGCCAGGGCACTGCCAACCTGGAGCATATCGAAGCCATTGCCACTGGCGAGTCGCTCCAGGAACGCCCAGACACTGCCCAGGCCAATGCTGAAGACAATCAGACTGAGCAGCAGGCCCGCCGGTAAAAACCAGTGACTGTGAACCGCTGACAAGGGCTTATCCGCTGGCAAACCGCGCGCATCAGGGCCAATACGCTTGGGCAGCCGGTAGAACAACAGAATGCCCGACGCAAACAACAGCGCCAGCATCAGTGTGACACCCTGCAACTGCCAGTGCTGCATCAGCACCGGGATGGCGGTCAAACCTGCCGCCAGTGAGATGACCTGGACAAAAATCGCGATACCGATGACCCGGTCCGGATTGGCCAACTGGCCCACCAGACCCAGCGTCAGGGCATACAGAATACCCGAGCCGAGCAGGCCTGTTAGAAATCGAATGAGCACCAGTTGGGTGTAATCCGCCGCCATGTGCGTCAGCATATTGCCCAGAAAACCCATGGAAATGGCGAGCAATGCCACTTTACGCAGGGGGGCCTTCGGGAACCAATAGGCTGCCGTCAAAGACGCCAGGCAACTGCCGCCCAGTTCGGCACCTCCGAGCAACCCCAGTTGTGAGCCATTCAGGTGAAAGGTTTCGGCGAGGACACCGAGAAATACCGGCTGAACATTTGATGTCAGCGCAGCCACCATGGACAGCCATACCAGACTGAATACCAGCATCGGCGGCGCACTTGCTGGATAATCTGCACCCTCTGTCATGGCTGTTGGGTTTCCGCTGGCGGTCTTGCCTTCGAGGATATAAGTCAGCGGCAGGCGAAGCTATCCCTCGTTTGGCCAGTTGATTATGAATACTGGCCAACCGGGCATGAATTCAGCCAGCGCTGCGCTTGGTCTCAAGATACTGCCCGGGGGTTACGCCAAACCAGGACTTGAACGCCCGGTGAAAGTTCGAGGATTCTGAATAGCCCAGGATATAGGCAATTTCCTGAATGGTTAAATCACTCTGGCGCATATACTCGGCCGCCATGCCCATGCGCACTTCGTTATGAATCTGTTTGAAGGACGTGCCCTCATCACTGAGATGCCGGCGTAATGACCGGTAACTGATGTTCAGCGCCGCGGCAATATCTTCCGGACTCAGGACCTGCCCCGGGTGTTTGATAATGAGGGTCCGAACCTGGTCCACCAGCCCCTTCTGCTCGGTTAAACCCTGCAGGATCGTCCGGCACTGTTGTTCACATAATTGCGCCGTCAGCCCGTTGGCCATGACGATGGGTTCGTCCAGCAAGGCCGCCGGAAAAATCATTTCATTACGCGCCTGATTGAAATAGACCGGGCATTTCAGCAGTGCCTGCATCGCATCGGCATAGTCAGGCTTGCTGCGCGTGAGATTGATGCGCGTAAACATCAGGCGTTCACCATTGAGGAATTCCTCGGCCGCACCCACCCATTGGCCCAGGGCACCTTCGATATCAAACTCGACGGTGCCAGCGTTCATGCGAGAGGAAATGATCTCGATCATCGCCTGGTCACCGTCAATGCGCAGCGCTTCACTGAAAGTGGCATCGCTGCCGACAATCTGCTGAAACCGGAAGAACGTCTGTAAAAGGTGCTTCAACGTGGGGCTGGTCAGGCAGGCATAGCCCAGCACACCATAATCGATCAGGGAGAACCGCTTGCCGACCCGCACACCAAACGCCGGTATGTCGACAATCTTCAGCACATCGTCAAGCAGCTGGTAGTAAATATCGCTGGGCAAATCAGTGCTGTCTTCAAAGCGAAGCCCGACGCCGATGCCCGCCGCCGTCAGGGTGTTGCCCAGATCGTAGCCGAACTCATCCGCCACCGCGACAATGTGTGAAACATGATTCAGCGGCAACGAACCCAGATCGGTGACCAGGCCGTCGAAGCGCATACTTCCTCTGGAACTCCCCACGATGTCACCAATACTGCCCATGAGGCTGATATCATGGCATGCCTTGGCCAATATTGACAATCGTCAGGGGGCATCAGACTGATCTGCAGTAGGGAAGGAGCCTGGCATGGATGGGGGATCCACACCAGACTCCGGGGGAAACATCGTCAAGTGGCGTTGGTCACCTGACCGATTATCAGGAAGCAGCCAGCCTGCAGGCAGGCCGCCTAGAAGTAGACGTTGGCGACCAGTTTCCAGGTGCGCGGCAACCCGCGGTTGATAGACGGGCCGACACCCAGGCCGATATCCGCTCGGAAGCTCGCGTATTCCTTATCAGTCAGGTTCTCTCCGCTCAGGGCAATATCCCACTTTTCACTGGCCGGTATGAAGGCAACCCGACCAGACACCAACCCATAGCCGGCTTCCTCCAGACTGTTGGCCGTGTCGTAGTAGAACTTGGACTGATAGCTGTACAGACCAAACCAGCTCAAGGTGTTGCCGCCCATGGGCATGTCATAGCGGGTGCTCAAGACATAGCTGTTTTTCGGCGCAAAACTCATGGCCAAACCATCCAGCACACCGTCGGTATACTCGCCATCGCTGAAGCTGTAACTGGCATTCAGCTGCCAATTGGCTGAGGGAACAAAGGTCAGCTCCATTTCAGCACCCTGTACTTTAGCCTTGGATGCATTGTTGATCAGGATGCCGCCGAGGGTGGCAGAGGCAATCTGCAGGTCTTCGTAGTCGTTATAATAAGCGGCAATGTTGAGTCGGGTACTGCCGTCCAGAAACTCGGACTTCAGGCCAACCTCGTAGGCCGTGTTGGTTTCCGGGTTAAATGAGGCAACCGCGTCGCCGACAAAATCACCGTCGAAATCTGCCGCTGCGGTATTAAAGCCACCCGCTTTATAACCCCGGGATACGCTGGCATAAGCCATGACATCGTTGCTGAATTGATAATCAGCCACCAGGCGTGGCGAAAAATCTGTCCAGGATTGAGTGCCACACAGCTGCCCGGGTGTGATGTTGCTGATGAAGAACAGCGCGGCTGATCCTTCCGTACACCAGTCCTTCTCATCCTTGGTCCAGCGCGCACCGGCCGTCAGCGCAAATGCATCCGAGACCATCCAGCGCGCATCGGCAAAGATACCGACGCCCGTATTATCACCCCGTGTGCTGTTCTGGTCCTGCGCCAGAACGCCCAGGCCAAGCAGCGTATCAACCGCATTCAGCTGCTGGATCTCTGAGACATCCTCCTGAAAATAATTCAGGCCGGCAAACCATTCAACGGCATCTGTGGCACCTGACAGGCGAAATTCCTGGGAAAAGGTGTCACCCAGGACAGCAGGCTGATCGAATGACAAGGAAACACCCCCGGTCACCCCACCCAGAAAACCATCGATCAGCGCATCAGCCGCTGAGCCATCAACGTCTTGCGCCAACGCATACTCGAAGTCCCTGACATCGGTAATGGAGGTAAAACGCAAACTCTCGTTCATTTCCCACTCGACCCGCAGGTTCGCGCCCTTGGTCGTGTTTTCTTCGCGATCCCGGGTGGAACGCTCAACATTGTCAACATACTCCTGATTCGGCGCGAGGGCGGAGAGCGCAGGCGTATAGGCCCCGTTCATGTTCGCTTCCTGCTTGCCATAGTTCAGCGTCAGCAAGGACTCGACTGAATCACTCAGGTCCCATCGGGCACTGAGGCGGAAGGCATCTTCGTCGCGGAAGCTGTTTTCGTTATTAATGACGTCTTTCACAAAGCCATCAAAGCGCGTGCCGTGATAGGCAAAGCGCACGGCGAACTGATCAGACACGGCGCCATTGGCCACCAGGTCATAGACTCTCTGGCCTTCATTGCCCGCGCCTGCACCCAGTTTCACGGCGTTCTCGTCCTGGGGCTTGACGGTACTCAGTGTGATGGCACCGGCTGCGGCATTACGGCCGAACAGGGTTCCCTGCGGACCTTTGACAACTTCGAGTCGCTCGAGATCGAAGAATGAGCTGGACGACAGGGTGTTACGACCGATATAGGCTTCATCAATATACACTGCCACGCTGGGTTCCGAGCCAACGGTAAAATCCTGCGTGGCAATGCTGCGGATAGCCCACGCGCTGGTGGAAATGCCGGCGGTGCTACCGGTAACGCCCGGTAACAGGGGCAGCACCTGGGCAATATTATCGACCCCGGTTTCTTCAAGTCGAGCCTGGCTCATGGCTGAAATCGCGATGGGTACGTCCTGTGCGCTTTGGGCACGCTTCTGCGCAGTAACAACCACTTCTTCAAGCAGTTGCTCTGCCAGACTTGTCGCAGCAAAGCCGCTTAATACGACACCGACAGCGACATTAAGGCCGCTGCGCGCAGCGGCATTGCTGCGGGGACAGGTAGTGTGCTTAGTCATAAACGTTCCTCATGTATAGCCTGATAATCGAACGGAAAACTCAGGTTTTACCATCTCGCATTTCACCGTCATCTACAGTGGCGGGCATGGCCAATCGAATGTCAATATTGGCCAGAGACATCACCCGGTCGCCGTAACCCGTTGCCGCAACGTGATATAAAAATGAATGAGTATCGCGCCGCAGGTACAGGCCGATGCCAACACCAGCGCCGTTGACAGACTGCCGCTGGTGGCCAGCAACCAGCCGGCCAAACCGGGCCCCAGAGCACTCGCCGTCATCTGGAACGCCGGCGCCAGCGCAACATATTGACCGGCTTTGTCCATCAGGCCGAGTGTCGACAGTTGATAGATATCGGCAGTATTCCAGAAAAAGAAGAAGGCACTCAAGGCGAGCACAAAGCTGGCCGGGGAAAATTCAATGACCAGGCTGAGGGTTGCCAGTACCGACCCCGCCAACGACAACAGCAGGGGTCGTGCCAACCCATATCGAATGCTGAACCAACCCGCTGCCACACAACCCAGCAGGCTGACCATCTGGGTATAGGTCAGGCTCGCTGTCAGGAAGCTCGCAGCCAGGCCGCCATTGCGCCCGACCAGTTCGATGTAGGCCCAGAAACTGCTGGTGGTCAGCGAGAACAGGAACACGGCCAGCAGACACAGCCACGGCAGGATACTCGCATTCGGCAGTGCCGGGTCGCTGTCCGCGTCAGTGCTGCCGGCTTGCGGTACATCCGTTGACAGTGACTGTGACAGACCAAGCGCGTCTGCAGCCCGGGGCACCCAGGGTATCAGCGCTGTGCAACCCAGGGTCGCGGTGGCGATGGCAAAGTAAATACCGGCAATGCCAATAGCGTCTATCAGGTAGGGCAACAGATTGATGGCGAACATGCCGTAGCTGACCTGGACAAACAACAGAATGCTGAAATTTCGCCCGGTGTTGCGCGTGCCGGCCAATATGCCCAGCCCCAGGGCATAAAGGATGCCGCAACCAAAGCCCGCCAGTGATCGCGCAACGCCCAGCACGTAGAACGCGTCGATGAACGTTGACAGCAAATTTGCGCCGACCGCGATGACAATGCCGAGCAATGCCATGACCCGCCAGTTAATACGGTGAATCAAGGCTGACACGAGCAGGGAGGCGAGGACGCCGCCACCCCCTTCAGCCGTGGCAAGATAACCCGCGCGTTCCGCCCCGATGCCGGCCTCCATGGACCAGGCACCCACCACCACGGGCATGGCCATGAAGAATGAAACGCCGGCCACCGCAAACGCGACGGCCGCAATGATTGTCTGTGGTCGGTTAACCCCTGTCACGATGAACCTCAATGTCAGTTAACGCCGGATCGCCTTTCAGGGGCGTCGTTGGCAGGCCAGGCAGCCCGCCGCCAGCAGAAGCGCCGCGCGCATTAATCCCGGCTTATGCCGGCATACTGTGGCTGTGTAATGCAGGCGACATTGCCGCCGCCCAACAGAATTTCGCGGGCGTGGGGAATACCGATAATTTCATGATCAGGAAAGAGACCATGCAGTACGTCTTTCGCCGGCTGGTCCATGGGGTCATCAAACTCAGGCACCACCACGACGCTGTTACCGATATAGTAATTAATGTAGGACGCGCAGATCTTGGTGCCTTCCAAGCGTTCCAGGGCCCCTGCGACGGCATCGACGCCCAGGGTTTCTTCCGGCGTCCACTCCAGCGCGGTGGGTTGCGGAATCTTGTGAATGGTCAGCTTGCGGCCCTTGGCATCAGTGCTCTGGCTGAGGATGTTATAGGCTTCCTGGTAAATTTCATATTGCGGGTCGCTTTTATCCTCCGTCCACTGCAGCAGGATTTCAGCCGGCGCGGTCCAGCAGGCCAGGTCATCAATGTGGCCATCGGTTTCGTCAAATTTGCAGCCCCGCGGCAGCCAGATGATTTTCTCAACGCCCATGTACTGACGCAGTTGTTCCTCAACTTCCGCCTTGCCAAGATGGCCATTACGGTTCTTGTTCAGCAGACATTGCTCGGTTGTCAGCAGGGTGCCCTGCCCGTCACATTGAATGCCACCCATTTCCGCAATCAGGTCAGAACGATAACGATCCATGCGCTCCACTTCGAGCATCTTCCGGGCGATCTGGTCATCCTTATCCCAGGGAAAATAGATGCCGCCATCGAGCCCGCCGTAGGCGTTAAAGGTCCAGTCGACGCCGCGCACATCGCCTTTATCGTTCACCAGAAACGCACAGGCCGTGTCACGAAACCAGCTGTCGTTGGTACTCATTTCAATCAGGCGGATATCCGCCGGCAGCATCTGCCGGGCATTGTTGTATTGCGCGGCAGAGACACACACCGTCACCGGTTCACTCTTGGCTATCGCCGCACAGATAGTCACCCAGACGCGTTGTGCATCCTTGCCACCATTGCGCCAGACATCCGGCCGCTCAGGCCAGCCCAGCCAACAGCCGGACTTGGGCTCAAACTCACCCGGCATGCGAAACCCGTCTTTCAGCGGTGTTGAATCGAGAGTGCGTGACATGATTGTGACTACCTGAATTGTAGGACTAATACCCAGGCAGGTTATCGTTGGTACCTTGGAGGCGAAAGGCCGAAACTGGCCATGCTATTGTCAAGGCTGGCCAACCGTACCGGCCCGCGCCAGCACCGCATGCAGCAAGACGTTGCAACCTGCTTCAAGATCTGCCGGTGCCGCATTCTCGGCTTCGTTGTGGCTGAGGCCATCATCACAGGGAATAAAGATCATGCTGGTTGGCGCCACCCGCGATACATAGACAGAATCGTGGCCAGCACCGGAAAACATCTCCATGTTGCTGTAACCCAGCATCGCCACGGCACTGCGTACTGCGCCGATACACTCCTGGTCAAAGGCAACGGGCGGCGAATGCCATTCATCCCTGACTACCCCGCTGAGGCCCAGAGGCTCACAGACTTCGGTAACAATCTCGCGAAAGGCGGCATCCATCAGTGCCAGGGTCTCTGGCTCAGGGTGGCGCAGATCGACGCTCAGCACGATACGCTGGGGTACGGTGTTGCGGGCACCGGGTTCGGCCCGGATATCACCAAAGGTGGCCCTGGCCCAGGGACCGTGGGTTTTAGCCAGCGCGTATAAACGCTCGATAACCCGGGTAATGCCCATGACAGGATCGCGCCTGTCTGTCATGGGTGTGGGGCCTGCATGACAGGACTGACCATCAATGGTGAGGTCGTACCAGCGTATGCCCTGCACACCGGAGACAACACCAATCTGCTTGCTTTCCAGCTCCAGGATTGGACCTTGTTCAATATGCGCCTCAAAGGCTGCGGTGATGGGAAACGGGGCTGCCGGGACGTCACCCAGATAGCCGATCCGGGCGAGTTCTTCGCCCAGGCTCAAGCCCGCCTTATCGGTAATCCCATAGGCATGCGCCAGCTCGAATTCGCCGCTCCAGACGCCGGAACCAATCATGGCCGGGGAGAATCGCGCCCCTTCTTCGTTGGTCCAGACAACAACCTCAACCGGGGTACGCGTTTGCTGTTGATGCGCATTCAGAGTCCGGATGACTTCCAGACCCGCCAGCACGCCAAACACACCATCGAACTTACCGCCCGTGGGCTGCGTATCCAGGTGACTGCCGACGATCACGGGCGGCAAGCTGTCATCCGTGCCCGACCTGCGCGCAAACACGTTACCCATCCGGTCAACGCGAATGCTGCAGCCTTCTGCTTTGCACCAGCTGACAAACAGGTCACGGCCGGCCATGTCGTCATCCGTCAGCGCCTGACGGTTGCAACCACCGGCTGGCGTCGCACCAATTTGCGCCATGGTCATCAACGATTCCCAGAGCCGCTCCCCGTCTATGCGATAGTCATCGATCATAATCTCATCCTTCCTGCAGCCTGTGCGTGATAGGCAGTATTGCCAGAGTTGCCCGGCGATGACATCCCCATAAGTGGGTAATCTGGTACCGGCGCTAAGCGGGCAGGTGCATACCTCAGGGATTCGTTCGGCTGAAGTGGGTACTTAAGGGGTCACCGAGGAAACCACTCTCCACACCGGAAATGGATTCGAGGAACAGCGAGAACAACTCTGCCTGGGAGGATATTCTCAGCTTGCTGTGGACATGCTTGCGATGCGCTTTGACCGTCTCTGCGCTGATATTCAGCAGGTCGCTGATTGAGCGGCTCGAGTGGCCTTTAAGCACCAGCCGCACGATCTCGCATTCCCGCTCACTGAGAAAATCACGACCAAAATTCTTGAAGGCTAAATCCAGGGTTTCACGCAGGCGACCCTCATCGCCGCCGTCCCTGATCGCTGTCGCATCCAGCTGCGCCATACCACGCCAGTGCTGCAGGCACAGGGCATTGAGCAACGGCAGCACCAACGCCAGGGAATTGACGTTGCTGACGGATTTTTCACCCTCGCGAATGCCCAGTGAGACGATGACACGCGTGCGGTCGTCAACCGCTACCAGGATACCGACCTCGTCCTGCAGGTAGGTCGCCTTGTAGTAACTGCGGTAATACTCGCTCGTATAAAACTCATCCGGCGCCAGGGCCCGCAATCGATAGTAGCCTTCCGCCATGCCCTGCTGGCAGGCCAGATAGAAAGGGTCCAGCAGATAGGCCCCGTTCAGGTAAACCTCGAGACTGGGGCCCAGTTGTTTTTCCGGCAGGTCGTTAAACAGGTGGACCGGGCGATTGCCGGCCGGGTAGGCAATGATCACCGCATGATCAAAGGGCGCTATCTGCTTGAGCACCGCAATCAGGCAGGGATGAAACTGATCACTGCCGACCTGACGCGCCAGGTGTCCCAGGGCATCGTACCAGGTCTGTGTGAGGAGATGATGCTTGGACAAGGTCCGTCTATCCCATAACCGCGTAACCGCATTTTACCCACATAGGGTAATTACAAACCATCTTCCCGGCGGGATAAATTAGCGCCCGTGAATGGACAACCCTTCTTTATGAACAGGTGATGCATGATGAAACTGGACAACATGGCGGCGAAAGATCTCTGGTTGATGGACAAAAACCACGTTATTCATCCTTACACAGACTTCAGCACGTTCAAGCAGACGGGCAGTCGGGTGATCACCAACGCCGATGGCGCCTATGTGACCGATGCCGAGGGCAACCGGTTTCTAGACGGTATCGCCGGCTTATGGTGTGTCAACATCGGCCACGGCCGCAAGGAAATGGCCGATGCCATTGCCAGCCAGGTCATGGCCATGCAGTACTACAACCCATTCGGCCATACCACCAACAGCCCTGCCTCGTTACTGGCCGCCAAACTGAGCGAACTGGCGCCCGGCTCCCTGAACCATGTGTTCTACAGCTGTGGTGGTTCAACGGCGAATGATACGGCCATCAGGCTGGTGCATTACTACAACAACCTGCGCGGCATGCCCAACAAGAAGAAAATTATCTCCCGTGACAACGCCTATCATGGCAGCACCTATGTGGCGGCCAACCTGACCGGTATTCAGGCCACCAAATCCGGCTTTGACCGGATCGGTGACGGCTTCATCGACTATGTATCAGCCGCTGACATGTTCCATCGGCCGAAAGGTGCCGAGCAACTGTCGGAACAGGACTACTGCACATTCCTGGTCAATGAATTTGAAAACCGGGTGCTGCAACTAGGCCCGGACAATGTGGCAGCCTTCATCGCTGAGCCCATCATGGGTGCCGGCGGCGTCCTCGTCGCCCCTGAGGGCTATCATCAAAGGATCTTCGATATCTGCAAACGCTACGACATGCTCTTCATTGCCGATGAGGTGGTCACCGCATTCGGGCGCCTGGGCGAGTGGTTTGCCTCTGAGTCGTTGTATGGTATTCAACCTGACATCATCTGCATCGCCAAGGGCCTGACCTCTGGCTACATACCCCTGGGTGCAACCCTGCTGTCTGATGAGTTCTACAAAGTAATCAGTGAACCCCAATGCGAAGGTGGCACCCTGAGTATGGGTTACACCTATACCGCACACCCGGTTGCCTGTGCCGCCGCACTGAAAAATATTGAAATTATGGAAAACGAACAACTGCTGGCGCATGTCAAAGAGGTAGGTCCTTACTTCCAGCAGCAACTTCAGACACTGCAAGCGATCAACATCGTTGGCGATACCCGGGGCAGTCACTTCATGGCCGGCATTGAACTGGTTAAGGACAAAGCGCACGGAACACCTTTCCCCGCTGACGTGCAGGCGGCAAATCGGGTGTTCGAGCATTGCATTCGTCAAGGCTTGATGGTGCGTCCGATCGGTAACGTTATTGTGCTTTCACCGCCGTTGATTATCAGCAGGGAGCAGGTGGATACCATTGTTTCGATTCTTGGGGAAAGCATTGCGCTGGCCGAGAATGATCTGGCGGGGGAAGTGGCCGCCTGACGGACTGGGGTGGCGCGGCGGGTATGAAGGGAACTTAGGGGGCTCCAGAGTAAAAACTCCCCGAGAGGGGAGTTTTTACTCCGATCCCAAACTTCACCAAACTTCAATCCAGGTCAAACCCATGGCTGCGCACATAGGGGCCAACGTTGCTGCGCTCGGGCATGGACATTTGCCGGGCTTTGTCTTCTGACCAGCCGTACAGGTCTGCCAGGCCATATTGCTTTTTGTATTTCTGTTGTGCGTCCGGGACGCTGAAGCGTGCGTCTCGCTGCCGGTCATATTCGTCCAGCAGGGCTGGCAGATTTGAGTCGTCATAGCTGTCTGTGTGACAGGTGACGGTCAGAGGCAGGCGCATGGAGACTCATTCATCGCGCCGGACTAACGAGAGCGAGTGGTGCACGAAGCGGTATCGTGACGCTGGTACAACGTTTTGGAAGTGCTCTAAATTTAAATATTCACCTACATATGGTCGCAC
>Ga0255756_1001888_pt1 | contig 23190 bp, 19 predicted proteins | sample 011ome_20_FD_179956 | JGI IMG/M metagenome (GOLD analysis project Ga0255756, IMG submission 179956) | Coastal salt marsh microbial communities from the Groves Creek Marsh, Skidaway Island, Georgia - 011509CT metaG (version 2) | ecosystem: Environmental > Aquatic > Marine > Intertidal zone > Salt...
TAATGCGCTTCAAGGTCCGAGGTTGTCGAACCGGCCGTGCTTGAAACGTTATCCGCTACTGTGGATGGTGAACCATAGCTCTTTAACCTTGATCCTCGATCCGCGGTTCTTGATCCGACAGATCAGCTTTAATTATGTTTATAGAGATAATTTAATCTTAAGATGAGGTAATATCGTTTTTCGGGCGATCGGCATCAAGAATTTCCCCATGAACAACAAAATAGACTTGTTCCGCGATACTCGTGCAGAAATCACCAATGCGTTCGATATTCTTAGCAATAAAGAGAGCATGAATGCCAGATGGGCTGGCCCCACTTTCCACCATATCATGATAAATCGCTTTATAGACTTGGCTATGAAGATCATCGAGATCAATATCAGACACCCAAATGCTTTTTGCCTTATTCGCATCATTACGGGTTAGGGCATCCAAGACATCGACCAACATATCTCGGGCCATTTGCGCCATGTTGTCTAGTTTATCCAAGATGGCCAAATCACCACCCTCACTGATCATCATGTTACGTCGTTTAATAATATTTTTAGAATAATCCCCAATGCGTTCAAAAAATGAAGCAATCTTAGGGGCAATAATGATATGGCGTAAATCATTCGCTTGTGGTGCGCGAATGGCAATAATTTCAACTGTTTTATTGTAAACTTCAATTTCAATCTGATCGATGAGATGATCATTAGCAATTATGCTCTTGAGATCATCATCTTTCTGCCCCATCCCCTCAATAACGGCGATAAACTGGGTTAAGGCCAGATTGCCCATTTTCCCAATCAGGCGATCCAGCTCATCTAAATCGTTATCAAATGCAGTGCTGATATGTCGCGTGGTCATTTATGCTCTCCTAGCCAATCTTGCCTGAAATATAGGCTTCGGTTTGTGGGTCTTTAGGGTTGGTAAAGATATCTTTTGTTTCACCATACTCAATCAGATGACCTAAATGAAAATAAGCCGTTTTCTGTGATACACGCGCCGCCTGTTGCATGGAATGGGTCACAATTATGATGGTGAAGCGTTCTTGTAATTCATTGATGAGGTTTTCAATGATTGTAGTGGCAATGGGGTCAAGCGCGGAACATGGTTCATCCATTAATAGCACTTCGGGGCTAACCGCAATTGCCCGGGCAATGCATAGCCGCTGTTGTTGCCCTCCGGAAAGCCCGGTAGCAGGATCATACAAGCGGTCATGAACTTCATTCCACAGACCTGACCTTTTCAAACTATCTTCAACGACATCCGCGGTTTCAGATTTACTAGACACAAGGCCATGAATACGTGGGCCATAAGCCACATTTTCAAAAATAGATTTAGGAAAAGGGTTTGGTTTCTGAAACACCATCCCTACGCGGGCACGCAACAACACAGGGTCAAGTTTAGGATCATTGATATTCTGATCACCCATGATAATTTGACCATCTACACGGCAAGAAGGGATCACATCATTCATGCGGTTAAAACAACGCAAAAAGGTGGACTTTCCACACCCTGACGGCCCAATAAAAGAGGTGACCTTATTTGACTCAATGGCCATGCTAATATTGTTTATGGCTTGTTTATCGCCATAAAACACATCCAGATCATGGGTGGATAATTTTGTTGCATTTGTCATGATTGCGTCCTTTTTACCATCTTTTTTCAAACCGTTTACGCAAAAGCACGGCAAGTAAATTCATTGAAATCAAGAAAATTAGTAACACCATGATCGCCAAAGACGACCGTTCATAAAAGGCGCGTTCGGCGCTATCTGACCAAATAAAGATTTGAACTGGCAAGGCAGTCGCAGGATCCGTAATAGATGTTGGAACATCAACAATAAAGGCGACCATGCCAATCATGATTAATGGTGCGGTTTCACCTAAAGCCTGGGCTATGCCAATGATCGTGCCAGTTAAAATGCCCGGTGCGGCTAATGGTAACACATGATCTAGGGCGGCTTGCATCCGTGATGCGCCCACCCCTAACGCGGCATCCCGAATGGATGTAGGCACAGCCCTGATTGAGGCGCGTGTAGCGATAATGATGGTAGGCAAAGTCATCAATGCCAGCACCATACCCCCGACCAAAGGCGCTGAGCGGGGCATATTAAAAAATCCTAAGAAAATGGCCAAGCCAAGGAGACCAAAGACAATAGACGGCACTGCTGCCAAATTATTAATATTAACCTCAATAAAATCTGTTAGACGACCTGGCGGGGCAAAATATTCAAGATAAATAGCCGCCATAACTGCCAAAGGCAGGGCAATAATGATGGTGACCATTAATGCCATTGCAGACCCAACAACAGCCCCAAGAATACCTGCGCTTTCCGGCTCTCTCGAATCCGCGTTTGTAAAGAAAGTAGAGTTAAAGACCTTGCGCAGATCCTCCTGTTGTTCCAGCTGTTTAATCCATTCTAGCTGATTATCTTTGATGCGGCGCAATTTTTCTGGCAGTGCGGTATTGATCCGACCTTTTAATAGCATATCGAGATCATCTGAAGTTTTCACCCAGAATGCGGTTTGATTGATAAGGGTGGGATCGTTTTCAATAGCTAGCCGCAATTCATAACCTGCATTATCCGATACCAGATCATTAAGCATACGTTGATCAGACATTCCCTTAACGGCAGGAAACCCTTTACGGAAGGATTTTTTAACTAGCCCGCTCCAGTTAAAGGCTTGGGATTTCTGTGGGTCAATCTGACCATCTTCACCAAGTAACTTATCCATTGGAATTTCAAGGTTCACACGAACCTCGGATTGAAGCAGGGCTGTATACCCATTTGAAAATATATTCGTCATTAGAACAACCAAAAACCCTATCGCTAAAGTAATTGCAGTAATGCCAGCGATTTTTAGCTGTTTTTCTTGTTTGTGCCTTTTATCCAAACTTTTAGAAATCTTGGCTAACCTGTCTTCTATAGACATTGCTTTGATGGGGTTACTCATAACGGCCTCCCATGCGCCGAGAAATGCTCAAGGCCGAAATATTCAGCAGTAAGGTCATGACAAATAAGGTGATGCCAAGCGCAAAGGCCGAGAGGGTTTTGAGCGAATCAAACTCCGTATCCCCTGTTAACAGCATAACAATCTGAACGGTAACGGTGGTGACACTGTCTAGCGGATTAATAGTCAATTGGGCGCTCACCCCTGCTGCCATAACCACGATCATGGTTTCCCCAATCGCACGACTAATGGCCAAAAGAAATGCCCCAATTAACCCTGGAAAGGCTGCAGGCAAAACCACTTTTGTAATCATTTCGCCGCGTGTACTGCCAAGCCCAAGTGCCCCATCACGAAGCGATTGCGGCACCGCTGTAATCACATCATCAGAAAGGGATGAAATAAATGGGATAATCATAATGCCCATAACGCCGCCTGCGGCTAATGCGCTTTGGGCTGAAATATCTAACCCGGCAAAAAGACCAAGATCACGAATAAATGGGCCAACAGTCAAAGCAGCAAAAAACCCATAAACCACCGTCGGAACACCTGCCAGCACCTCTAGTGTAGGTTTTACGATGTTACGCGTGCGCGCACTGGCAAACTCAGCCATATAAATTGCCGCAAATAGGCCAATAGGCACAGCCACCATCATGGCAATAAACGCCACTAACAATGTGCCTGCCATGACTGGCAACATGCCAAATGATCCTTGCGTGACACCATCAATTTCTGATTGGCCGCCGCTACTTGAAAAGGCTTTTAAAGGCGACCAATGCGTCCCAAAAAAGAAATCAATCATGCTGTATTGTGAAAAGAACCGAATGGATTCGAAGAGTAATGAAGAAACAATGCCAATAGTAGTCAGAATAGCAACGACCGCCGCAACAAAAAATGTGCGCCGTAAAAATCCTTCCCATTTTATGCGTGCTTTTTGTTCAGGTGAGATTTGACGAATGGCAAAAATTGCCCCGGCAAAGGCAACCAAAAGGCTGACAACAAACTTCAGATCATTAGCGTTTGACCTTAAATTAGCTTGCGCATCAGCAATGGATTGCATGGTATCATCAGGTGCTGAAATTAAACCGGTTGAGATATTCTGAAGCTGTGCCAATCGCAGCTGAAGCATAGCCCCATTGATATCGGGATAAACCTCAAGCAACAATGTTTGGCTCAAGCGTGTAAGAACGGGCTGAGTTAATGCAGTCCACATTAAAAGGACAAGGATTGCTGGAACGAATGTCCAAGCTGCTGCATAAATTCCATAATATTGTCTAAGCGAATGCGGACGCACCCCTTGGGATTGGCTTAGGCCGACAATGTAACTTTTACCAATAAAAAAAACGATGAGTGCTGTCAGAAACAGCACTACCGTTAAAGAAAAGATGTTCGTAATAGCTGAAGGTATCATTTAATGCTATTTCCAAGGGTAAGATCAGGCACCATATTTGTAATAATAGTGCCTGATCAAATATTTTACAGATTAGATACTTTAGCCATTTGTGCTTCGGTTTCTTCTTCTGTCAGGGGAACAAGACCAGCAGGGAACAGATACCCATCAAGGCCCATGGCTTTTTCTGATACGAACTCACCAACAAATTCTTTCATGCCAGGGATAACGCCAACATGGGCTTTCTTGATATAAAAGAAGAGTGGGCGAGCACCAGGATATTCATAAGTAGCAATGTTCTCAAAGGTCAGCTCAACCCCATTAACAACAGATGCCTGAACTTTATCTCTGTTCTGCTCTAAGAAGGAATAACCAAAGACGCCAAGCATCTCAGGATCAGCAACAAGCTTTTCAATAATCAAACTGTCGTTTTCACCCATCTCAATCGCACGCCCGTCTTCGCGCAACTCATCAGACTTTTCCAAACCAAGAGATTTCAAGCCGGGCCCAACAAAAAGCGCGCCAAGCGCGTCTCTGGTACCAGAGGTTGGAGGAGGCACCATAATGGAAATAGGCTTTGCCGGTAAGTTTGCTTTTTCACCGCCCATAGCGACAACAAAATTATCAACCTCTGCCCAAGTGGTCAGAGCATTTGGCTGATTTTCTGCTTCTTTATTATTGGTCTTTCCGCCACCGGGCAATTCAGCGGCTAAAGCAACAGCGATATGGGAAACGGTAAGGTTCATGGCATTGGCTTCAAGGGAATTAGAAAAAGCCAAACCATCATTACCAACAATAATTTCAATAAACTCAACGCCATTAGCCGCACAATTATCAGCTTCTTTGGATTTCATCGCGCGTGAAGCGTTTGTGATATCAGGAAACTCAACACCAATACCGCCACAGAAAAGTTTCATTCCGCCGCCGGTGCCAGTAGATTCTACAACAGGAGTTTTAAAACCGCTTGTCTGTCCAAATTTTTCGGCAACAACAGTTGCAAATGGATAAACGGTAGATGACCCAACAATAGAAATTTGATCACGGGCATGGGCCACCCCAACAAGTGTTGATGACAAGGCCAAACCAGCTAATAGATATGAGAAGCGCATAAATAAGATCCTTTTCTCGATTAACAATATGGTGAGAAAATATCGATGCGGTATTACAGTTTTATGACAAAAAGATAAAAGTTTCATGAAATGTGATCATAACAATCACGGATTTGCTTATTCGCTTTCAGATAACGCATATCCACTGCCGCGAACAGTACGGATAAGATCAGGCAATGTGGCATCGTTGGCGGTACGCTGTAATGCTTTGCGTAACCGGCTCATATGAACATCAATGGTGCGGTCATCAATATAAATGCCATGCCCCCAAACATGATCCAACAGTTGCGTACGGCTAAATACCTGTCCGGGCCGTTCCATCAGAAGCGAGAGAATACGAAACTCTTTCGGCCCTAGCTCAACGCGTTGCCCATCTCTTTCAACAATTTTCTTTGCTGGATAAAGACGAAGACTGCCATAGGTAATGACTTCATTTGTCAAACTTGGCCGTGATCGGCGAAGCACGGCTCGGATTCTGGCAACTAATTCTTTTGGGGAAAACGGCTTGGTCATATAATCATCAGCGCCAATATCAAGACCAAGGGTGCGATCCCCTTCTTCGCCTCTGGCGCTAAGCATAATGACTGGTATGGAGCGCGTTTCGGTCATTCCTCGCAGGGCTTTGCATACCTCAATACCTGACATCAGAGGCATCATCCAGTCTAAGATAATGATATCTGGTAATTGGCTTTCTGCCATATGTAAGGCCTGCTCACCATCTGCGGCGTGAACGACTTCAAAACCAGATTGTTTAAGATTATAAGAAATCAATTCAATCTGATTTGGTTCATCATCAGCGATAAGAACTTTGATTGCCATTAAACTTACTTCAACCCTTATGTGGCATCAGAATATAATATGTCATAATTCTTTAACATTACAGAAATGTGACATTTTTTGGTCATCACCTGATAACAATTTAATCCGTTGCGTATGGAAGGATAACCGAAAACACCGTTTCTTTGTTCAACGCGCTAGTGATCTTTAATTCGCCTCGGTGCTTGTTGATAATATGCTTGACGATGGCAAGCCCCAGACCTGTTCCCCCCATTTGGCGTGATCGGCCTTTATCCACGCGATAAAATCGTTCAGTTAATCGGGGAATGTGTTTTTCTGTGATCCCTTCACCCTGATTAATAATGTTAATCGCTAGCCGACCATTCGCGTAATCATGCATTTCAACTCTGATAATAGATGAAGGAAAACTATATTTAAGGGCATTATCAAGAAGGTTTTGAAAAACCTCCATGATTTCATCATTACCGCCCCTGATGACCGGCTCGGTAACTTTTTGCTCTCTATGATCATGAAAACGAATATCATGCCCCGTTTTTAAGGCACGGTTGGACAAAACATTAATCGTCGCCATCAACAGAGATTTAACAAATACCTTACTTTCTGGAACGATATGTTCATCGACTTCTACTTTGGAAAGGGACATCAAATCGTTGATCAAGCGCGACATCCGTTTGGCTTCCTCATCCATGATATTAAGAAAGCGTTGTCGATCACCTAGCTTCATATCTGGTGAGTTCTGCATGGTTTCCACAAAGCCAATCAAACTGGTCAAAGGTGACCTTAATTCATGGCTAACATTCGCAACAAAATCACGGCGCATTTTTTCAAGATTATGTTGCAAGGTCATATCCAGCAGCAACACAATCAGGGTATCTTCACCCCATATCATCATCCTTGCCCTAATATGACGATAATGGTTATTCGTAGGGGTGGCCGTAAACTCAACTGGTTTTTGGCTATCAAGACAAGCGGCGAGTTCTTCTGCTAATCCGGAATAAATAATAACATCATTAAGGTTAGTTCCGATCACCTTATCACCAAGCAGTCTTATGCTTGCAGGATTGGCATTGGTGATTACCAAATCATGACCAATGACTAGCAAAGCATCATCTACTAGAGAGCCAAGTGTTTTGATCAGGTCCATTTCGTGCATATTCATTGCTTATCTGATTACACACTAGACTGCAACTTTCGAAATGTCAGATATATGATATGGCTTATCTAAATGTAATTTGTATTACACAAAAGTTTTGAACCCACCAAGCACCGCGATCCGAGACGCAACGCCCGGCCTAATCTAGGCCCCACCTCCTAGCAATATCTAATCCCAATCAGCAAACAGCTACAGTAATCCCCTATCTTGCTATACTTTAGTGCAGCAAGCTTGGTCATTCAGTTCATATGGGAGTACTGTTTTAATCTTGATTAAGAATAAAACTTGGCAAGGCAAATGCGATTAAAATTAATAGTACATTTAAATAATAATTAAATACAACAATAGCTAAGTTGAATATGTTTTGGGTGTGACCAAGACACATAAAAAATTGAAGCTTTCCAATAACACAATGACAGGTGGGCGTTATGAAAATTGGCTTTATCGGGTTAGGGAAAATGGGCAGTGTAATGGCGCCGCGACTGGCTAATCTAGCAACAGAATTGCGTGGTTTTGATTTAAATTGGCAATTGCCAGCAGATAGCCCAATACAGCCGGCGCATTCTATAGAAACATTAGCTGATTGTGAGATTATCTTCACCATGGTGCCAGATGGAACGGCTGTGACAAAAATCATAGAAACACTGCTTAGTGCTGGCACAAATGCGCTTTTAGTGGATATGTCATCCTGTCATCCTAATACGAGCATCCGGTTAGCATCCTTGTTGTCTAAAACAGGACATAGCATGCTGGATGCCCCTGTTTCTGGGGGGGTAGCGAAAGCCCGAACAGGTGAACTTATGATCATGACAGGGGGTGATGATGCGGATTTTCAGCGTGCTGCCCCCTTCCTTAAGGCGATGGGTGATCCAGTTCATATTGGCCCTGCCGGGGCAGGATATGCAATGAAGGCATTGAACAATTATGTTTCGGCTGCCGGTCTTGTAACCAGCTTTCAAGCCTTGGCGACAGCGAAAACATTTGGCATTGCCCCTAGCGATTTTCAAAAAGTGATCAATGCCTCTACTGGCCGCAATAACACAACAGAGGTAAAAATTGATAAATTTGTGCTAACCGAAACCTATAATTCGGGTTTCGCGCTGCATCTGATGGCAAAAGATGTGTCTATCGCCAGCGATATCATTGCCCAGAATGGCTTTGCCTTGCCGTTGACAGACGATTTGTCAGAATATTTAACAAATGCTTGCCAACAGTTAGGGGGAGACCCTGATCATACCGAGATTTATCGTCATCTGGAATGGTTAGCTAATAAGACCTAACGCCTTTAATTCTATTTCAGAAATAGGTCTGCAAATGAAAGGCAGGCATTTGCCATTATCCAATTATAACCATGATCTAATTATAATCATCGAATTGTTTTTATTAAGCTGTTTGCTTTTATTGTCATATTATAATTAATTAATAATGCATTGTATTCAAACATTATTTTATAAAAATCTAACTATCTAAAATATGCAATTATTTAATATATCTAATAAATAGATATCTGATAATTAAATTTTATATTATGTTTTATTAATATTCTCATTAAAAATTATAAAAAAATATTAAACAAATAAAACTTTATGGAGGACTTAATGAAATTATTGAAACCAATTTTAGGTGTGATGACTTCTGTTGTTCTGTCTGCTGGTTTTGCCCAGGCAGGTGTCGATGAGTTACCGGCAAATATTCAGAATGATTTATATAACCCTGCTATGATTGATCCGATGCAGCCGCTTGATGAAAGCGCATATCGTGACTTTGTTGCAAAGAATCCACCACCATGGAAAATTGGCTATGCTAGTTCCTATGCTGGAAATACGTGGCGTGCAGCTGTAATGGACAGACTTGAAAACGACGTTATTCCAAAATGGAAAGAAGCTGGGCTTCTTGAAGAAGTGATTGTTACGCAATCTAACTTGAACGATTCAGTCCAGATTCAACAGATGAGACAATTAGTAGATCAGGGCGTTGATGCTATTATTGTGTGTTGTTCGAACCCAACAGCTCTGAACCAGACTGTAAAATACGCACATGATAGAGGAGTTCCTGTCTTTTCATTCGTTGGCTATTTGACATCCCCATATTCGGTCAATTCGTCTGCTAACTTTGTTGTCGGCGGCCACATGATGGGCGAGTGGATGGCAAATGAGATTGGCGGTAAAGGTAATGTTCTTATCGTTGAGGGTATTCCAGGCACGTCAGCATCGGATTCTCAGGATAAGGGCATCAGAATGGCGCTTGAAAATTATCCTGATATTAAGATTGCAGGAACCGTTGCTGGCATGTGGACTGATCAGGTGGCGCAGGCCGAAATCCAGAAATGGCTGGCCACGCATCCGCAACAACTTGATGGTATCATCATTCAGTCAGCATCAGAATTAGGTGCAATCCGGGCGCTCAAGCAATCTGGCCGTGATATGGTTCCAATTACCATTGGTGGTGAGCTTGGTGCATTATGCTACTGGAGAAAAAATCCGGATTATGTCAGCTCTGCTATTCAAGCATGGCCACCAGCAGATGGCTTTGAGCTTGGCTGGAATATCATGATGCGGACTCTGCAAGGCCAGGGACCAAAAATTCAGTCAATTCATTCTAAGCCACAAACACTAACCTTTGATCAGCTCAAAGAAGTGTTGGGTGAAGATTGTGATGAGGATTCGGATCAGTGGTATCATCCTGGGATTGAGAGCTGGGCAGGTAAAGACTATCTCGATAGTTATTTCCTAAATCCAGCTGATCCTATCGCTTATAAGCCATAATCATAACATCAGTCCTGACCCGAAATATGTATCTCGGGTCAGGATTTTGATTGGATAAATAAGGCTTAACAATGTCTGCTCTAGCTGTTGAAATTCAAAGAGTCGAAAAGCATTTTGGGTCTACACGTGCATTAGGTGGATGCAATTTGCGAGCAAATAAGGGCGAGGTGCATGCTATCGTTGGCGGCAATGGGTCTGGCAAAAGCACTCTTGCAAAAGTCATCTCTGGCGTTTTGATCCCAGATGGCGGTCAGGTCAGCATCCTTGGGAAAACTCCGACTTCACCGTTGGAAGCCAAAAAAATTGGTATTGCAAATGTTTTCCAAGAAGTTTTAGTCGCTGATAGTTGTTCTGTTCTTGATAATCTATATCTAGGCTCTGATTATTTATTTTCTTCAAAGTTATCTTTTGCTGAAAAAGAAGACAACGCCTCAAAATTAATGCATGAGCTGCTTGGCTTTGATATCAATCTTCATGAAAATGTTGGCAATCTCCCGCTTAGTGTCAAACAATGGATTACTATTGCGCGGGCATTACTATCTGACCCAAAAATACTAATTTTAGATGAATCTTCCGCAGCACTTGATTTTGATTCAACCGAAAGGCTGTTTCGAAAAATCCGAAAAATGCGCGATGAAGGTAAAGTTATTTTTATTGTTACCCACCGTATCGCAGAGTTAATCCGAATTAGTGATAAAGCCACAGTGTTGCGTGATGGGGTTGATGTTGGTTGCCTCGAAAAACAAGAAATTACAGAACAGCGTATTCTTGAGATGATTAGTGGCGAGGACAAGAAACGTCTGGTCGCAAGCAAAGTATCTGAACAAATTTCTGGCAAGCCTGTCTTACGGTTGGCTAATTGTAAAGTTTGGCCAATCTCAGCGCCTGTCAATTTTGATTTACTTCCCGGAGAAATAGTTGGTGTAACAGGCCTTGATGGTCAGGGGCATGTTGATTTTGTTCGCGGCATAAGTTGTGTCCAACCATTTTCAGCAGGCTCGGTGACGGTCATTAGTGCTGAAGGTGACCAAACCATTCGCACCCTGCAAGATGCCCGACAAAGCAAGGTTATCTATGTCACAGGAGACCGCAAAAAAGAGGGCATTTTCCCAAATTTGAGCATTCATGAAAATCTATCGATGCCCATCTATAAGGAATATAGAGCAGGAGGAATTATCAGTTTTACCAATAGATCAAAACTTGATCCAGTGTTTGATTGGGAAACAAATAAGCTGTCGGTTAAGATGGGGAATTCTGAAGACCTGATTACGTCGCTTTCTGGGGGTAACCAGCAGAAAGTTCTTATCGCTCGCGCCTTTGCAGAGAAACCGGATATTCTTGTGCTTAATGATCCGGCTCGCGGCATTGATATCGGGGCGAAGCTTGATCTGTATAGAAATTTGGCGGATTTCGCCGCATCCGGTAAATCAGTAATTTTCCTATCAAGTGAAGTTGAAGAATTTCTCGATTTATGCAACCGCGTGATTGTTTTCCGAAATGGCATAATCACCTCTGAATTTGAACCTCCATTTACAAGCAATGAGCTTCTAAATGCCATGTTTGGGCGCCGTAAAGGGGCAGCATCAGCTCTGCCGCAAACTCATGGTCATAATGATAGCAGTTCTCATCATACTTATGATGAACGCACTGGCCGGGTTATCCATTTTCCATCTAGTAACATGAAGGAGAGCATTATGCCGTCCGGTTTCACATTCCGCTCTGAAGCGTTTGATGACGGGGGCATAATTCCTGATGATTATGTTGAGGACGCGAATATATCTCCGCCTTTATCTTGGTCAAATCCCCCTGAAAAAACAAAAAGTTTTGCCATAACGGTTACAGATCCGGATTTACCGGCTGAGTTTAATTTTCCGCGTTCATTTGCGCATTGGATGATCTGTGATCTGCCTTCAGACACAAGGTCATTGCCAAGAGGTGCTAGCCCAAATGGTGATTTGCCCGAAGGGGCAAAAGAAATGCGAAGTGATTTCGTGACTTTTAATATCCCTGGCTATGACCGTGGATATGGCGGCCCATGGCCACCGGATCGCGAACATCGCTATATTTTTACACTTTATGCCCTGATGACCGACAAGTTGGACGTCGATCTTGATGGTGATTTGGAAGAATTTTCAAGGGCGGTTCTTCCCGTAACAATCGCTTCAGCATCCTTTATAGGTCGCTATGGACCAGCAAAATATTCTTTACCGAGTAATTTATGATTAACCAGTTTTCACATCAGAAGAGGTAAACTATGAGCAGATATTCATCACAAAGCACTTTCGATCTGGAATGGATGGAGAAATGGGCAAGACGTGTTAATGATGACCGCATTTTGCCAGTAACAGGCCGATTTTTTACTAGTCGTTTTGTTATAGGGGTCGATGACACAGACTATCTCATTGAGATACACGCAGGAAAAATTCAGCGTATTTCAGAAGAATTAACGCCTAATAATATGGGTTTTGAATTTGCATTGAGAGCACCAAGTTCAGCTTGGTCGAAGTTCTCGCAGCAAATGCCGCCCCCAATGTTTAATGATATTTGGGCAATGGCTCACCCCCTGCATCGTCAATTAGTGATTGAAGGGAACACCCTTCCATTCTGGCAAAACTTGCGAGCGCTGACTTGGATGCTCTCGCTCATGAGAGAAATTTAAAGGCAGTTTAGGAGAAATAGAAATGAATCAACATGATCCAATCATTGGCCGCTATGTCTATATTCAATGTGAAGGAAAAACCTATCGCACCTATTATGAAGAAGTAGGTGAGGGCATTCCCCTTGTCTGTCTGCACACGGCAGGTGCCGATGGCCGACAATATCGTCATCAACTATGCGATCCAGATATAACCGAAAACTTTCGTGTTATTGCCTTTGATATGCCGCGTCATGGCAAAAGCCTGCCGCCAGCAGGTTGGCATCTTCAAGAAGATGAATATAAGCTGACGAGTAAGTTCTATGAAGAGTTTATTCTAGCTTTCTGCCGGGCGCTTGAATTAGAAAAGCCTGTGATCATGGGGCAGTCAATGGGTGGTAATATTTGCCTGCCTCTGGCTCTTCATCATGAAAATGATTTTACAGCACTGATATCTTTGGAAGGCTGTGATCACTCTCCAGGTTGGTGGATTGATCCTCTTCATCATCCGCATATTCATGGAAATGAAGTTGTTGCGACCTCAGTCTTTGGACTAATGGCCCCAGACTCACCTGATGAATATCGTTGGGAGACCTGGTGGTATTATGCACAAGGCGGGCCAGGCATCTTTAAGGGGGACCTCTATTTTTACAGTGTCGATTCTGATTTCCGTGATCACTGTCATAAAATTTCAGGCAAGCTGCCCATTTACTTCCTTACCGGGGAATATGATTTCGCCTGTACCCCTGAGATGACAGAAAGAACCGCCGAAAAGGTTAAAGGTTCTGAGTGTATTATCTTTGGTGGTGGACATTTCCCGACGTCAGAAGACCCCGTAAAGTTCAAGGAAGTGGTTACGCCAGTTCTGAAAAAGATATTGAATCTAGATAGTGGCCGCAGAGGAAATAAATCGTCTGATTACAATAATCGTATTGAAGTTGGACGGTCTAACAAAAGTGAAGGGACAAAGCGGCGTGTTGTCGATTTATGATCCTAAGGAAGAAAGAGAATTAGGTTAGCAATTTATTATGTCAAACATAAGTTCTGATAGAGTCTTTTTGTTGGCGCCGATCCTGCTTCTCTTTCTTTTGCTAAGTATAGGCGTGATTAGGGGGCCAAATCTGGTGTCAATGTCTGGGATGGGCAGCGCAATCATTGTGTCTGCTCCGCTCATTCTTGCAACCTACGCCTTGATGGCTGTGGCGGTGGCAGGCCGCGGCACGGTTGATCTCGCTGTTGGGCCTCTGCTTGGCTTTATAAACGTATCTGTTGTGCAGCTTAACGGTCTAGGAATGGTAACGTCACCATGGGGTGTGTTTATCTTAGCTTTGGGGCTGGGGGTTTTGTATCAGATCCTTTTTGCCCTGATCATTATATTTGTCCGGGTTCAGCCCATCATTGTCTCGTTAAGTGGCTTTCTGGCTTTGTCGGGGATAAATCTGGTTATTCTGCCTAGACCTGGCGGCATTGCACCTGAATGGATGTACAGTTGGGGATTTGGCGAGTCTATCTTCTCGCCAGTTCTTTTGATTATTTTGATTGCCACTGCCGGCTGGCTTTTATTTACTTTAACCCCTTTTTATCGACATCTTAGGATGATGGGGTTTGATGAACGATCCGCTTATACAAGTGGTGTTCGTATTTATATTGTTCGTATTGGCGCGCATATTATTTCAGGAATATTTATAGGGCTGGCTAGCCTTTGTTACACATCACTAATCTCATCTGGTGATCCGACCCAAGGCACTACTTATACCCTGACTGCTGTCACTGCCTTAGTGCTCGGCGGGGTTAGTCTCGCTGGTGGGCGTGGCGGTGTGACGGGGGCTTTGTTGGGTGCGTTGAATCTATTCTTAATTGGATATGTGTTATCAACCTTTAATTTTGGCGGTATTCAGGCTTTTGTCACCCAATTAAGTTATGGCCTTATTCTGGTGCTGTCGCTTTTGCTGACGGTGATTATACCTCTGATCTCGCGATTTATTCGCTATATCTCACCTTTCGCCTTGTTCATTGTGCTGACAGCTTTGTTTGTTGGAACGATGCTACATGTCAAAACTAAAAATCAGTATTTCGCGCCTGAAGATACTACCCAAGTGGCCCAGCCCTTTGCCCACTCCCTAAATGGTTCTGACAATGATGATGGGATTAGTCAGTATATGCTAGTACCGCCACCAGTAAGTTCATATGGTCAGGGGCTAGAATTGTCACCGATACAACAGATGGTTCTGATGAGCCTTCTTGGCGTGCTAATGATGGTTGTGACCTTCCGCTTTGCAGTTGTCGAAGCACAGACCAATCAGATGAGCCCATTACTCTATGGATTTATCGGGCTTTTAATTACCTTATTCCTGATTGTTGTTGCCTTTCAATCTCGGGCGGATAACCACATTGATATTCCTCACACGCAAATCAGAGGTGAGGTAATATCATGATGTTCCCTAAATCCATATTTCTGATCTGGATTAATGCTGCCATTGCTTTTGTGGTTGCGGGTATTGGTTTTATTATGGGTTTTGTTCAGGCTGTGCCTGCTCAAACTGTTATTCTTTATACGATTATCACGCTATTCCTGTTTTTCTGGGGATTAAATTATCTTGCCGTTATTTATGAGCAGCGAAAACGCCAGATAGGATCAGCGGAAACCAATCCTGATATCATTTCAGATCAAGCTCAAGATAAGGATGGCCAAAACATTGGCGTTGGCAATATCTGGCGATCAAATCGTGTTCTCATCATTGCTATGGTTGGCTTGCTGATCCTTTATTTGGTGCTTACCGCATCTATCAGTGAGTTTAGGCGTATTGGAAATCTGGCAGGCTTTCTTATTCTTGAAGCTATCATATTGTTTGCCTTTAAGGTCAGTGGCGTTTTTGTATATAATCGGAGTGCATTTATTGGACTGACCATCTTAGGCGCAATCATTGCTATCAGTTCGTTCACCATTGAGGGTTTTCTATCTGGTGCAAATATAAAATCAATATTGGTATTTGCTGCCTTTCTTGGCATTGCAAGCGTTGGCATGACACTTGTTGCCTTGATGGGGGGGTTAGATTTATCAATCCCGTTTATTATCGGCTCGTCTAATATCGGCCTGTTATATTTAATTGGCTTAGGTATCCCTCCATGGGTTGCTGTTATTTTCACCTTAGTTATTGCCGGTGGTATTGGCTTCCTTAACGGTATTTTCACTTATCGAATACAGGGGCAAGCTCTGATCTTGACGCTAGGGATGGGTTTTGCCGTGTCTGGATTGACCCAGATTTTGACCTCTATCGGGTCGTCTTTTAGCGGCAATGTCTTTGGCACTGTTCCGAATTGGTTAAGAAATCTAGCCGCTATGAATGGGCGGACAATTGGTATGAACTTCCCCCCCATTATTGTTATTTGGGTGGCAATTGCGTTGATCATGATTATCGGATTAAGGCGAACATCTTATGGGCGATATATTTATGCGCTCGGCGGCAATCGCCAATCTGCAAGATTGCAGAATATCTCAGAACTTAAATACTGGACGCTTTCCTACATTATCAGTGCCGTTTTTGCATCAATGACAGGATGTCTTTTGCTTGGCTGGAGCGGGGGAGGCTTTATTGGCGTTGGTGATCCTTATCTGTTCACGACACTTGCGGCAGTTGTCATTGGCGGAACGTCGCTCTTAGGCGGTTATGGCGGTTATGGGTTTACGGTTATCGGTGTGTTGGTTCTTCAGGTGCTGACATCATTCCTGATAGGCATTGGCCTTGATTACGAATGGCAGCAATTCATCTTTGGCTTACTGATATTACCTATGGTCGCGCTTTATGGGCGTGTGCCGCATATAAGAACGCAAATTTAGAAACAGGGAATGTAAATCATGTACGGAATAATGTTTCATTCGAGCGATGTTGTTAGCACTTCACTAGAAGTGGCCGTAATAGCTAGTCTAGTGCTGGGTATTTTAACCCTCATCAGTCTGAGCTGGACAGTAAGACAATGGAAGTTAACCGTATCACTCTATGGTGTGGCGCTTTTGGCATCATCATTTCATTATATGGAAATGGCACAAATCTGGCTTTTCACTCAGCAATTAACAGGTGCTCATCGGTATGTTGGATGGTTTGTTGTCCATCCACTTCAAGTCATGGCCATATTCTTTTTTGCTCGTAATACGGGCGTTATTCCTGTTGGAATATTCTGGCGTATGCTGATTGCGGTATTGCTTATGGTATTAGGCCGTTATCTTGGTGATGCAACCTATTTTAATCCTACCCTTGGGGTGCTGATATCCATTGCATTCTGGCTCTATATTCTTGGTGAGATGTATTTTGGCCGCATGGCGGACAGTATTCATAAATCATCAAGACCTATCCGAAGAGGGTATTTCTGGATCCGGTTAATCATGACAATTGGCTGGGCCATTTATCCTATCTTGCATTTTGTCGATGTGGTGATTGGCGCAGGACATAACGGAGCGGTTGTAGTGCTCTATACCCTAGCAGATCTTGTTAACTTGATGACCGTTTCAATGATTGTTTTGGCGGTGGCAGGAAAGGAAAGCTAGTAATGAGCAATTTTTATGAAAATAAGAAATTTTTACGTTGGAGGAAATCATGAACGCCAATTTTGCTGGTGCTGACGTCATTGCCATTCTGATACTAGTCACGATCCTGATCGCGATTGGTGTGTATTTACTTCATTGGCTTTATCGCAGGTCTTCTAAAAACCAATCTTTTGTTAGAACAGGGTTTGGAGGCGAGAAGGTAGTGATGGGAGGTGGTGCTTTTATCATTCCGATCATTCACGATATTACTCTGGTAAATATGAATGCCATTAATCTGGATATACGGAGGGCAGGTGACAAATCTCTGATCACAAAAAATAAGATCAGAATTGATATTATGTCTGAATATACGGTTAGAGTGATCCCAACAGAAGAGAATGTTTCAATTGCTGCTCGGACACTTGGTGATAAAACCATGGATTCTGAAAATCTCCGGCAAATTATTCAGGCACGAATTATTGATGCCATGTCGGCAGTGGCAGCGAGCATGACGATGGAAGATATCCACCGCGACCGGATAGGATATATGGACAGAGTTAAGGCAATGATTGATCAGTCTCTTCAACGCAATGGTCTAGAGCTTGAGGCTGCTGCCTTAACGCAATTAAACCAATCAGAAATATCAGTCTTCAATCCGTCTAATGCCTTTGATGCCGAAGGTCTTACAACGCTGACAGAGCAAATTGAAGAGAAGCGTAAAATCCGCAATCAAATTGAGAATGACACACGGATTTCTATCAAGATGAAGGATTATGAAACCGTCAAGCAGTCCTTAGCAATTGATCGTGATACGGAAAATGCCCGGGTAGAGCAATCACGAGAAATCGAAGTGTTCAAGGCTTCACAATCAGCAGAGGTTGAGGCTGAAAAAGCCAAATCTGCCATCATTATAAGTGAACATCAAAACTTGATGGATAGTGAACGAGAACGTCATCAAATTATGAAAAGACGGCAGATTGAGGTAGAGCGTGTTAAGACCGAAACAACGATTAGGCAAGAAGAAATTGAGAATAATAAAAAGACCAGAATAGAAGAGATCGAAGCCGCAAAGTTCATCGAAACTCAAGATATTGCAAAGAAAATGTCAGTCGAGGATGAACGGATTAAGAATAATCAGATCGTTGAGATGAACCGTATCAAATCTCTGCTTGAAGTGTCTGTCTCTGATGCGAAATCCAAAGCGGAGATTGAAACATCGAAAATGGATGCTGATCGTCTAGTTCAAATTAGCCGTGTTGAGCATAACAATATCATCAGGAAGACTGAGATTGAGTTAGGAAAAGATGTGCGCATATCTGATGAGCTTGCAACAGAAGAGGTCGAACGCATTCAGATCAATGCTAAACGAAATATTGAAGCTGAGAGGATATCTAAACTTGAAGAGGTCAAACAGCTAGAAATTGCCCGTGATAAAAATATCAAAATCACTGAAACGGAATCACGAAAAGCAATTGATAATTCAATGATTGAAGCTAACCGTGAAGTAGACGAAATGCGTATTGCCGCAGCCAAGTTTGTTGAGCGATTTGAGATTGAACAAAACAGAGAAGTCGAGATTGTTGACAAAGAGCGTCTGATCGCTGTCATCAATAAATCCATTGAGGAAGCTATGGCTAAGGCCAAGGCGGATGAAGCATGGCGGCTTCAAGCGCAAGCTGAAGAACAGATCAGAACAGCACGTGAAGAAGAAACAGCTAAGCGCAGTAAAATGGTTGAGCTTATTGAGATGGAAACCAAGACTGAGCGTGATGCAATGCGTGTCGTTTCACAATCCGTGGCAGAACGAAAAGCGGCTGAAGAAAAAGCTGCTGCTGAAATGGCCGCCGCTGGTGCTGCAGAAGTTAGATACGCAAAAGATGCAGAAGGTCAGCGTCAGCTTAATGAAGCTGAAAATCTGCGGAGTGAGTCTAGCCGGAGAAGCGCTATCTATGAAAATCTGGTGCGCAATTTGCCGCAAATTATTCGTGAAACTGTTAAGCCAATGGAAAACATCGATTCTATCAAGATCCTGCAAGTGGATGGTGTTCCTGGCATCAACAGCCCATCAGAGCGCGGAAGTGGTGATGGTGGGGTCACTGGAGAAGGTGGCGGTAGTGGAAATATGACTGACAAGGTTGTTAATTCTGCCATGAAATACCGGACTCAGGTCGCGTTTGTTGACGGTTTAATGAAAGAGCTCGGCCTACCGCTTGAAAATGTTGGTAGTGCAGGTGGAATGTCATTCAGAAACTTTCCTATGGCAGATGCCGGAAATGATAAGGGCGGAAAGGACGATTGATCCAACTAGGTTGATTGAGGATAGCTGCGATGCAAACAATGACTGATCAAGAACGACAGGAACGGCATGGGCTGATTTTGTCGCTTTGGATTGGCTTTGCTAGCATAGCAGTCATCCTCTTTCATTTAGGGTTGTCCAAGGATAATTGGATATTTTCTTCTGCGGGGTTTGGTTTATTTCTAGCAGGTTTTATCGCGCATATTATTGTAAATGCGGTGGCGGGAACTGGATTTCAAACGCGGGAAGCTATCTTGGGTCTTTTTGTGTTTGCACTAGGGATTCTGGCTTTTTTGATAAGCGTAGTTATTGGGGTTGAATATTCGTCAGAAAACTTCCTGACCCTTAGTTCTGGATTAGTGCTTATTTTAGTGACGATTATTTTTTATATGATCACAAGAAATGGCCTCAGAGATGCCTTTGACCAATTTAATATTATCAAGAGCTTTAACGCAACTAAGGCAGATGGAAGCGCATCAATAAAGGATGACAAAAGCAATGATATTGGGAGTCAAGAATAATGACCTCAGCGTTAATGTTTTTTTATTGTTTGTATCAGGCGCTGATGATTTATCTGGCAATATCTGCTGCGCGAAGCACACAAGATGCAGGTCATTATATTAATGGCAACCGGGATATGCCAGCGTGGGCGTTTATGTTCGCTGGCGCTGGTATTATGGCTGGTTCTGTTGGCATCTATGATAGCATGACAATGTTTGCCAGATTTGGGCTTCAGTATAATCATGTCATGGTCAGCATATTATGTGCTGGGTTTATTGCTGTTTTGATGATGAAGCGTCTATGGTTGGCCGCTAGGATTATGAGCGCGAGAACGCTAGGCGATATTCTGGCTGTATATTATGGGAGTCTAACTATCAGACTGTTAAGTCTGGTTGTGCTTCTCTTCTTTGTGTTTCCCTTATCAGCTATTACCTTAGCAAAGCTTGGCGCCGTGTTTTCAGTTATGACTGACGGTATGTTTAGCCAGCAAGTGGTTGTCTGGAGCGTCGCCTTTTTCTTATTTCTGGCGATTGCCATCGGAGGTTGGCGCGGCGGTATCATGATTGCCGCATCAAACGCCCTTATGATGCTTTTGTTGTTGCTGCTTGTTTCTGGCGTTAGTTATTTATCATTCGATGGTTATGGCAACCTGAAACAAATGTTTGATACATCAGACAGCATCCGCTCTTTAACAGGTGTGTCTATTGATACTTTGCCAGGGGTGGTTCAGTTCACCAGAGGCATCGGTAAAAGTCTTGTCATGGATGGCGTATGGACGAGCCTTGCGGTTGCATCATTTGGATTAGCGTTAATTGGTATCGTGGCCCAACCTGGGTTTTGCTATTTGGCAATAAATCAGCGCAATCTGCGGGGCTTTGCCTTTCAACAGGTTTGGTTAACTGGTGGTGTAACCATTGCCTGCCTGCTTATATTGCTTCCAATTGTCTCAGGCGGCATGATGAGCGCAAATTTGATTGCTAGTGGTCAGTTAACCGATCTTGGCATGTTCATGGCGTTGGCTGAAAAGTTTCTACGCTTTGATGCAATGGTTGCTGCCGCATTTGTCTTGCTTGTGCTTATATCGTTGCAGCTTGTTGTCATGTTCTCTGTGCTTTCGGGGGCAAATATCTTTGTTGATGAAATTATTCAACGCTATGTGCTGCCTGACCTAACCGAAAGAGGCAGGAGACTTGGGGCAAGGGTTACCCTTGCAGTTGTTCTCTTTCTGGTGGCGTTATGGGCGAATATTGGGCCAGAATATGCGTATGTCCTAAACTCCGTTACCTTTAGCCTTTCCGCGCAGTTTGTGCCTGCCATTATCGGATTATGTTGGATACCATGGATTGCTCGCCCTGGTGTTTTGGCTGGATTAGTTCTGGGTATCATCATGGTGATATTTACCGAACCGCTCGGCATTATTTTATTTGAGCAGATGTTTATAGACTTACCATGGGGGCGCTGGCCGTGGACTATTCATTCCGCAGGCTGGGGTTTATTCTTTAACGTCCTTACTTGTTTAATCATCTCAGGCTTTCGTCATCGTGATAGTGATCATGAAAATAGGCATCGCTTGCATGATGTATTTAGATCTGAATATCCGGCTGATGCAGGTGGGAGAAGGGTTGTTACCGCAATTTGGTCGTTAACGTTTATCTGGATGTTTTTTGCCATTGGGCCGGGTGCTGTTATTGGCAATGATTTTTTTGTCTATCCGATATTTACGGGCGAACGGTCGCTTATTGACATACCCTCTATTTGGGCTTGGCAAATGCTTGGGTGGTTAATTGGTGTGTTGCTGTTGTGGTGGGTCGCATATGGCGCAAAGACCGCAGTTGGTGATATTAGGCAAATTCATAAATTAACATTTGATAATACGTTTGATGGATCAGGAAACCCGATGCAAAACCAGGATGCACCATCATGGATCGTAAGATTTTTAAATCGCTTTGTAGCTCGAAAGTAAGCAACTAGGATAATTTTATCTGATGAGTAGTAGAGGGGTAAATCTTAACCGGCTAAGATATTTCGCAGATGTCTGCCGAAGTGGTAGTTTTTCGCTTTGTGCCGAAAAACATAACATTTCACAATCTGCTTTATCGCGTCAAGTTAAGTTACTTGAAGAAGAGTTTGGATTTCCGTTGTTCTTACGGAATGGCCGTGGTGTGATCCCAACGGTTGAGGGAAAAACACTTCTGCATGAATTTGAGCATCATTTTGGTGCAATTGAGAGAAAAATTCAAAGCTTGCGTGAGCAATATGCTAGCTCAAAACGAGAGATAATTCTTGGCGTATGTTCTAGTATTTCGAACCTATTTATTGCCGATCTTGTTGAAGATTTAGCAAAGACCTTTCCTAATGCCTTGCTCAATATCATCGAAGCTAGCAGTGGTGATATTCGTGGAATGATGGAAAATCGGCATTTTGATCTTGTGCTTACTTACAAACCCAAAACCAGTACTAGGAAGTTATATACGGAATTATTTTCAGAAAAACTTATTGTCTTAGGATCAAAAACAAATCATTTGCTGGGCAAAGCAATCAATTTAGAAAAACTCTCTAGCTTAAAGCTTTTATTACCTAATGATTCTAACGAATTACGCCTGATTTTGGACGATATCTGTATTAAACGGGGTATAAAACTTAAGCCACATATGGAAATGACATCGCTACATGCTATAAGGGCCATTATAGGCAAGCAAGATTTTAATTTTGCAACAATCCTGCCTTATTATTCTGTCAAAGATGAAATAGATAGTGGTAATTTCAGTTACTCAGAATTTAATGAAAATGAAATGTACCGTACCATTGCCCTTTATGAATATTCTGATAAATCAGGCAATTATAAAATCACAAACTACTTATCAAACTTTATTAAACGTAAATCTTTAGAGATTAAGTCCACACATCGTATGCTTTTTTGATAATTCTAATTTCATTAGATAATCCGCAGTGATGCGTAAACCTATATGGGAATTTCTTTTATCAGAGTGTCTATCATTCGGCACTGCTGAATATGCGGCTGGCCCCTAAAAAAGAAAAGGCGCGAATAATGACGCACCTTTTCAAAATTTAATAATTTAGCAGCTT
>Ga0255756_1001895_pt1 | contig 23135 bp, 24 predicted proteins | sample 011ome_20_FD_179956 | JGI IMG/M metagenome (GOLD analysis project Ga0255756, IMG submission 179956) | Coastal salt marsh microbial communities from the Groves Creek Marsh, Skidaway Island, Georgia - 011509CT metaG (version 2) | ecosystem: Environmental > Aquatic > Marine > Intertidal zone > Salt...
CTATCGGGTCGACATGTCAGTATGGACGCCCAGATTGCGACCGCGTTCTCGGTGACAAATGTAGAATCGTCAGTGACAGTTTTGACTCCAAGCACCAAAATGTTTATGTCTGTGGTCCCTGTTTCAAGTTTTGGAGGAGACGTGACAAGAGCTGGGAAGACTAGAAACCGTCGTCGTCACCGCCAACATATTTCTTGACATTCCGTCGCGTTACGTTCCTCATGTTGCTCGTAGCCACCTTCTACATGTATTTGATTATCTTCACCAATAATAGTAGGCTGCCTTTGAAATATCAGTATCCTTTACGTGTCGCCAGACTGAATACTCGCGTTTGCGATGATTGCTACGCGGTCGTGCAGTCATCGTCGTCACCGTCGTCGTCACGCCGATGGATGTTTATCGCGTCGTCGTCTGTCGGCGGAGGTCGTCGACTCACGCGTGCGCGTGCGTATTTCGATACACCACGAGCTCCTCATCGCCAACGACGAGCTTCGACCCAGCCTTGACGACCATCTTTTTCCCTTTCTTGAGTTTTTTGCCATCCACCATCACGGTCCCGCGCATGGTGACGATCTCGAGGTCGCGTTCGCGCGCGTGAAATTTTACGTCGGCGTCCTCGAATTCCAGTTCCTTCTCCCCGAGCGCATCGACATCGATCGGCACCGTCAAGCACGACTTCGACTGAGACGAACGCTGCTTATGCAACGCCCCGGTATCGTCCGATCGCGCCGACGCGCACCCGGGCTTATCGAGCACGAAATTCGTCTTGGCGTGCACCGCGAGCGTGACGCGCGAATTCGCGCCAGGCTTCGTGGCATCACGGCGCGTAAACAACGCCGCGCTCGAGACGCGCGCGCTCAATCCGCCGTGCGTCATGGAAATCATCATCGTAGGGTGTGTTTTGGTGTTCGCGGTGTGTGTTCGCTCGCGCGGATCCGCGTCGTGAAATGCCGATTGGATTAATCGAATCAACTGTCGAAGTTTTCCCGAACTTTTTTTTCCCGTGTAAATTTGACCGTTCGCGACTCAAGGCCGAGTCCCCCCCCCTGGGCACCTTTCGAAACCTTCGATCGAATGGCATCCACGCCGCGTCGTCGATCGCGCGACCGCGCCCGTCCGCCTGCACGCGGTGCATCGCGTGCGATAAAATCCCCGCGTTCGCACGGACGTCCTCGATCGGCTGTCGTCGACCGCGCGACGACGGCGTGGACGACGATTGCGTCGACGACGATGCTCGCGATCGAGGTGCTGACTCGGAAAATCTTTCCCGCGAAAACGCAGGTTGACCGTTCATGAACAGGCGATTGTGTCCCCATCGAATTCGAGGAAGGTTTTTCGCGCGAACCACGGCGCGCGATCGGCATTATCACCCACGGCACGGCGCGCGCGACTCGAGTCACGCGACACACAACCGACGAAGACGTAAAGAACATTTACGTTTTTCAAAACCACACACACTCTCACACAGTTTTACATCGTTTCATATGAGCACGGCGACCGATTCATCCTTGCACGCATCCATGCACGCGAGCGATTTGACCCCAGAGGAGAAAATGGCGGTGTTTGAATTCTTGAACCGCGGACAGGCGGTTCGCGCGTATGAAGTGCAGCAGCACTTGAATGTGAGTGGTTGATTTTGTGTTGATTCGTTTTGGGCGTGTGCGCGTGCGGCTGTGCGCGTCGCGTGTGCGCGGGAGACGGGCGATGGCGTTCGGGGCGATCGCTGACGCGGCAATCCTCGTCAGCACGCGAGTGCGGGCACGCGCGAGTGTCGCGTCTGTTTCCGGCGCGCGACGTCCTCGACGCGTCGCGAGTGTGCCGTGCGTTTGACTGACATTAATCGTGTGGTGTTGTGTGCGTCGCTATACATAGAATGGTACGCTCGCGGAGTTTGGCCGGGGCATTCTCGATGAAGCCGAAGCCAAGAAGAAGAACAGCGCGGCGCGCGCGAAGAGCGCCATCGAATTGATGGCGGATGCCGAACGCGAAAAACAAGCGAAGAAGGATGAGCGTAAAGCTGCCAAGGAAGCGAAGCGATTGGCTCGTTTGGAAAAGGAAGAGTTTGAACGCACGGGCGGGCAGGTCAAGTTGAGTAAGAAGGAAAGGAAGGCGTTGGCATTGGAAGAGGAAGCGTAGTCGTATACACTTCCGAGTTTGCGCGCGCGTCGAGAATCTCGACGAGCGTTGACGGAACATACGTTTTCACGAAAATGAACTTCCCGCAACATATCACAGCCATCCCTTCACTCCGATCTTACGAGTCGACTTGGTCACCTGCGCCGTTTGGCGTTCAAACTTTTTGTACTTATCCTTGTGTAGTTTTTTTCAATTCTTGACGACAAATCGCGACACATCGCCACGTAGAAAAAGTTTGTTTGTGTGTACCAAAATAGAAATTGTAAATCAGTGAACGAGTTATTCAGGTTCAAAATTATAATTCTACGCATATTTTCATTGATTATTAAATACATGATTTTGATGAATCAGCCGAGCGGAATGCCAAACACGGTGCACGTGTCGAGCCTCGAGTCTTGGTAATCCACCACAAACACACCCTCGTGTCCACCAATCTTACCCTCTCGCATGCGGTAGCAGAGGCGATCGCCAACACTCAACACGGCCGCTTTACCTACTTGTAGCATCTCCCAGCGACCGGTGGATTGACGCCACACGCCTGGACCTTCGTGAAGCGACTTTACACGAATGCGCTCCTTGATCACCGCCACCGACAATTGCTGGCGACTCACACCCTTGTTCTCGACCCCACCCATGCCGCGCCCAATGGTCTGCTGGCCGTCATGAAGAGCAATCTCGGGAGGCACGTATTTTTTATCGTTCGCTTGGTGGCTCAACGGATCGGGCACGTAGACCAAGCGAAGCTTTCTAAATTCTTCGGGCTCCCCCTTGCCCGTCGTAATCAAACGCAGCTCGTTCTCATCTTCAGGTAACAGCGACAACTGTTCTTGAATCTCGCGGACTTCTTCAAGTAGAGTCGTGAGCGTGCGTTCGTAGCTTAATCCCGGCGCGCCAGTAGCGTCTGGGAGTCGCAAATCATTCGGTTCAAACGGCACCCCGGGATGCCCCTCACTCTCAATGTTTGCCAACATCATCTCTAAGCCTAGACGCTCACCATCGTCTTCATATTTATCATCCAAGAATGTCTCACTTGTCATCACGCCTACAGTGTCTACAATGGTTGTCGCCATACCAATCAAAACGAACGCGTTTGTAATCGCCAAAGCCAACGCGAAGAGGTCAAATGTACCAATTTCTCCAGAGGATACAAAGTTAATCTGCACCGTCGACCACAACCGATTTATCCGATCCGCATTGATGATCGTGTCACCAGTCTGCCCGCGTAAATAAATTGTGTCGGCTTTCATCGTATAGTGCTCCGATTGCACTTGTTCCCCGGACAGCGTCGCCTGCGTCGTCGTCTTCAACGGCGCGTTGAAATACGTGTTCTTAAACTCAACTTTAATGTTCAAGTTGAGGCCGGAAATGCGGTAAGGTAACCCTGTCACCGAACCCTGATCGCCAACCATGTACACATTCTCCTCGTCAAGCGAGTTTATGCCTGACGCCGCGAGAAAGCTTGTGATTGACACCGACGTCTCAGACGCTCCGTCGTACTCGGTGCCGTCCACAATGAAAGTGTTCACTCTAGACAGCGACCCGGTGCGAGTTTGGTACATGATTTCAAGCGGAAACGCAACTAACTCCGCCCCGGCAATCATGTAAGACACCGCGCTGCCATCAGTACGCGTACAACCTGCATCTTTAAAATTCGCCGCCGTCGGCGTGGTGCATGACACAGTCGAACTGTACTCCTCTAAAAACGTCCCGAACCGAAACCCATTCCCGCGTTCAAACGGCCAAATGTATTCATTCGGCATGAAATCTGCAACGCACTTCACATTCGTCATGTAATCGTCGTCAAAGACCTTGCCGTTCCGTCTCCACGTTACGTACCCGGTGTTGCAATACGCTTCCGTAGCGTTCGTCGCAATCTCCGCGTTATACGTCTCATCCACTGTAAACGCCGTCGATCGCCACTCATCAAACGTCGTCGTCACATATAACGATGGCAACTCAAACGTCATGTAGTTGTGCGACAATAAAATCGACACCAACGCGAAGATGGAAATCAACCCCATGAATATGAAATGTAGCGTCACGAGAAACTTATCGTTCGTCTTCACCAACTTTGTCGTACGGTAGGTGAATATCTCCGTGACGGAGTCTTTGAAGAGTTCTTTGAGACCCATGGTTGGTGATCGCGTGCGCGCGACGCGGCGTGCTCACGGAGCAAAGTGAATGTGTGTCCCAGTCCGAACGCCCGTTCCCCTCGATGCGTTCGCGCGTATTCACCGTCGACGACGCGCGCTTAGATGATGCGCGTGCGATGGAGTCGATCGACGTTTTCTTCGCGCGCGTGATTATCCCGGGCGCGCGGCGATTGTCGCGCGGGTGCGGCGCTGAGTGCGGGAGGTTGCCCCGCGGTCCATCGTTCTATGGGTGTTGAGTTGTCTTGGCCAGGCGAGGCGCGCGATGTCCAATTCGAGCACAGAGCGCGCGTACGACGAGGGTGGCGCCCGCGTGGGAGGCATGAAATGCGCGATTATGTTGTTTTTGCAATGTTTGCGGTGGGCGTGAGCGTTAAAATTAAATGCGTCTACGGGTACAGTACTACAGACGATTTAATACGACGCGCCCGACTTGCGATGGTGGATGGACGTGACGCCGACTTCGTCCAGCAATGAGCCGGATTCGACCTCTGCGAGAACGATCCAGTGATCACCAGCCTCCATGCGCTGTGTGACTGAACACTCAATACATGCTAAGGATTGGTTGACGATGGCGCAGCCGTTATTTTCGGAAATGGAGACGTCCAAGTCACCGAAACGATTCTCGCCAGGCTTGAATGGTTTCAGCAAAGCCTTCATGACGTCTTTTTCGCCACCTTCTTTCAATACGTTCAAGTTAAATTTGCCACCCTTCATCAAAAAACTCTCGACTGCGCGCTCTTTGGCGACGGCCACGGTCAACGCAGGCGGGTTGAATGACGCTTGGGATACCCAGGACGCCAACATGGCGCTTTGGGTGTCTTCGCTCTTCGTCGTCACTGCGCACAATGAGCCGACGATTCGACCAACGGCTGCGGCAGTGTCGCTCACAGCACTCTCCGCTTTACCCACGCTCTTGCGTTCCAGCACTTGTCTTCTACGCTCGAGCTTGCGCACGGCTTGGGCTAAATCTGTGCCGCTTTCTTCACACAACTGCAACGTCTCCGCGGTGGGCTTGAACTTGCATCGCAAAGGATCGAACGCAAACTTGAACCCGCCATCTTTCAAGCGCTTTTCCATCATATCTACCGCCTCTCCAGACCATCCGAAGGAGCCAAACACGCCGCACGGCTTGTCGAGGTCGCCATCCTTTATAATGGCACCCAACGCAGTTTGCACCGGCGTTGGGAGCGTACCGCCGAGCGTGGGCGCACCGAGACAAAACCCTGAGCAACGTTTGAGAAGCTGCGAAATTTCATCAGGTGTGGCCAATTCGCAGTTGAACATTTCTGCAGCGATTCCAGTCTTGGAGATACCACGCGCGATTGCTTGCGCCATGGCGCCCGTATTTCCGTAAGCGCTCGCATATATAACCGCAATCTCAAGATTAGACGCCGAAGCAATTTGCTTCTCCGTCCACATAGTGTACTCGCGAAAGACTTCTGTCACGGAACTTTGAATGATGGGGCCGTGCGCGGGGCAAATGGCCGCCGCGACGCCGTCGTACGTCGCCGAGACGACGCGCTCCTCCGCCTTGCCGCCGACAGAAAACAGTCGCCCTATCGCACCCAAGACGCCACCTCTTTTCAGTGCCACCGGCGATTGCGCGTCACTTTCACTCGCTGGAGCGTCACCATCACCATCGGCACCCGTCTCCGAAGACGAGTTCATGCGCGAGAGCACCGGCGCAACTTGTTTCGCCATCGGCGCCAACAAACAGTCATAAAAGTATCGCCAATCCTCGCCGAAAGCTTCCCATCCCCCGACATCACTGACATCATCGCCTTCACTCGCCACGTGAGCGCTGAAAAACTTGGACGTAAACAACATCCCTGACGCATCATCCCTGGCGAAGATTAAATCCGGCCACCGTGGCGTCGGCGCCGTCGTAAAAGTCAGCGTTCGGTCTCCCAAATCAATCTTTTCATTATTCTTCACCACCCGCAATCGCGCTCTTAATTTTCCATCAGCGCCCTTCCATGCGGCGATCAAATTCTCATTCGTGAGCGGGTTATTCGCCTTGAGTGCCTGTTGTATAACTTGCGCGCCCGGGTTTGAGCACAGCACTTCCACGCACTCCGCGCCAGCGGGCCTCGCCGCGATCGCCGCCGCCAACGCATCCATGCGTCGCGGCGCCGCATGCAAGCACGCGATAAAATCCACGTCCCCGATCCCAGCGATCGCGCCGTACGCGTCGGCGTGGCGTGAATCCACGCAGTCCAACGCGCACGACTTGCTCGCGCCCCGCGCCACGTACGCGTTCTCGCTGCTCCCGCGCTTCGCCCCGTACTCCACCTCGAACGTTCGTCGCGTGCGCGTTTTAAACACATACGCCGTGATCGCTGGTGACAGCGCGCACGCGATCGGGGGCGCGGCGTCGACGTCGGCAGGCGTGAGCTGCATCGCATCTCTCGCGCGCTTCGAGTCGCTCGCAGCGCTCGATTCGCGACCAGTCTTCAGCGCCGCCGTCGTCGTCGTCGTCGTCGCGCGACGGCGGATGCGCGCGCGATCGATGTGCGCGCGGTGCGTGCGCGGCGCGGTGGCGAGCGCGTCGCGGGCGTGCATGGCGCGAGTCGGGGTTTGACGACCGGCGCCGATGGTGCTGACGCGACATTGTGTAGAGCATTTTGCGAGCCTCGCGCGTCGCCACGGCGCTAAGAAAGAATGGGATATCAATACACGCGTGCTATGTACATATGTGTACGCTAGGAGCTAGGGCACGCCGACGCGTTCGCCGACGGCGTCGTCGCGGGCGAGAAGGATTACGTTTTCTGGAGACGTCGTTCGCGGGACAAACGCTTCGAGCGTCGCCGACAATCCTTGACTTTGGCACCATCGCGCGCGGCCTTCGTCGAGAATTCGCTTGGCGAGACGGCCAAGTTTGAGCTTTTCTTCATCCGTGACGTCGTCAAAGGCGTGAGAAGCGTCGAAGTGAACCGCACCACTCGCGTGCTCTCCCGCGGTTTCGGCGTCGGCGTTCGTCGCGAGCGTGGCCCAACTACTGATTTTAGTCAGGTACTCGAACTCATCGCGGCCGATACCGAGGGATATGAGGTATTCGCGATTAACGTACGTGTTCCACGCGCATCTGTGGTGGCAGCACGTCGCGAACGCGACGCCGCGCACGCGGAAATTCGTCCTCGCTGTGGAACCGCGGCCAAAGCACGCGCGCAACGCCAAATCCGTCGCCTCACCGCATAAATGTTTCGCCATGGCCACCAAGTCGCGCGATGCTACCGCGTCGACGGCATTTAAATTCAAATCTTTGATGTCAATCGTCAGCCGCTCGATGAAACCGGTGCGTCTGCGTAAAGAACGCTCGGCTTTGTGTCGATAGGCTCGTCGCTCGACGAGCGCCAAATCTACATCCCCGTACGCATCCGATAAGAAATGCGACAAGTACCCGCGCCCAGCGCCAAACTCAACATACAGTGGTTTATCGCTTGCCCGAACGTCGGCACCAGAGCGCACTAGACCGTACAATCGCATCGCCGAGACGATGCCGGCGAACTGCGCGTCGTGGCGACTCTGCGTCGGCGCCGACAACTCCTTCTCCCGCGCGCGCCTCTCCGCCGCATTCTGCGCGCACTCTCGCGCGACAACACCCAATGATTCGTTCGCCGGCACGTCAACGAGTAAATCACCGCCGTGCGAGTCTCTCGAACGCGAGGCGGCGGTCAGCGCGGCAGCCGCCGCGCGCGCCTTCGCCTCGCGAACGCCTTCGTCCCTCGCCCCGTCGTCCCTCGCGCCTTCGCCGCCGGCACCAGCGACGACGTCGACATCAACGTTGATATCTTTCGAGTAATACGCGCGCGCACGAGCCTGCGCCGCGCGCACGAGCACGGGACATTTCATTTCATGCGCGTGCAGCGGCGCGCGCACCATCGTCTTACACGCCGCGCACCACGCGCGCGTCGCGCCACCATCGACGCCATCGCCGCGCGATGCGCCAGGCATCGCGTGCGGTTCGCACAGCACGCGCGCAAGCGACGACGACGACGACGGTGCGACGAGGAGGACGACGAACGACGCCGCACGCCTCAGAGTGAGGCGCGCTCCCGCATGCTCGAGGCGACGCTGGACGCCATCGCGCGCGCCTACGGCGGGCGCGATCGCGCGTGGGCGCTCAACGCGTTACTTTGCGCGTCTGGATTTGAGAGGTGCGCGCGACGCGCGTGTCGGTGACGGCGTGAGCGGCGACGACGTGTGGTATCGGATGCGCTGTGGTGCATTCGTCGCGAACGATTGACTCTCGCATAGCGCATAGACTGACCTCGCGCTCGCGGCGTTCGCGCGCAGTGATGGGAAAGGACGGGTGACGGTCATGCCTCGCGAGTTTGGCGGCGTGCGGCGCGATGACGGCGCGGTCGAGGTCGAGGTCGAGGTCGCGGACGTGGACGTCGTTGACTTGGCGACGTCTCCGCTCGTAGAACCGAACGGCGACGACGGGCGCGGCGATGACGATGACGACGCATCGGGATCGGAATTTGACATTCCACCGCTGCGTGAACGATTGGGGTTGGTTGGCGCTGGGACGTCATCCGCGCGGCGAGCGAATGAGCCCGCGAAGGCGTCGGCGTCCCGTCGGTGGACGGAGGACGAGCGCGAAGACGCGCTGACGTCGTGGATCATCGCGAACGAGGACGTCTACGAGCGCGTGCTGCTGATGGAATCTATCGACGTCGACGACGCCCTAGTGCGGGCGCGTGAGAGCGGGATTCGGTGCAGTCGAGCAGATTTCGTGGCGTATTTGGAAGCCGAAGGCGTGTGTTTTTCGCAAACAAAAAAACGCGCGCGTCGCGCGGCAAACGCGCGAGAGGCGCGATAGACCACATAGAGCGTTCGCTGTGTAGGCGAGTGTGCGCGCCATCCGCGCGATGGCGCTTTAGATAGCGTAGATAGCATACGGTAGAATATCGGTAGTCAATGTTGTAACGAGCGGCTCGTTACACGCTCGCGTCCACAGTCCACCACGCATGTCACGCCTCGCCACGGCGCCGACGCGCGCGCGGATAATGTCGGTGAACACGGCACGTCGCGCCACTGCATCGGCGGCGTCGGTGTCGGGCGCACCGTCGACGGCGAATACTTCGAAGACGACGGCGCTGCACGTGCGCACACCTCTGGTAAAGTCCAACGCGCTCTCCATCATCAATGGCCGCGACGTGTACTTGAAACTCGAGAACACGCAACCGAGTGGATCTTTCAAGCTGCGTGGAATCGGTCGCGCGTGTGCGCTCGCGGTCGAGCGTGACGGGGCGAGTATTCTCGTTAGCTCGAGCGGTGGCAACGCCGGTTTAGCGACGGCGTACTCGGGACAACGTCTCGGTGTGGACGTCGTAGTATACGTTCCGGAAACTACACCAGAGCGCGTGAGAAATCTATTAGCGTCTTATGGCGCAGAGGTTGTGGTCTCGGGGAGTCAGTGGAGCGAGGCGAACGCGGCAGCTATGGAACGAGCGGCGACGACGGGTGGCGCGTTAATACATCCATTCGAAGGCGAAGATACATGGGACGGACACTCAAGCATGATTGACGAAATCGCGGAAGATTTATCGAGCATGGATGAAGGTGCACCGGCGGCGATCGTGACGTGCGTGGGTGGAGGAGGCTTGCTCGCCGGCGTTTTACGAGGCGTCGAACGCGCGGGTTGGATCGATGACGTCTCAACGATCGCCATGGAAACCATCGGTGCGGAATCGCTCCACGCTTCAATTAACGCCGGTGAACTCATCACATTACCCGCAATCACGAGCGTAGCCAAAAGCCTCGGTGCGGCGTCTCCATCACCCGAAGTATTCGCCAAGTGCCGTGCGCTCGGCCCGTCTCGCGTCCGTAGCTACGCCTGCACCGACGCCGATGCCGTCCGCGCGTGCTTACATTTCGCCGACGACCATAGACTCCTCGTCGAACCCGCGTGCGGCGCCGCGCTCGCCGCCGTATACGCGCCTGAAATCGGCGCGTTGACTGGCGTTCGCGCCGACGGCGCGCTCGTCGTCGTCGTCTGCGGCGGCTCCGTCATCGATCGCGCCGCCCTCGATTCGTTGCAAACGCAATTCAAATTGTAATGGCTCGCTTTTTATCGCATCGCTGTGCATGTACGCGCGGCGTCGTCGCGACATATCGCGTGGAAGACGCCGCGCGCGGTGTCCGCATGGTGTCCAACCGACCGCCCGAGTTCAAACCAACGACCCGCGCTTTTCGCCCCAGTCGCTATTCGTCGTCGCGCGACGCTCGCACGCACGCGTCACGTCCGCCACCGCGCGCACGAAAATACGTTTCATCTCCTCCGCGCATCGCGCACGCCATCGACGCGCGCGGAACCGCCGTCAACGCGCGTAGACGCGCAATCTCGCACCCGCGCGCGATCGACGCGAACGTTTTCGGGACACACGAACGCGTAACGCGCGCGCGCGATGGAGGAGATTAGCGAAGAACGAAGCGGCGATCACGGTGCGCCCGTAGATGATGATCCATCCACGGCGCCCGTTCCGGAGAAGGTACGTCGCAAAGGCGTACGCACCGGGGGATGTGATGATGATGTGACATTGTTGAGGGCTGACGACGAGGCTGCTTGCGCGCGCGGTTTCGATGGGTTTCGATGCGTCTTTCGCGCGCAGTGCAACGATGTTAAAAGCGTGACGTAGTGTTGGCGTAGATGACATCGTCGAGGTTTGAGCCGATGGCGTTCACGCGTTCGTGTGCGACCACGCGAGACTGACCGCGTGCGTATTTTGTATGACTGAACAGGCGCAAGTGGGAGGTTCTCCGATGTACATCGTCGAACGGAAGCTCGGTAAGGGTGGTTTCGGACAAGTCTACGTCGGTCGCAGACAGAAGGCAAATGAGACGAACGCCACGACTGGACCACTGGCGAATCAGGTGGCTTTGAAGTTTGAGCACCGATCGAGTAAAGGCTGTGACTACGGTCCGCCGTACGAGTGGTCGGTGTACAACTCGCTCGGCGGAATTTTAGGCGTGCCCAAGGTGCATTACAAAGGTCGTCAAAGCGATTATTACATAATGGTGATGGATTTGCTCGGACCGTCGCTTTGGGACAAGTGGAACGTGAACGGGCAGATTATGTCGCAGGAGATGGTGGCGTGCATCGCCGTCGAGTCGTTGGCTATTTTGGAAAATTTTCACAGTAAAGGTTTCGTTCACGGCGATATCAAACCGGAAAACTTTTTACTCGGACCACCGGGAACGCCCACGGAAAAGAAATTGTACTTGGTTGATTTAGGTTTGGCCACGCGCTGGCGTGACCCGATTTGCTCTGCGCACGTGGATTACGATCAGCGGCCAGATATTTTCCGGGGCACGGTGCGTTACGCCGCGGTGCACGCGCATTTGGGGCGCACAGCCTCGCGACGGGACGATTTGGAGTCGTTGGCTTATACTTTGTTATTCCTACTTAAGGGCCGTTTACCGTGGCAAGGTTACCAGGGCGACAACAAGGGTTTTTTGGTTTGCAAAAAGAAGATGGCGACGAGCCCCGAGGCGTTGTGCCGCTACGCTCCGAGCGCGTTTAGACAGTTCATGGAGGCGGTGATCAACTTGAAATTTGACGAAGAACCAAAGTATGGTGCAATGGCTGCGTTGTTCGAGCCTTTGTGCGGTCCGACATTGCGTCGACCCATCTCCACGGAAGGTGCAAAGAAGGTGGGCATGAAGCGCAAGGTTTCAGACATGCAATTCGACGTCGACGACAAGGAACGTTTGAAAAAGAAGGTTCGCGTCGGCCTCCCAGCCATGCAGTGGATAACAATTTACAACGCCCATCGTCCGATGAAGCAACGGTATCACTACAACGTCGCCAACTCGCGCATCGAGCAGCACGTGGATAAGGGTAACGACGACGGGTTGTTCATCTCCTCGGTGTCGTGCGCGCAGGAATTGTGGGCGCTCATCATGGACGCTGGCACTGGCTTTAGCTCGCAAATCTGGAACTTATCCAGTCAGTTTTTACCCAAGGACTGGATCTTGGAGCAGTGGGACGATGGGTACTACATTACCGCCCTCGCCGGCTCTGTGCAAGGTTCCGCCATGGTTGTCATGTCCAAAGGATCAACGTACACGCAACAGTCGTACAAGGTGAGCGACTCTTTTCCCTTCAAATGGATCAACAAAAAATGGAAGGAAGGATTCTACGTCACATCCATGGCGACGTGCGCGTCGCGCTGGGCCGTTGTCATGTCTCGTAACGCTGGCTTTGTCGACCAGTGCGTCGAACTCGACTTTATGTACCCCTCTGAAGGCATTCATCGGCGCTGGGATCACGGCTTTCGCATCACGTGCTGCGCCGCGACGCAAGATCAAGCCGCCTTTGTGCTCTCCATCCCGCGTCGTCGGCCGGGCGATGAAACCCAAGAAACATTACGCACCAGTGCGTTCCCATCTACGCATGTCAAGGAAAAATGGGCCAAGAATTTGTACATTTCCGCCGTCGCCTTTGGTCGCACGGTGTCGTGAGCCCCGCGTCTCGCGGGCGTACGCGCGATGAAACACTCGCCGCCACGTCTCACGCCCGCGCGCACGCGCGCCCGCGCACGCGCACACGTGCGCGTATTACGTATATAGAACACATCAACACAGTATAGTACCAGTAGAGAGAGTCTTGTAAAGTTTGTGCCAATCGTAATCAGCAATCCTAGTCAGCATCACCCCAAACGTGCACGCGTGCCCGTGCCCGTCGTCACTGCGCGACGATCTCGCGACGCCACGACGCGACGCGCGGGAACGACGCATGCACACGATGACGACCACGACGGGCGCGGCGCCGCTGGGCGCGATCGCGCGCGGCGCCGACGTCGGCGGCACCACACGACGAAACGTTGCCCGTGCTGGAAAAGTGTCGACACTAACGACAACGCCTCCGGTGACGGCGTGCGCGCGGCGCGATCGTCGCGTTGCCGGTGCGGTGCATCGCGCGAGTGCGTCGAGCGGCGCTGAGGGTGGCGAGCGCGAGTCGTTAGCGTCGGGCGCGGCGTCGTCGAGGGGTCGGGATGATGATTTAGTGGCGAGGTTACGCCTGGGCGAGTCGGGCGGGGGCGAATCTGCGGCGTCGCGTGGTGCGGTGCGACGTGAAATGCGCGAACGCGATGCGGTGACAAGGTCTGTGCTCGCAGTGGCGCTGGGCGTGGCGGCGATGATGCCGACGATTACGGCGGAGGCGCCGACGCCGCACCCGGTGACGGTGGGCGCCAAACGCACCATCGTCGCGGGCGCGGTGAAGAATGTGGCGACGGATGCGCGCGGGAAGGTAGATAAAGCGGAGGAGGCATTCTTTCGTGATGTTGAGCGTTATGTTGGGACGATTAGCGTCTAGACATGGATGTATCGACTACTTTTGGCGGGACGGCGCGCGCCTCGCGAGGGAGGGAGCCGTGCGGGAATTTCGACAAATAAATTTTCCTCTCAACAATTTTTCTCTTGTTTGATTCGCACCTTTGACGGTGTGAACGCGAACGATGTAACAATAAACGCGACAGTTATCCGTATATGCTTTCATCTCGTGCGTGACGCGTTGAGTGAGGAGAATTGTAATCGGCGCGTTGCGATAAAGAAACAACAAGGGTGTGCAATTAATAATAGCTCGCGACTTTTCTATGGTGTGACGCGGTCTTCGCGTCTTGATCAAACACTTTACCGTTGATGACTTCACTGTACACCACCCAGTGGTCGTTAGAATCCATACGACTCACGACGCGGCACTCCATATAGGCGACGGCGTCGCCTAAAATTGGAGACCCGTCGCTGGCGGGGGCCCATTCAACACCCTCAAAACGATCTGCTCCTGGAGGAAAACGCGTTAAAAAGTGTTTCATGGGTTTTTCGTAGCCATTCTCTGGTAAGCAATTCAATACGAAGGTATCACCGACTTGCATCAACGATTCAATCGCGCGATCCTTGGCGACAGCTACGCTAAAGCCCAAGGGCTCAAACGACGCTTGCGCAACCCACGACGCAATCATCGCCGACCGCGCCGTGCCTTGCGCGGCGGTGACGACGTACAATCCACCAGACACTCGACCGAGTGCCTTTGCCACGTCTGCACTCATGGCGTTCTTCATTTCACTCAAGCTTTGCTTCTTTGTCAGCACTTGTCCCAAATCCGTGCCCGCTTCCTCAAATAACTGATACGTACCCTCCGTCGGATCTGCGGTGACTTTGAGCGGTGCAAACGCCTCAACCACCCCAAGTTCAGCGATTTTACGCGCGAGCAAATCCACTGGTTCGTCAGCGCCACCGTACGACTCAGCGATGAAGAACTTTTGCTTTGCGTGCACGGCGCCGATGATGTTTGCCAGTTGCTCGTTCGCCGGACCCGAAGACGGGGGCGACAATAACACCACCGCTGTAGCGTGTTTCGTCGTCTCGATGAGCTCCTGGGCCTCTGCGTTGTTCAAATCCATCATCACCACTTCGGTGTCCGTCTTCGTCAAGCCACGCGCGATAGATTGCGATAAGCGATCGCTAAAACCGTAATCTGACGTGTAGAACACCGCGACGTTCGCCTTGGCTTTCGCAAGCGCGAGTTCGCTCCATTTCTGGTAATCGCCCACGAGTTCGTCCAAATTGTACCGCAAAAGTGGCCCATGTCCATTGCAAATTCCAACAAAGTCTGCGCCTTCGGATTCGCACTTACGCAACGCCGTGAGCACCGAACGAGCGTTGGGCTTCATTAAGCATTCGTAGTAAAATCGGTAGTGCGGCATCAACGCTTGTAAATCCCCATCAAACGGATCTTCGCTGCAAAAATGCGACCCGAACGCATCGCATGTGTACATCAATTTTGACTTTTGATCAAACGTAAACATCGTATCCGGCCAGTGTAAATTCGGCGCCATGATAAACTTCAATTCGTGTCCGTCGCCCAAGTCTATGACGTCCCCGCCCTTGACCACGCGGCTCTCAAACGGTTCGTGAATCAAGTTTTCCAAAAACGCAATGCACACCTTGGAGCCGACGACGATTGCATTTGGTGCCACTTTGAGGACATCGCCGATTAATCCCGAGTGATCGGGCTCGGTGTGCGAGCAAATCACGTACTTTATCTCGTTCGTATCCACTTCGTTTGCGAGCGTCTTCATGTACAAGTCACGGAACTTTTCGTGCGATGCATCCACGAGCGCCACCGTCCCAGGCGCGCCTCGAATGATGTACGAATTATACGTCGTACCTTTTTCCAATCCAAACTCAATGTCGAAACGATCGCGATCCCAATCTAACGAGCGAATCAACGTCGTGTCGCCCCCGAGCGACGTTGCTTGCGTCTGTAATCGCTTCTTGCCTTCAAACAACTCGATATCCGACGTGCGCACGGGCTCGCGCGCGGGCGGCGGATCCGCAACCGCCGCCTGCGTGCGCGTACGGCGCGCGCGGCGCGTGGCGCGCGGTGCCATTGACATCGAGGCGACGCGCACGGTCAGCGCGCTTGAGCTCATCGTCATCATCTCTCGTTATCGCCGCGCGTGCGTCCACGGGGCTTCCAATCGGCCAAAGCTGTGTGCGCGCGAGCGATCTCGCGTGCGATCTCGCGTGCGATGTCGAGTCTCTCTCTCTCGCGCGCTCGTCAGCGGCGTTTCGTGCGCTGAAGAGTGACGCCATCACAGGTGCCGACTGTACTCGTTGACGCGTGAGTCGCCGTCTACCGCCACCGCGCGCGCGCGCTCGTCGCACGCGTCGAGTGCGTCACGAATCGCAACCCGTGACCGCGCGCACGGCGTCACGACGCGTCGTCGCGCGCGAGTGTGCGTTTGATTCGTCATGGCTCCAGCGAGCGAGCCCCCTGAGCGCGTCTCTGAAGCCTTCGAGCGGCTCTGGGTGTGTTACGGTGCGTACGCGCGCGCGCGAAACGCGTTCACCGTCCGTTGTGTGCGTGTCTGTGTGCGTCGCGACGCTGACGACGACGTGTAGACCCGATGTATCAGCTGAGCAAGTACTACCGGCACGGCGAGCTGGATTCGTGCGACGGGAAATGGAATGATTTGTGGCGCGCGCTCGCGATTCGTCGCGCCAAGCGCGAGAATAGAACAGTGGATGGTATTGCTGCGGTGGGTGACGCGCGCGAACGGTCGAGGAATTCGCTGGAGTTGGCGCCGATGTGGAAAACCGCGGCGCCGGCTACGGCGGGAAAATTTTGGCGCAAGACATTCAAGGAAAACGTCCCGAGCGAAGAGGAAATCCGCGCTGCGCGGCAAGCGTTTGAAAACGCAGAAAACGCATAGTTTAAAAATATAGACCCGTTGTCTGGCGCGAAAGTTGGACTGGACGTATTGTTGTAGTCGTAGCTTCATTCTTCGATGCGAGCCGCGTTCGCGCGCGCCGTTCAAACGACCGCGCACATGCGCCCCACGGTGCACTCGGCCGCGCATGAGACAAAGTCTATCGCCCAGCGCATTAACGACGCGCGCGTAACCGTGGTATTAGGTAGCGGTAGCCCGACGCGACGGGCGGTGTTAACATCGCTCGGCGTCGCGCACGTCGTAGAAGCTCCAAACATTGACGAAAAATCCATCCGCCACGACGACCCTCACGCGCTCGTCACCGCGCTGGCGCAAGCGAAAGCTACAAAAGTGCTCGAGGTACTCGCCGCGCGCGACAATGACTCGACGGAGGGCAAGCAGCCGAGAGTTTTGGTCATCACGTGCGACCAAGTCGTGGTGCACCGCGGCGAGATACGCGAAAAGCCGACGTCTGTCGACGAAGCCAAGTCGTTCATTCGCGGCTACGGTATTGAACCGCCTTCAACTGTAGGGAGTGTGATGGTGACCGACGTACATAGTGGACGGAGTTCGTTGGCAGTTGATGTGAATACAATCGTATTCGACGGGCCGTTTCCAGACGACGTCGTGGACGGCTTGGTCGCGGACGGCACGTGCATGAAATGCGCGGGAGGACTGATGGTTGAGCACGAGTTGCTGCAGCCGTATTTAAACCGCATCGATGGTCGCATGGATGGCGTCATGGGCTTAAGCGCGGTGACTGTTGAGCGATTGTTAGCGGAGTACGTTTAGACGAGGATTGATAATTTTGTAACGAGGTTGCGATATTTTCTATTTTCTTTTCCTTTTCTGTGCAGCGCTGCTAATGTCTATGCGTATGCGTATCTAAAATCATGTGTGCGCGCGAGTGCTCAGTCATGAATGGCATTTTGAACTTTCCACGCGGCGAGAGAGCTCGCGAACGATCCATGTTCAGAGTCCGCGATGGCTCGCCAACGCAGCGCGTCGCGGCTCTTCTTATCCATCGTCAAGAGTTTTCGCGCCATGTCCTCAACGGAAATCTTTTCGAATTTCGCCAAGCTTTCAAGAGCAAATAATGCCGTCTGCGGGTCATTGTCTTTGCCGCCAATATCGGGCACGTTCGTGGCAAACAAGTCCTCGGCGCTGAACTCGTGGTCTGAACTAAAGAACGCCTTCCTCAAGTGCGCCGTGAGCTGTTGCACGCGTTCTCGAGCTAAATCTTTTCTAATGCCCTTGTGACCGTCGGCGATTGGCGTGAGAAAATACTCTTGGAAGAATTTTTTGTCACCCATGGACCAAGGATTGGCCCAGTTGAGCACGTGCCATGATTCGATTTCGTCGCAATTTTCTAAAATTTCGTCGCTCAAGCCGACTCTAAAGCATTTTCGATGCAGCGCCGACGCTGCTTCGTACTGCTTCGACCTCGACGAATTCTTCAAGCGATGCACCTCGTCGTAAATTACCATTAACCATGGCACGGTCAGCGCGGTGTCTAGAACCTTCTTAAACGTATCGTGCGTGAGAACAACGACGCTGCAGCCGCCGACAAGCGCGCGCGCGAACGCGTCCTCAGCCGCCTTGGACCCGCGCGCGAATGCGATATCCGAATCCGTCAACCCAAACAAACCAAGCGTTTCCACCCACGCCATGATCGCATTGGGCGAACACAACACTAAAACCGCACCATTCTCAGTCTTATTCGCGGCGCTACGATTTCCGAGCGCCGTCGCCGCGAAACAACACGCCGCCCGAATCGGCTCCGCCTCGGCTTCATCCACCAATACGCACCCGTCATTGACGCTATACATGCGATGCAAGTATTTCACCGCTTTCACCTGCCGCGCGCTCAAGTGCTCGACGTGGCGCGCGGGCACGGTCATGGAGCACCCGCGCCGCTTGGCGTCGTCTGGCGCCCACAACGCCAACGCGCCTCGCGCCTCGCCCATCGTCGTCGTCGCCGTCGTCGACGTCGCCGCCGCGCGCGGTTTGGTACACGCAGGCGTCGCGCGTGCGGTGGCGGTGGCCGTGAACCCATCGAGGCGCGCACCGCGCTTTACATCGACGTCTTCGTCGTGGAGCAACGCCGCAAAGGATGACTTGTGGCGACTGACTTTGGGCGAAGGACGCCGCGCGGAACGCGCGCGACGACCGTCGTCGTCACCGTCGACGTCGGCGGTGTCCACGTCGATGGCTTTGAGCGCGCTGATGGCGTCGGCAAAGGTGGGCTTCCCACGCTCGGGCGTGGGCATGGCGACGACGTCGACGAGTCGCGAAGTGACGCGCGACGGTTGATGACGTTTTACTTTGACTTGACTCTCTAATTGAACAAAAGCTAATGTATTTTGCGTGTGCGCGTGTGCGCGTAGGTGCGAAAACTTACATACGGTCGTAACCAAACTTCCCGGTGCTTTCACCGAGATCGTCGCCAACCTCTTTTCTACCCGCGAGAGGGCGGGAACTGGAACGTTGTCTGTCGTACGTACGTTGCGACGCGACGCGTTCGAGCACTTGGTCGACGGTATTCTTCTCCACCAATCTCGAAGTGGTTCGCGTTTGCGTTGTACCCGAACGGTCCATGGGTGCACGACGCGATGCGGCGTTGCCGTCAACTTGCTCACCACTCGTGCCCGGTTGAGCGCTCGGCCCTGCGCTCGGGCGCGTCAGCGCTTGCGTTTGCTGATACTTTAAAATGGTCCAGTCAAACACATAGTCGTACTGGTAACCTTCACGGATGAACAAATCGCGGAAGAGCTTACGCAAGTATGAGTAATCGGGCTTGTCTGAAAACCGCAACGAGCGGACAACCTGAAAGTACGTCACAAACTCGGGCGGGTACCCTTTGCACAACACTTCAATCGGCGTCGTCATCTTCTTTTCGCTAATCTTTTCATACTTTTGCTTCTTCGTCGCCGCCTTCAAACCTTGCCACGGAAGCGATCCACGCAGGAAATACATCAACACATACCCTAAGGACTCCAAGTCATCCCGTCGTGACTGCTCAATGCCGACGTGTGTGTTGATGGATGCGTATCGCGCTGTCCCCGTCAAGTTTTTATTCTCTCTGTACGGAATGTGCAAGTGCGTCTTCGGATCCCGATACTTTTTCGCCAACCCGAAATCAATGATATTCACTTGATTCGCGCGCTTGCCCAGCCCCATCAAGAAATTATCTGGTTTGATATCGCGATGGATGAAAGACTTGGAGTGCACGTATTCAATTCTCGACACGAGTTGATCGGCGAGCATCAAAACCGTCTTCAAGCTCAACTTGCGATTGCAAAAGTTGAACAAGTCCTCTAATGACGGTCCGAGCAAATCCATGACCATTATGTTATAATCTCCTTCCACGCCGTACCATCGCACGTTTGGTACACCCGTACCGCCTTGTAATATTTTGTACAACCTGGATTCATACAACAATTGCGGATGCTTCGTCTTGCAACTCTCCTACGCGCGTCGAAAAAACACATCGTCGTCAGCACTCAGCACGCGAACGAAGAAAACATCCCGCGCAACACATCAACGTCGACGAACACCGCCGCTACGATACGAGATGTGACAGATCAATAAAACAAAACGCGAGCGCGCGCGATTCGGTACGCACCAACTTGATCGCCACCTCCTCATTCGTCTTGATGTGCGTCCCTATATCCCACCGAAACACACGTTCACGTCAGTCACACGCGCACGAACGCACACACACACAACACACGCATCATCTTCTCGCGCGATCGCCACTTTCACGCACGAACGAGCGCGCGAGAACCCGCGCGTCGAGCCCGATCCCGCACCTAGGTAAATGTCCCCAAACGACCCGCTCCCCACCTTTCGCCCGAGCCTGTACTTATTACCCACGCGAAGCTCCAACCCAGTGCTCGACGCGCTCATGATGATTACGCCTCACGCTCACGCGCGATCGTCACCCCGCGAACGCGTTCGCACGCCTCTCCGTTCGCGCGCGCGCGAAAAATTGAATCCCACGCGCTCCGCGCGCGCCTCTCGCGCGCGTCGGACGATTCCGACGCCTCTCTCTCGCGCCGACCGTCGTCGCGCGTCGCTCGAGCGCGCGAGACACGCGCAAAAATATACGCCACCGCGATGCGCGCTGTCCGTCGTCCGTGCGACTCGTGCGCGACGACGCGAGGACGCCGTTCGTCTTCTGACGCGGTCGCGCGATCGCGCGGTCGCGTGGGCCATCGCTGCAGCCGTTCGATCGATCGATCGAATCTCGCGCGATCGATATCGCGATCGATGGAATTTCGCGCGCGATCGATATTGGGTGTCGATCGAATGGCGCGGGCATCGATCGATGTGTTGAGGTGGTTACGACACCGCACTTCGCGACGACGATGAAGGACGAGGCGTCGGCGTCGGCGGGTGCGTACGCGCACGTCGTGCGTGGGAAATTAAAGCTCAAGGCGTCGGCGTCGTCTTCGGCGTCGGCGGCGTCGAAGGGGGTGACGAAGAAGAAGCATAAAAAGGCCTCCAAGCGCGCGTCGCGCGAGGACGATGGTCGACCGGGGACGAGTTCGGGCGGTGGTGATCGACGCACCGCGGCGGAGAAGGCGTACGATGCGTACAAATCAAAGCATGAGGATCGTCTCATCGCATCCATGGCGAGCGCGTCGCATAAGGATAAAGTGGCGGCGTTCAATGAGAAGTTGAGCAAGCTCAGCGAGCATCACGACATTCCGAAAGTGGGGCCGGGTTAACGGGTAACGCGCGCGACGCGCTCTAGTATTGTTACAAAACAACCGTGCTGCTTTAATTCGTCTATGTTTACGCGTTTGGCTCGTCGGAGACGTCTATGTCGACATCGCCGTCGGCGAGTCGATGGAAATCGACGCGTCTAACGCGAAGCGCCGTCGCGTTGTACGTAAAGCTTTCTCCCGCACGCACCGGGAGCTCGTCTTCGCCACCAATCACGCCTCGAGCTCGCGCATCGCGTTTCCACATATCGCGCATCGCCACGATCGCTTCTACTTTTCTAGAACACGCGAGTAAGGTGTCGTATTCAACCGGAGCGACGAGCGCGAAGAAATCATCGGCGAAGACGCTCACGCGCACCTCGCTCAAGTCTCTCCACGCAAATTTTCGACGCATCCGTCGCGTGTGTGCGTCGAGGAGTACGACGCCAATGTTTGTGACGACTATTATGCGCTTCACGCACTCGTCGCGCTTGTTTATTTTGATGCAGTGCGCGCTGAAGGTGATTTCGTTGGCGCCATACTTGGTGAGCGTCGAAGCGCAAGAGGCGTCGTTGGAGATGCCTAGGTCGTCACCGAGCGTGACTTTACCGAAGGATGATCGTCGTCGTTCTTTTACGCCCAAGAATGGGCGCATGACGACGTCACCATCGACCGCCTCGGGGGCGCGCATGGGCGAGGCTCGCTGTGACGTAGGCAACGCAGTCACGAACAGCGTTTCAACGACGACGATAATGATGATGACAATGACGATTCATTCATTAATAAATGTTCAATAATAAATAATAGAATAGAATAGAATAGTGTCCATGGGAGCCTGCGCGCGAGATAGAGACGATGAGCTTCGTGCTATTTATCCAATGTTTGCCTTTGTGAGCGTCGCGCAACGCACGGCGCCCGCCGAGGACATCATCGGTACCCCATTGAACGTCGCCACGCAGTCATCGTTCGTCTTCAATTGCGGTTGAAGCTCTTCCCACGTTTTCTTTTTCGCGATTTGGTTCGGGGTTTGCGGCTCAGACTGGGGCTCTTCGGATTCGCCAAAGCGCACGCGCTCGCCGACGACGGCGCCCTCCGGCGCCACTAAGAGCTCCACCTTTTCGTGCGAGTCATCGCTCGCGGCGAGGATCATCCCGAACGAAGGAATGCCAGCAAGCTTACGCGCCTATAATCAAATGCACACACACAACGCGCACGCCAGTCAGTCAGTCATTCACTCAGGCGCGCGCGCGTACGACGACATCGAGCCGAGACAAAAGAGACGCGCCTTCAAGTTTGCGAAAACGATAACATTCTTCCCAACCAAATCCTCAGCCGCCATGTACGGAACTAACCCACTTAAGATCGTACGCGGACCTTCGGGTTCACCCACATCAATCTCTTCAATGTACTGCAACACGCGCGACGAATAATACAAAACGCGCCATCCGTCAGTCATCCGCTCGAGCGTCTCTCGCGCGTCCAGATTAATCACCCAACACCCCACCACCACATCGCACACATCACTCGCGTCGATCGACCGCGACCCATGACGCACCAACTTCTCCGCCTCTTCGTGCTTACGCGCGCTCAACACGCGCCCGACGCGTAAATCCACGCGCTCCTCGAGCGGCCCGCTCTCGGCTGCTTTTCCATCGGCGCGCACCGCGAGCGACGCCCGGCGCACCGCGTGCGGCGGCGCGGTTCGCGCTCGAGCGACGCGCGACGGCGACAGCGCGAAAGTGAATCGTAACGCCACGGCGCGTGCGGGAGACATCGCGTCTTCGGCGGCGCGAAATGGCGCGCACGTCACCGCGGGTTGGGATAGCGACGCCGTGCATCGGGCCCTCAAAACGCCACATGTCCGAACGACGTTGTGAACCCAATTGACCAATGATGACCAGGCAATAGGTACT
>Ga0255756_1001898_pt1 | contig 23121 bp, 20 predicted proteins | sample 011ome_20_FD_179956 | JGI IMG/M metagenome (GOLD analysis project Ga0255756, IMG submission 179956) | Coastal salt marsh microbial communities from the Groves Creek Marsh, Skidaway Island, Georgia - 011509CT metaG (version 2) | ecosystem: Environmental > Aquatic > Marine > Intertidal zone > Salt...
TTGGCCGGCGGGCCGTTTAATCTCGGCTCGCCCAAGCAGCTGGGGGAGATTCTCTTCAATCAGCTTGAATTGCCGGTATTAAAGAAAACGCCGAAAGGGGCTCCGTCTACCGCCGAAGAGGTGCTGGCCGAGCTGGCGTTGGATTACCCGCTCCCCGCTGTATTGATGGAGTACCGCAGTCTCAGCAAATTGAAATCTACCTATACGGATAAATTGCCCGAGATGATCGACGCTAGGACCGGCCGCGTGCACACGTCCTATCATCAGGCAGTGACGGCGACGGGCCGCCTGTCCTCGTCCGACCCCAATCTGCAGAATATTCCGATTCGCACCGAGGAAGGCCGACGCATTCGGCAGGCTTTTATTGCCAGCCCGGGCTGCAAGATTGTTGCAGCCGACTACTCGCAGATCGAGTTACGCATCATGGCGCACTTGTCCCAGGACGCAGGACTCCTCGGTGCGTTCGCCGAGGGGCTCGACGTGCACAGCGCCACAGCTGCGGAGGTATTTGCTGTCGGCATTGACGAGGTCTCTGGAGATCAGCGGCGCAAGGCGAAGGCGATAAATTTTGGCCTGATTTACGGCATGTCCGCGTTTGGCCTCGGCAAGCAGCTGGGCCTGGGTCGCAACGAAGCGCAGGCGTACATTGATCTGTACTTTGATCGATACCCTGGAGTGGCCGACTACATGGCGCGGACGCGGGCCCTCGCCCACGAGACCGGCTACGTCGAGACGCTGATGGGCCGACGTTTGTATCTGCCAGAAATCAATGCGCGCAATCGCCAGCGCCAGCAGGCCGCAGAGAGAACCGCCATTAACGCGCCGATGCAGGGTACTGCCGCAGACATCATAAAGCTGGCTATGCTGGCCGTGGATAGTTGGCTCAGTGACTCACAGATTGCGGCACGCATGATCATGCAGGTACATGATGAGCTGGTATTCGAGGTTGATGCCAACGCAGTAGATGAGGTGCGCGCCCGGGTCAGCGAGTTGATGGCGGGCGTGGATTTGCTCGATGTGCCGTTGATCGTCGATGTGGGGGTGGGCGATAACTGGGATGAGGCCCACTGAGGGCTAGGATTTTTCGTCGGCCTCGAGCACGGATTCGTCGGTGAGCCATTGATTTAATTGACGCCCCAGCGCATCAACGCCTACGCCTTTTAAAGAGGAGAAGAGCTGAACGCTCACCAGCTCAGCGTGGGACGCGAGCTGCTTGCGCACCGACAGCAGCGTGTTCTGTGCCGGTCCTCGCTTTAGCTTGTCGGCCTTGGTTAAAAGAATGTGCACCGGCATAGCGGCGGTTATCGCCCAGCCGAGCATTTGTTGGTCGGGCTCCGTCAGCGGATGCCTGATGTCCATCAACATCACCAGGCCGCGAAGACTTTGACGATGTTGCAGATACCGCTCTAACTGCTGATTCCATTTTTTCTTTACCGCCAGTGGCACCTTGGCAAATCCATAGCCGGGAAGGTCGACCAGTCGCTGGCTGTCGCTCAGTGCGAAAAAGTTGATCAGCTGTGTCCTTCCGGGCGTTCGCGAGGTTCTGGCGAGCTTGTTTTGGCCTGTTAATGTATTGATCGCACTCGATTTTCCAGAATTTGATCTGCCGGCAAACGCCACCTCCCAACCGAGGTCGGCTGGGGCATTTTCAATCGCGCTCGCGCTCTGTAAAAAAAACGCGTTGCGGAAGTTGGCGGGTAGTGGCGCGGTGCTGAGGTCATTCATTTTGCGATTTGTGCCCGGACACGGAACGTCTATAATGCCACGCTCGTCGCGGCGGGACCCCATAAAGTCTTGTCCGCGCGGCGGCGATCGGTGTCGAGAGCACCACCGGCACGCTTAAGTTAATTTTAAGGGTGGCGGCAAAAAATAGCGTTTGGGCACCTGAGCCGGTGCGTTTTTTACTTCGTAAAAGCATAACGCGACGCTGGGGAAGACGACTGTTTTCGCCGGCATGAATAGTGTTCGATTTAGTTGAGGGTATGACCATGAAATCTATGACATTCATTCGCAATCAGGCGCTGTTGGCAGCTGCCATGGCCGCCCTTGCAGCGCCGGCAGTGCTCGCCGGCGACCCGCCGTCTCAATACGCTGCTTCTTGCGGTGCATGTCACGCGGTAGGTGTGGCAGGTGCGCCCGCTACGGGTAATGCCGACGCGTGGGCACCTCGGCTCGAAAAGGGTATGGACGCGCTCGTCGCGTCGGTGCGCAATGGCCTTAACGCCATGCCTCCGGGCGGTTTGTGCAATAGCTGTAGTGATGAAGATTACAAGGCGTTGATCACCTATATGGCGACGGCGCAGTAAGCATTCACCATTGAAATGTAAAGGGGGCCTGTGATTGCATAACGCACACGGGCTCCACAGAGCGACGGGACATTCTATGCGCCAGTTAGTGAATAAAAAGACACTTGGCTCTGCAGCACTAGTATCGCTGTTGGCCACTTCGGCTGCGCTGGCCTCTGGCGGCGACATTGAGGCGGGTCAGGCGAAAGCGGCTACCTGTGTCGCTTGCCATGGCGTCGACGGCAACAGTGCGGCCCCCACGTTTCCTAAGCTGGCAGGCCTTGGGCATAAGTATTTGCTCAAGCAAATGAAGGATATCCGCGATGGCAGACGCCCGGTTGCGCTGATGGCCGGACAGGTCGACAACATGACTGACGCAGATCTTTCCGATATCGCCGCCTTTTACAACGCGCAGGCTCGGTCGGCGGGCAGTGCAGACCCAGACAAAGTTAACTTGGGCCGAAAAGTCTATCTCGCGGGTATTGCCGAGCGGCAAGTACCCGCTTGTTCGGGTTGTCACAGCCCAACTGGAAATGGCAACGGCCCGGCGGGTTACCCGGCACTGGGCGGTCAACATGCGGATTACATCGCGGCGCAGCTGAGGATGTTCCGAAAGGGTTATGAGGATCCAACGGGCCGCACCAACGGGGGTGACGCTAAGATCATGCGCACCACCGCGTTCCAGATGAGCGATATGGAGATCGACGCGGTCGCGAGTTATATTGCTGGTTTGCAACCTAACCCCTAATTCGCACTGAAGCGTCGCCGTCCTGCGGCGGCGCTGAGAATTTAAGAATACGTTCCAGGGAGGGATAACCTATGTCTTTTATTCATCCGCGCTTCAATACCTTTTATTTGCTCGCACTTACTGCGTTACTCAGTGCCGCTGTCAGCCTGCGTTCTGTGGCTGAAGAGCGCTGGGTGGAGGGGCAGCATTACCAAGTTATTACGCCTCCTGTTGCGGTGGGTAACTCAGCCGATGTCGTTGTTACCGAGTTTTTTTGGTACGGCTGTGGGCACTGTTATACCTTCGAGCCCATGCTGACAGCGTGGGGAAAGCAGCTACCTGAAGGTGCGGTGGTTCAGCCGTCACCCGCAGTCTGGAACGACCCGATGCGAATGCATGCGAAGGCGTTTTATATTGCCGAGGTGCTCGGGGTGAAAGCCGTCATGCATCCCGTGATTTTCGACGCCATGCACGTGCAGCGTAAGCGTTTGGTATCCCGGCTAGAGTTGCGCGATCTGTTCGAAGATAACGGCGTAGACCCTGACAAGTTCGACAAAGCCTTCGACTCCTTCGGCGTTGATTCTCAGGTCAGACAGGCCGACTCGCGTGCGCGTTCAGCGAAGGTGTCAGGTACGCCGACTTTGATGGTTGCGGGTAAATATCTCATTGAAACCCGCGGCGCGGGTAACCAAACCAACATGCTGGAGATTGCCCGGCATCTCGTAGAGAAAGAACTCGCGGCGCGTTAGCGGCTGACCTCGGGGGCCGACACGGCAGTGCGCGTGACGACCCGCCGGAGTTCGAAACTGGAATGCACGCCGGTTACACCCTCGATTCTAGTCAGTTTTCCCAATAAAAATTGCTCATAGTGGTCCATGTCTCGGACGACTGCCTTCAGGAGGTAGTCAGCGCTTTGGCCGGTTACCACACAGCAGTCAACCACTTCGGGTAGTTCCGAGACCCTCTGTTCAAAAAGGCTGAAGCGATCAGGGGTGTGTCGGTCCATGGTGACGCTGATGTGCGCCGTGAGGTTCAGCCCCAGCTTTTTCGGATCCACCATCGCGACCTGCCGCGTGATCACCCCTTCAGTAATGAGCCGTTTTACTCGTCTCGCGCACGGAGTGGGCGATAGCCCAACCCGCTCCGCCAACTCCAGATTGCTGAGCCCCGCATCCACTTGCAGTAGCTGCAGGATCCGATGATCCAATCGATCCAGTTCAGGTTGTGAATTATTCATAGATTCGCAAATATATGGCGATACATTGCGTTAAATTATCAAAGTTGAGTGAAAAAAGCTAAACATAGCCCCTAATTCGTAAAAAAAGAGAGATTAATGCCGGCGCGCCGTGGTTACACTGTGCGCCGCCTTTGAAAAGCAGGATCAGCAAAGTGACAGACATGCGCTTCGACCATCGCAAATACCGTGCGTTTCAGCCTATCTCGAAAAAAGATCGTCGATGGCCTGACGCCGCCATCACACGTGCACCACAGTGGTGTTCAGTAGATCTGCGAGATGGCAATCAGGCTCTGGTAGAGCCCATGAACGCAGCGCAAAAACTGCGCTTGTGGGAGTTACTGTTATCAATTGGATTCAAACAGATCGAGGTCGGCTTTCCTTCCGCTTCCAGCCATGATTTCGATTTTTTGAGAAAACTGATTGAAGAAGATCGGATACCGGCTGATGTGACGGTACAGGTATTGACCCAGGCACGGCCCGATCTCATTGAGAAAACCTTTGCGGCGCTTGAGGGCGTCCGACGTGCGGTAGTCCATTTTTACAACAGCACCTCAACGGTGCAGCGGGAGTATGTTTTTGGGCTTGATCGGCAGGGTATTTGTGACATCGCCGTCAACGGTGCCCGGTTGGTCAAGGAGGCGGCGCTCGCGCGCCCAGAAACCGAATGGGTGTTTGAGTACAGCCCCGAAAGTTTTACCGGCACGGAATTGGATTTTGCCGTAGCGGTGTGTGATGCCGTCAACGAGGTGCTGGCGCCTACGCCCGAACAGCCGGTGATTATTAACTTGCCCGCCACGGTCGAGATGAGCACCCCCAATATTTATGCCGATCAGATCGAGTGGTTCTGCGATCACGTGAAGCATCGTGAGGCGCTCATTATTTCCCTTCATACCCATAATGATCGAGGTTGCGCGGTGGCTGCGGCGGAGCTTGGCGTAATGGCAGGAGCCGATCGTGTCGAGGGTACACTGCTGGGCAACGGTGAGCGAACGGGCAACATGGACATCATGACCATGGCGATGAATCTTTACAGTCAGGGTATCGACCCAACGCTCGATTTCAGTCACATGGACGAAATCTGCACCGTGGCTCGGGAGTGCACACAATTACCGTTGCATCCGCGACACCCCTACGCGGGAGAGCTGGTGTTCACTGCGTTCTCTGGCAGCCATCAGGACGCGATCCACAAGTGCCTTTCTAAGAGAGACGAAGACACGGCTTGGGATGTCGCCTATCTCCCGATTGACCCGGCGGACATTGGCCGCACTTATCAAGAGGTCATCCGAATAAACAGTCAGTCAGGGAAGGGTGGTGTTGCTCACGTCCTCAGGCGTGACCACGGTCTGGAGCTGCCGCGCTGGTTGCAGGTGGATTTCAGCAGCGCCGTTCAGGGGCTCGCCGAGGACAGCGAGTCAGAAGTGTCGTCCGATGATATTTATGCACTTTTTGTCGATACCTATTTAAGTACTTCTGAAAGATGGCAACTTGGCGACTATCAATTGTCCCGACAGGGCGGTTCCGACGGCCTGGAGGTGATCCTGCACGGCCCCGATGGTGATATCCCACTCTCCGGGCGTGGTAACGGCGTGGTCGACGCTTTTGTGCAGGCGATGGAGGCGTTTACCGGGCGGCATATTGTGGTGGTGGAATATTCTGAACACACGTTGGGACAAAGTGCAGATGCCGAGGCGGTCTGTTACGTGCAGCTCAACATCGATGGAGAGCGTCCCTGCGGCGTTGGTCGTAGCCACGATATCGTTCAGGCTTCTCTGGCAGCTATTCTCTCGGCGCTCGACGGACGAGGTCTGGTGTTATCCCAAGCCGCTTGAGATGTAGTTTAGCGAGCGGGATGAGCGCGCGGCGGTTCCTTCCTGCGCCGCCGGCCCGACAAGAACGTGCGTCAGCCCCCCGCGGCGCATTATTGGGCTGCATGCTGCTCGTCGCGATTTTGTCCGGCTGTTCCGCAACGCAATTTATTTATAACCGCGTCGATATTCTTATTCGCTGGTATCTCGATGATTATGTCTCTCTCGATCGTGATCAGCAGGCGAGATTTACCACACGCCTAGATGCGTTGCTTGAATGGCACCGGCTGGAGGAACTGCCGGTGTATGTCGTGCTACTTGATGATGCGCTGGTGATTCTCGAAAACGGTGTGTCACTCGATGCGACACGTGCCATGGCAGCGCGTATTGAGTCCGCTGCGATCCGGTTGCAAGATCGATTTCTCGAGCTTTTGCTAAGCACCGGTGAGGATCTCACGCCAGCGCAGCGCGCCGGTTTTATCGAGACACTGTGGGCAAAGCAGGAAGAGTTTGAAGCGGACCGGCTGGCGCGCGACGATGCGGAGTATCGAGATGATCTTGAAGTGCGGTTTGATAAGCAGCTCCGACGTTACCTTGGCCCGCTGACGGATGAGCAAAAATCTCGCCTCAGGCAGGGCGTGGCCGCAATGACGCGATTGGATCACTACTGGTTGCAAGACCGTCGCGTTTGGATCTCGGCGTTGTCTGAGATTTTGTTGAGCGACGAGCCAAACTGGGTCGAGCCCGTGAGGGCGCTGATTGCCAGTCGTGACGAGGCGCTGTTACCTGAATACCGCGACGGCATCGATCACAACGGGGAGGTGATTCTCCAGCTGTCACGGGATGTTCTGCTGCTGCGCTCTGATAAGCAGGACAAAAAACTCAGGGCGCGCCTGATCGCATTACGAGACGATTTGGCGGCGCTGTCTGAGGTTTGAGTTAGTTTTGGCCCGCAATCAATGCCTGATCACGAATGGCGCCTTTATCCGCACTGGTCACCATGCTCGCATAGACCTTCAATGCCGTTGACACCTGTCGCGGACGCGCCACCTCTGGTTGCCAGGGGTGAGCGCGACCATTCATGGTCTCGCGCCGACTGGCGAGTGTCGCCTCGTCGACCAAAACGTTAATGCGCCGTCCCGGGATATCGATTTCGATGGGATCGCCCTGCTCAATCAGTCCTATGGTGCCGCCGGCAGCGGCCTCGGGCGAAACGTGCCCAATCGATAGTCCGGAGGTGCCGCCGGAGAAGCGGCCATCAGTAATCAGCGCACAGGCTTTCCCGAGTCCCTTCGATTTGAGATAACTGGTGGGGTAAAGCATTTCCTGCATGCCGGGACCGCCACGGGGCCCTTCGTAGCGCACAATCACGACGTCACCGGCTTTTACCCGATCCTCCAGAATGTCTGCCACCGCAGCTTCCTGGCTTTCGCAAATGTGGGCGGGCCCTGTGAACCGCAATGAGTCCTCGTCAACGCCAGCGGTTTTGACGACACATCCCGATTCGGCGAGGTTGCCAAACAGCACCGCCAGCCCACCCTCTTCGGAATAGGCGTGGGCACGCGACCGGATACAGCCTTGTTCCCGGTCAGTGTCGAGGGAGGGCCAGCGCAGATTTTGACTGAACGCCTGCTGGGTCGGTATGCCTGCCGGGCCCGCTGCAAAGAGGCTTCTCACCTCTTCAGAGTCAGTTTGCATAATGTCCCAGCGCGCGAGCGCTTCGCCGAGCGTCGCGCTGTGCACTGTCGGTAAGTCGAGATGTAGCAGTTCACTGCGCGCCAGTTCACCCAAAATTGCCATCACGCCACCGGCGCGGTGGACATCTTCCATGTGGTAAAGCGGGGTGCTGGGAGCCACCTTGCATAATTGCGGCACCTTGCGGGAAAGCTGATCAATCGCGGCCATATCAAAGTCTACGCCGGCTTCTTGCGCGGCGGCCAGCAGGTGCAGAATCGTGTTGGTAGAGCCACCCATCGCAATATCAAGGCTCATCGCATTTTCGAAGGCGCGACGGTTCGCAATTTCGCGAGGTAACGCCGTGGCATCGTCCTGCTCGTACCAGCGCTTGGCCAGGTCGACAATGAGCCTCCCCGCGCGCAGGAACAGCTGCTCCCGATCGGCATGGGTGGCCAGCAACGATCCGTTACCCGGCAGGCTGAGACCCAGCGCCTCGGTGAGGCAATTCATCGAATTGGCGGTAAACATACCCGAGCACGAACCGCAGGTAGGGCAGGCCGATCGTTCATAGGCTTCGACCGTGGCATCGTCAGCATTGCTGTCGGCGGCGATCACCATGGCGTCGACCAAATCGAGCTTGTGTTCAGAGAGGGCTGTTTTGCCTGCTTCCATCGGCCCACCCGAGACAAAGACCACTGGAATATTGAGTCGCATGGCGGCGTTGAGCATGCCCGGTGTGATCTTGTCGCAATTGGAAATGCAGACCATGGCGTCGGCACAGTGCGCATTGACCATGTACTCAACCGAGTCGGCAATCAGGTCGCGGGAGGGCAAACTGTAGAGCATCCCGTCGTGGCCCATGGCAATACCGTCATCTACGGCAATGGTGTTGAATTCCTTGGCGACACCGCCCGCGGCTTCGATCTCCCTCGCTACCAGTTGCCCCAGATCCTTGAGGTGCACATGGCCCGGCACGAATTGGGTAAAGGAGTTCACCACGGCAATGATGGGTTTTTCGAAGTCGCTGTCCTGCATACCCGTTGCACGCCACAGCGCGCGGGCGCCGGCCATGTTGCGTCCAGCGGTAGAGGTGCGGGATCGATATTGCGGCATCGAAATCTCCGAGGGGTACGAGAAACGGGGCGCTAGCTTAACACTGGCTGGGCTTCAGGGTGAGACAGGCCTTATCAGCACCGAGGCGTTGCGCTGCCAGTTGTATAAACGCTGCTTTTCCTCGGGAAGTTGGTCCTGAGTACCTGTCGCGAAGCCCTGTTCGAGAAACCAGTGGGTACCCTGGGTCGTTAGCGCAAAAACATGGGTCAGCGCCTTTGCGCTGGCGCGGGCCAGCAGCTCATGTAACAGCTGTTCAGCGCGGCCGGTACCGCGGTAATCCGGATGCGTGGCGACGCAGGCGACTTCGCCGACCTTTGCCTCCTCGTAGGGGTATAGCGCTGCGCAGGCAATTACGCGGCCGTCGCGTTCCAGAATGACAAAATGGTGGATCTCCTCTTCGAGTCGCTCACGGGAGCGCTTCACCAGCGCGCCGCTCTCCTCCAAGGGCCGAATCAGTTCAACAATGCTGGCAATATCGTCGATATCGGCGGGCCTCGCTTGCTCGTAGGGGTTTTGGGCGATCAGGGTGCCGGCGCCATCATGGGTAAACAGCTCTTCGAGCAGCGCTCCCTCTCTGTCAAAGCTGATCAGGTGGCAGCGCTGTACGCCGTTGCTGCAGGCGTGACAGGCAGCGTCGCGGAGGCGCGCCTGCTCGGGGTCGGCGATGTCCAGTTGCATTGCATCTGCCACGGTGGACTGCCTGATCAAGCTACCGTCCCTATTGTTGAGCCCCGGTTGTCGGTCGAGAAAAATCAGCTTGTCGGCGCCCAGAGTTATCGCTACCGCCTCAGCGATTTCGCTGGCGCTGACGCTGAACAGTTCGCCCGCCGGTGAGTAGCCCAAGGGGGAGATAAGCGCAATGGCATCATGGTCAAGAATTGCGCGGATCGCCGTCGCGTCAACCCGGCGCACTTTGCCACTGTGCTGAAAATCGACGCCTTCATGGATGCCGAGTGGCTTCGCAGTCACGATATTGCCACTCATCACCCGCAGTCTGGCACCGCGCAGCGGGGTATTGGGCAGACCCATTGAAATGAGTTGTTCGAGTTTGAGGCGTTGTTGCGACGCAATCTCGCTGGCCAATGTAAGGGTGGCTTCGTCCGTTACCCGGATCCCCTGATGAAACGTCCCGGGCTGACCTCGTGTATTCAGGGACGCATCGATGGCGGCGCGGGTTGCATGAACCAAGACTAACCGGACCCCCAAGGAGTGCAGTAAGGCGAGGTCGTGCACCAGCGTTGTCAGGGTCGGGGCATCCAGACACCCGTTACCCAGATAAACCACAAACGTGCCGCCACGGTGCGCCTTGATGTACGGCGCCGTATAGCGAAACCACGCGATATTGTTCTGGGTGGAAGTCATTTTGTGGTGCGTACTCTCTCGGTGGGGCCAGTCTTTGCTTGGACCGGCTCGAGGAGGACGCATCCTACCTGAGTGAACGCCGTGCGAGAAAGGTAAAAAATCGCAGTGGCAGTAGCCGTTGATCCCTGTGGCGGGCGGCGCGCGTTGCCGATACGCTGGGCATCACGCGCTCAAGAGGGGATGCATGAGTTTCGAAAATCGGCCATTCGCCAAGGGGCTGACGAAGGTTGCTGACGAGGCGCGTGCGCGCTTGATTGCGCGCATTGGCGAACCGGGCTACACCGTGTTGTATGACCGGGTGAGTGATAGGGCACAAGAATCCGTCTTTGAAACGTTGTTGGCCAGCAGCGAATTCTTTGTCGAGATGGCGGCGCGCCATTGCGACTGGTTGGTGGGCGCACTGCATGATGGCAGCTTGCTGTGTGCGACGCCGGATGAGCCCGCCGATTGGGATCGAATGCTCGAATCGATGGTTGGCGTGTCGGCAACTGAGGTTGAGGTGACGCGGGTGCTCCGCATTTTCCGCAATCAGCAATTGCTCCGCATTCTCTGGCAGGACGCGGCAGGTATCAGCACCATTGAGGCGGTGTTTGCGCAGCTGAGCCAATTAGCGGACTGTTGCATTCGGTTTGCCGTTCGCTGTGCGCAGAGCGCGCTTTCACCAAAATTTGGCGAGCCTGTGGGCTGCGAGTCGAATGACGTGCAGTCCTTGGTGGTGCTCGCCATGGGTAAGCTCGGTGGTCAGGAGCTGAATTTTTCTTCTGATATTGATTTGATCTTTGCCTATCCGGAGTCGGGGACGACGCGGGGCGGGCAGCAGTGCCTCGATAATCAAACCTACTTCACCCGGCTTGGGCAGACGGTTATTCGACTGCTGGATGCCGTTACCGAGGATGGGTTTGTATTTCGCGTCGACATGCGACTTCGTCCCTACGGGGACAGTGGTGCGTTGGTCGGCTCTTTCAACGCCCTTGAGCTTTACTATCAAGAGCAGGGGCGGGAGTGGGAGCGTTACGCCATGATCAAGGCGCGACCCGTGACCGGCAACCCCGCCGCACAGCAAAGCCTGATGAAGATGCTGAACGGATTCGTTTATCGCCGCTATACCGATTTTTCGGTGATTGCCGCTTTGCGCGAAATGAAAACGATGATGCGAGGGGAGGTCGCTCGCCTGGGTATTGCACAGGATCTCAAGCGTGGCGCAGGTGGCATTCGTGAAATAGAGTTTATTGCCCAGAGCCTGCAATTGATCCACGGTGGCCGCATGCCCGAGCTCCAGTGCGCGCCGTTGCTGTCGGCCTTGGAGCGGCTAGCCGATACCGGTGCGCTGCCGCAGGATCAGGCGGCGTTACTGGCTGATCACTACCGGCTGGCCCGTCGGCTGGAGCATGCGGTGCAGGCGATGCAGGATCGGCAAACTCAAGCGCTCCCCGGCGAGCAACCCGCCCGGGAGCAGCTTGCGCTGCTGGCGGGCTTCACCGGTTGGGCCGAGCTGGAGGGGCAATGGGCCACGGCCCGGGAAGCTGTCGCTGCGGCGTTCAATGCGTTGATCGCCGATCCGCGCGATCCCACGACATCAGCAACCTCTCCTGCCGGAGTCGTTTTCTCCGCGCTGGATGCCGCGCAGTTACAAACCTTTGGGTATCAACAGCCAGACGCCACGTGGACGACCTTGTCCCAGTTTCTCGACACGGCGTGGGTGTCGTCTCTCCAAGGAGAGGGACGTCAACGCTTGGAGACATTTCTCCCGATTCTGTGCGAAGCAGCGGCTCGCGAACGGGCGCCGGATCTTGCACTCACGCGTGCTTTACCCTTTGTTCGCGCAGTCTGTCGTCGCAGCGCTTATCTGGTGTTGTTGCAAGAGAATCCCCACGCATTGGCGCACCTGTTGACGCTGGTCGCTTCGAGCGAGTGGTTAGCTGAGCGGCTCGCGGCGCGCCCCGAGTTGGTTGATGAGCTCTTACACGAGTCAACGCTGTATAGCGCGCCCGCGCGAGACGAGCTGAGTTCGCTGGTGCGGCAGCAGCTTCTGCGCATTCCGGAAGAAGACCTCGAGGCACAGATGACTGCGCTGAGTCGAATCAAAGATGGCGTAGTGTTGCGGGTGGCCGCGAGTGAACTCTCCGGCACGTTGCCGATAATGAAGGTGAGTGACAACCTGACTTTTCTCGCGGAGATCATGGTTGAGCAAGCCGTCGCTGTTGCGCGAGCCGACCTGATCAAGCGTTTTGGTGAGCCAGAGGGGGAGCACGCCGGGTTCGCGGTGATGGCGTATGGCAAGTTGGGCGGCATCGAACTGAGTTATGGCTCGGATCTTGATCTGGTGTTTGTATTCGACGGCGCCGATGGCCAAACGGCGGGCCCCAAAGTGATCGACAACACCCTCTTCTATACCCGGCTTGCCCAGCGGGTAGTGCATGTTTTGTCGGCTCAGACCGCGTCGGGAAGATTGTATGAGATCGACCTTCGACTCCGGCCCGATGGAGATTCGGGTTTGGTTGCTACCTCGTTGTCGGCGTTAAAGCGCTATCAATTGGAGTCTGCCTGGACATGGGAACACCAGGCTTTGGTCAGGAGCCGGACGGTTGCGGGTGACGCGTTCTTAAAACAGTCCCTAGAGGAACTGAGACAAGAGGTGCTGTCCCTACCCAGAGATTCCCAGAGTCTGGCCAAAGAGGTCTGTGATATGCGGGGGAAAATGCGCGCGGAGTATGAGGCGGTAGCGCAGCCCTCGGCCCAAGCGCGACTTAAACTCGAGGCAGGCGGTATTGTCGATATTGAATTTGTGGTGCAATACCTGACGCTGGCCCACGCGCACGAGTATCCGGCGCTGACGGCTTGGTCAGACGTCATTCGATTGCTTGAAACACTGGAGAAATTGGAACTGGTGTCGGCCGAGGCGGCCAACACGCTATCCGAGGCGTACCTCGCTTACCGTAGTGCTATCCATCGGTTGGCACTGCGAGGCGAGGCGCTGGAAACCGGGGAGGCGACGGATACGCATTGGAGAAATCCGGTCATTGCGGTAACAGAGGCCTTATTGCCGGGGCTTCAAGCAAGGTAGAATTCAAAACGGTAAGTCGACGATCAAACCCGCAGCAAAGGAATCCACATGGATCTCTCAACACTTTCTGGCCACATTTGGCTTGATGGCGAAATGGTGCCCTGGCAAGAAGCCCGGGTTCACGTGCTCACGCACACCTTTCATTACGGACTTGGCGTGTTTGAAGGGGTGCGCGCCTATAAGACACCCGATGGCACGAGTATTTTCCGGCTCAATGAGCATACCGACCGTCTGTTCCGGTCTGCCCATATTCTCAGAATGGATATGCCGTTCGATAAAGAGACGCTAAACGCAGCCCAGCGCGCCGTGGTTCGTGAAAATGGGCTCGACGAGGGTTATATCCGGCCGATGTGTTTTCTCGGTTCCGAGGGGATGGGGTTGCGCGCCGATAATTTGAAAACCCATGTGATGGTGGCGTCGTGGCCCTGGCCGTCTTATATGGACCCGGAGGCCAGAGACCGCGGTATTCGCATCGCGACATCGAGTTATACCCGACATCACGTCAATATCACCATGTGTAAAGCGAAGGCTAACGGCAATTACATTAACTCCATTCTGGCGCTGCGGGAGGCTATGGATGCCGGGTTTGAGGAAGCGTTGCTGCTCGATAACGAGGGCTACGTGGCAGAGGGCAGTGGCGAAAATTTCTTTTTGGTTCGGGACAACGTGCTTTACACACCTGAGCTGACGTCTTGTCTTGAGGGGATTACCCGGGACAGTATTTTGCGTATCGCAGCTGATCAGGGCCTCACTGTGAGAGAAAAACGGATCACGCGGGACGAGGTTTACGTGGCGGATGAGGCGTTTTTTACCGGCACAGCGGCTGAAGTGGTGCCTATTCGCGAGCTCGATCATCGCACGATCGGCAGTGGCGTACGCGGCCCGGTGACGGAAACCCTGCAGCGGATTTACTTTGAAGCCGTGCGGGGCGCTCAGCCAAAGTATGCGGACTGGCTGGCGCCTGTCGCGAACTAGAGCGATACAGCAACCCACATAGTGGTGGGCGGTATAAAGCGCCAATGGCGATCTGGTGGCGGGTCGATGTGTCGCTGGACGCTAAGGGGATCGCTACGGTCTCCTTAAGCACCGCGACGGTAGAGGAATAATACAGATGGAAAGTCTTCCCGGCGGTATACAGTACCGGCATTGGCCGGTTTCAAACGCCAAAGCCTGTGTGTTGCTGGTGCACGGTTTGGCCGAGCATACCGGCCGTTACCAGCGATTGGCCGCGCGCTTCAATAGCGCCGGCATCGCTGTAGTGGGGCCCGATCATATTGGGCACGGTGCTTCGCCCGGCGTGAGGGCCCATGTACGACAATTTTCTGAGTATCTCGAGCCGCTGTCGGCGCTGCGCGAGCGCATAGAGACGTGGTATCCCGCGACGCCCGTATTCTTGCTGGGGCACAGTATGGGAGGATTAATCGGTGCCCATGCGTTATTGGTGTCCCAGCAGTCCTATCGCGGCGCCATGTTCTCGGGCCCCGCCTTTACGGCGGTGGATCCCGTCGCGGCGCCAGTGATCTGGATCGGCCGGCTTTTGCGCTACGTGTTGCCCAAAATGGGGATGCTGGCGCTTAACGCCGAACAGGTCAGCAGAGACCCCGCCGTCGTTGCCGACTATATCGCCGATCCACTCGTCTATAACGGCAAGATCACAACCTCGCTAGGGCTTGAGATTCTCGATGCGATGGAAGTGGCTGTTGCGCGCGCAGGTGAAATCACCCTGCCGGTTTATATTGCCCACGGAGACGCCGATGTGATGGCGGGCCCGGAGGGTTCAACCGCCTTCTTTGAATCCCTGGGTAGCGCGGATAAATCCCTCGATTTTTGGCCCGGGCTTTATCACGAAATTTTCCATGAGCCAGAGTCAGAAGAAGTTATGGCCCGTTATGTGAGCTGGCTGGAGGCCCATTTGTGAGAGGTGCCCGCGCGCTGGTCCTTGGGGCCGGCGGCCAGCTGGGGCGCGCGCTCATGGCAACCGCTCCCGAGGGTGTGTCGGCGACGGGGGTGACCCGGCATGAGTGCGATATCTCAAATCCCGATGCTGTGCGGCAATGCGTGGCTGAATGTGACCCGGCTTGGGTGATTAATGCCGCAGCCTATACCGCGGTTGATGACGCGGAGGATGTTCCGGACACGGCATTTGCCGTTAACGCTGACGGGCCGCGCTACCTGGCCCAAGCCTGCGCCGCGAGCGGTATTCGATTACTGCATGTATCGACGGATTTCGTATTTGATGGCAAGACAGGGTCGCCCTATGCGACGGATGCCGTAGCCGCGCCGCTCGGGGTGTACGGTGACAGCAAGTGGCGTGGCGAGCGGGCGGTTGCTGCCAGTGGTGCGAATCATGTGATTGTGCGCACGAGCTGGGTGTATGCGCCGTCAGGACGAAACTTTGTGCTGACCATGCTGCGCCTGATGCGTGAGCACAAGGTGGTGCGTGTAGTGAATGACCAAACGGGCGCACCCACGCTGGCGCGGGGGCTCGCCGAGGTTTGCTGGGCGTTGGTGCAACACCCGGAGGCCCGGGGCGTGTTTCATTGGTCTGATGCTGGGTCGATTACCTGGTACGAATTTGCCTGCGGCATTCGCGACGAGGCCCTTGCGCTGGGACTCCTGACGGCCCCCCTCAGCGTTGAGCCCATCCCAACGGCAGCTTTTCCTACCAAGGCGAAACGGCCCGCCTACAGTGCACTGGATGCCAGTGGCACCGTCGCCACCTTGGGGGTGGCGCAACGGCCCTGGCGCGACGCGCTGCGAGACATGCTAGGGTCGCTCGCTGAACAGGGGGGGGTGCAGCAGTGACGCAGTCTTTGATGGTGACGGGTGGCGCGGGCTTTATCGGAGTGAACTTTGTTTACCACTGGGCAGAGGCGCATCCCAGCGACACACTGGTGGTGCTGGATGCGCTCACCTACGCCGGCAATCGGGACAGTCTTGCACCCCTGGAACAGGCGGGCCGTATCCAATTTGTCGAAGGCGATATCTGCGACGCCGCTTTGGTTGAGGGCGTGATAGCCGCACACGAGGTGAGCACCATCGTCCATTTTGCCGCGGAGAGTCACGTTGACCGGTCTATTACCGGGCCGGATGCCTTTATCCGAACCAATCTTGAGGGCACGCATACGCTGTTGTCTGCCGCGCGCCAGGCCTGGTTATCGGGGTCGGGTAGGGAACATCGTTTTCACCATGTTTCCACCGACGAAGTCTATGGCTCCCTCGGGGCGAGCGATCCGGCTTTTACCGAGACCACCCGTTATGAGCCTAATTCACCGTACTCGGCCAGCAAGGCGGGTAGCGACCATTTGGTGCGGGCTTACCATCACACCTACGGGCTCAACGTCACGACCAGCAATTGTTCCAACAACTATGGTCCCTACCACTTTCCCGAAAAGCTGATACCCCTGTGTCTGACGCGCATTCTTGATAGTGGTCCATTGCCCGTGTACGGCGACGGCAGCAATATCCGAGACTGGCTGTATGTGGAGGATCACGCCCGCGGGATTGCCCGAATTCTTGAATCTGGCACGGTGGGCGAGGTATACAACATTGGGGGCCACAACGAATGGGCCAATCTCGACATTGTCAGGCTGCTCTGTCAAATGATGGATGAACGGTTTGCGGCAGATGAAGCGCTCGCGATCCGTTTTCCCAAGGCGCCGCAGGCGCGGGGTGAGAGTGCCGCGTCGCTGATTGAGTTTGTTAAAGACCGCGCGGGTCACGATTGGCGCTACGCCATTGACGCGACAAAGATTGAGCGCGACTTGGGGTTTACACCGCAAGAGACTTTTGAGACCGGGCTTGCAAAAACCATCGACTGGTACCTGAACAATGAGGCCTGGTGGCGCTCCTTACTCCAGTAATCCCCTGTCGCGAGATCGCGCGGGCCCCCACGTCTTCCTATACCCGGCATGCTGAACCCGGTATGGGCCTGCGTCGATAGCGTTATTGCCTTGGGGTAGCGAGACTTTCCGGGTCTCAATTTAAGTCGGGGTAAAGCGGGATGGCCTCCCAAGGAAGGCCGTTGCGATCCTTGTCCGAGAGTATGGGGGCGTGGCCTGACACCAATGGCCATTCAATGCCGACGGTGGGGTCATCCCACGCCAGCGAGAGCTCGCTCTGCGGGTGATAGACGTCGGTACATTTATAGAGGAAGTCTGCGGAGGGCGTCATCACCAGAAAGCCGTGGGCGCACCCCGGGGGAATCCAGAGTTGTTCCTGACCTTCCTCGGTCAGCATGACCCCGTGCCATTGCCCGCAGGTAGGTGAGTTGGCGCGGCAATCGACTACCACATCAAATACTGCCCCTGAGCTTACCCTGACCAACTTGCCCTGGGGCTTTTCGGTCTGCAGATGCAGGCCGCGTAAAATACCCTGGGTCGAGCGACTGTGATTGTCCTGCACAAAGGGTAGATCAATGCCCGCTGCTGCGTAGCGCTCGGCATGCCAGGTTTCGAGGAAAAATCCGCGGGTGTCACCGTGAACAGTGGGCCTGATAAGGCTGACCCCCGCGACCGATGTGGCTTCAATCTCCATCGAACAGCGGGCCCTCATTGCTGATGATCGCTTCTAGATAAGCGCCGTAACCACTTTTGACCAGAGGGGCGGCCAGTGCCAGAACCTGCTCGGCGCTGATGTATCCCAAGCGATACGCAATCTCCTCCAGGCACGCGACTTTGAGACCCTGGCGTTCTTCGATGACCCGTATGAAATTGCCGGCATCCAGTAGAGACTGGTGGGTACCGGTATCGAGCCATGCCGTGCCCTGACCCATCACCTCGACTTGCAGGCGGTTCTCGGCGAGGTAGTGTCGATTGACGTCGGTGATCTCGAGCTCACCCCGGGCCGATGGCGCGATGTTTTTAGCGATGCTCACGACTTCATTGTCGTAGAAGTAAAGCCCGGTAACCGCGTAGTTTGATCGTGGTTGTGTCGGCTTCTCTTCGATCCCGATGGCGCGAGCCTCGTTATCGAACTCCACGTCGCCGTAACGCTCCGGATCCTGCACGTAGTAGGCAAATACGGAGGCGCCCTCGGTGCGCTGTGCAGCCCGGCGGAGTTTGTTGCTCAGACCGGAACCGTAAAAAATATTGTCGCCCAGAATGAGACAGACCGGGTCTCGACCAATAAACGTCTCGCCCAACAAGAATGCCTGAGCCAGCCCATCCGGGCTCGGTTGCAGGGTGTACTGGATGTTGATCCCCCACTGCTTCCCGTCGCCGAGAAGATCAGCATAGGCCAGTTGATCTCTTGGAGTAGTAATGATCAGTACATCTTTGATGCCTGATTGCATCAGCGTTGCCAGCGGGTAATAAATCATGGGCTTGTCGAACACGGGCATTAGCTGCTTGCTCACCGTGGTCGTCAGCGGATGCAGGCGGGTTCCTGATCCACCGGCGAGGATGATGCCCTTGTATTGAGTCTGCACGGCAGCGTTGGACCTAAGCCTGAGAGGGGGCTCAGTTTATCCTTCGATGGCGGGGTTGGCGACCCGAGGGTACAATCCCGTGCCTCATCGGTGACTCAGGCGCTCGCCGCCCAAAATATGGCACAATAACTGCCATAACTTGCGTTTTCCCGGAGTTTGTTATCAACGCACCCCTGCCTTCAACCGGTATCACTCCGGACGCGACGGACCCGATTGACGCGGCACCTTTGCGTATTGCGCTTCTGGGGTATCGCTCCGCCCCTTTCTCCGGCGGACAGGGGGTCTATCTCCGCTATTTGAGTCAGTCGCTACAGGCATTGGGTCATCAAGTGACCGTAATTTCTGGGCCCCCTTATCCCGATCTGGTTGCCGGGGTGGTGCTCGTGAAGTTGCCCAGTCTCGATCTGTACTCCCGGGATCTCTGGTCCGTTGGGAGAGAGGAGCTGCAAAACCGATTGGGCCGGAAAGAGTGGTTGAGCAAGCTGTCTGGTGGATTTGCAGAACCCTGGACCTTTGGCGAAAGAGCCCGTGATTGGTTGCTGGCGAACGCGGCGCAGTTCGATGTGATTCACGATAACCAAACTTTGGCTCCCGGGATTCTTGACCTGCAGCAAGCGGGTTTGCCGGTGGTGACGACGGTCCATCATCCCATTACGCGAGATTTACGCGTCGCTCTGGCGGGCGAGCCGATCTGGTGGCGGCGGCTCTTGATTCGCCGCTGGCATTCTTTCCTGGCGATGCAGACGCAGGTGGCGGCACAGTTGAACCACATCGTGACGGTATCGGCTGCTTCGGCCATCGATATTGCCACCGACTTTGGGGTGCCGCCGAGTGCCATCCGTATCGTGCCCAATGGCGTCGATATGTCATTGTTTCGACCGCTGCCCACCGTCGCGCGTAATCCGCATCAGATTATTGCCACGGCCTCTGCGGACGCGCCGCTAAAGGGTCTATCCGTTTTGCTTCACGCCTTTCATTCATTGTGTGCAACGCGGCCGGATCTCCGCTTGGTGCTGATTGCCAGACCAAGGTCCGGTGGTGACAGCGAAGCCCTGATCAATCGTTTGGAGCTGTCTGAGCGTATCCGGTTTGTAAGTGACGCCAGCCACGATGACATCAACCGGCTGTATGCCGAGAGCGCAGTGGCGGTTGTCCCGTCGCTTTATGAGGGCTTTGGCTTGCCTGCGGTAGAAGCGATGGCCGCGGGCATTCCTCTGGTGTCGAGTGATGGTGGCGCGCTGTCCGAGGTGGTTTCCGACGGCGGCCTGCAGGTCCCCGCAGGAGACAGTGCGGCGCTCGCTCAGGGCCTAGAGGCAGTGTTGTCACAACCGGCGTTGGCGAGTGATCTCGCTGCCAGAGGGTTGATGCGGGTAAAAACGCATTTTTGTTGGTCAGTTTGTGCCGAGCAGATGGTTAGCTTGTACCGAGCTTGCATTGAGCGATGCTGACCATCGATTTGAACAGGTTGGCATTAACCCCCGGGCAGTTGTGTCTCGATATCGGGTGTGGTGAGGGTCGCCATTCACTGGCGGCGTATGCCTTTGAGGGCGTTTATGCGCTGGGCCTTGACCTTTCTACACGGGATCTTGCGACCGCATCCAGTCGTATTGTGGATATGCAAGCCCATTACCCAAAGGGAGAAATCGGGTTTGGTGTGGGGGATGCCACCCGGTTGCCGATTGCCGATGAGCGGGTTGATGTGGTGATCGCCAGTGAGATTCTTGAGCACATCCCCGATTACCTGCAGGTCTTACAGGAGGCCATGCGTGTTTTGAAACCCGGAGGCCAACTCTGCATCAGCGTTCCGCGCCAGTGGCCTGAATGGGTGTGCTGGCAATTGAGCGAAGGTTATCGCACGTCCCCGGGGGGCCATATTCGAATATTCGATGCAACGCATTTGCGTCGAGAGGTAGAGCGCTTCGGCTTTTTGTATGGCGGTCGCGGCAGCGCCCATGCGCTTCACGTGCCGTATTGGTGGCTTAAATGCCTCTTCTGGGGGCGGGCGAGCGAGCCCTGGATTCTCAGGGCGTATCACCAATTTCTGGTATGGGATTTGATGCGGCGCCCGTGGCTGACGCGGGCAATCGACGCTTTGCTCAACCCTTTCATGGGCAAGAGCGTGGTGATGTATTTCTCCAAGCCAGCCGCTGGGGAGAGCGGTTTATGAACGCGCCCTTCTCGCGTTTTCGGACTTTCCCGATTCAGTGGCTTCGTCCGACCGTCGATTTTTTGCTCACCAGCCAGAAGCCATCGGGCGAAATTCCCTGGTTTGATGGCGGGCACACAGATCCATGGGACCACACCGAGGCTGCGATGGGGCTGAGTATTGCCGGAGAGCTTGATGCCGCGGAGCGCGCCTATGCCTGGTTAGCACAGAGCCAGCTGGAAGACGGCAGTTGGTGGGCCTGTTACCGCGACGGGAGCGCTGATCCGGCCGTTCAACGCCGCGAAACCAATTATGTGGCGTATGTCGCGACGGGCGTCTGGCATCACTTTCAAATTACCCGCGATCAACAGTTTCTCGAGCGCCTTTTTCCTACCGTGGTCAGGGCACTGGAGTTTGTGCTGCGGTATCAGGGGCCTGACGGAGAAATCGATTGGGCGGTAGATCCTGCTGGCGCGCCATTGGGTGACGCGCTGGTGACAGGATGCAGCTCCATTTATAAATCTTTGGAGTGCGGCATCCTCATTGCCGAATGCTTGGCTGAACCCAGTGCGCTATGGCGAGATGCCAGAACGCGCTTGGGTCATGCATTAACCGCGCGTCCGGACCGGTTTGACCGGACCTGGGAGTCGAAATCGCGTTACGCCATGGACTGGTTTTATCCTATTTTGGCCGGTGTGGTGAGGGGCACTTCGGCCCAAGAACGACTCGATCAGCGGTGGCACGAGTTCGTAGAGCCCGGGATAGGCTGTCGCTGCGAGAATCATCAGCCCTGGGCGACCGTGGCGGAAAGTTGCGAATTGGTGTTGGCGCTGCTGGCGGTGGGGCGCCGTCAGCAGGCGCTGGAACTCTTCAACTGGTTGGTCCAGTGGCGTGATACCGACGGCGCTTGGTGGACGGGGTATCAGTTTGAGGAATCCGTGCTGTGGCCTTTGGAGAAGCCCACCTGGACTGCGGGGGCGGTCTTGTTGGCGATCGATGCGCTCACCGGGCACACGCCCGCCAGTCAGTTGTTTTTAGTATCTGCGCTCGACGACCCGCAGTAGGTCGCCCACGGAGGGTTTATCGGCGACCACTATTACCGTAGGAATGTAGTCAGGTAGTCATTCAGGTGGCGATTCGCCTGAAGCCTCTTAGGCTACCGGTGCCCTCAAGCCGCTCAAACAAACCAGACTGCAATGCTAAGCGCCATATGGCGAAGGGTGCTTGACCCCCCTCTGCTGGATCCGGGAATACGTCGTGTATGGCGAGAATGCCACCGGGTAGCACTCTAGGCGCCCAGGCGCGAAAGTCTGCTAGCGCCGCCGAGAGACTGTGCCCGCCGTCGATGAACACCATGCCCAGCTGGCCGGACCACGACCGAGCAAAGTGCGTGCTTTGGGTGACCACGGGGATCACTTCATTTTCCAGGCCGGCGCGTCGAATATTGCGGCGGAACATCGCCAAGGTGTCGACGTTGCCGCTGTCATCGACCAGCGCACTGTCGTGATGGCTTTCTCCTGGCTGATGCTCCTCTGAGCCCCGATGATGATCAACGGCAAACACCACGCCTCGTTTTTCTCTTGCAGCTTGAGCGAGCCATATCGTTGATCGCCCACAATAACTGCCGATCTCCAGTAGTGGCCCGAGCATCGCCGCGTTGAGCGCCCACGTGTAGAGTTGGAGGCCCTCTTCGTCTGGCAGGAAGCCGGCGACGTCAGTGTCGGGTGGCTGCGGCACAGTTAGCCTATCCTTCGATCAACAGGAGCGGTTATTGTCCAAGGGTACTCTAAGCGCTCCGCCGAAGGTTGATGTGCTGATTGAATTCCCCGGGTATTGGGCCCTTGCATATCAGCGCGAACGTCTTTGATTGGAATGGTCGCAGACCGTTACGTACTTACTGGCCGCCCGATGCGGTTGCTGCAGGGGGAGCCAGCAAAAATCCTTCCAGTCTTGCGATATCTTCGGGAGATAGCGTGCCCGCTACTTCTTTCAGACGCAGAGAATTGATGACAAAGTCGTAGCGGCTATTCGCGTAATCTCGCTGAGCGGCAAACAGTCTATCTTGCGCGTTGAGCACATCGACGATGTTCCGTGTGCCGACTTCGTATCCCGCCTGGGTGGCGTCGAGCGCACTTTGAGTCGAGATAATCGCTTGTTTGCGCGCCTTTACCCGCGATACGTCGGACATCACCGTCATGTGAAGCGACCGCGCCTGGGTTACCGTGTTGCGGGTGAGATTAATCCGAGATTCCCGCGCCGCATTGAACTGTTCTGCCG
>Ga0255756_1001912_pt1 | contig 22992 bp, 24 predicted proteins | sample 011ome_20_FD_179956 | JGI IMG/M metagenome (GOLD analysis project Ga0255756, IMG submission 179956) | Coastal salt marsh microbial communities from the Groves Creek Marsh, Skidaway Island, Georgia - 011509CT metaG (version 2) | ecosystem: Environmental > Aquatic > Marine > Intertidal zone > Salt...
TATGCTCGTCCCATGCGTCCATCAATCCCCGTGAAGCGCCTGAATCATCTTGCGATGGTTTCGCTCGCCGTTCTCGCTGGCAGCGTCGCATTCGCAGGCCCCTCCCACGCAGCCTCGAATCCCGCGCTCGTGCACTTCGACACCGTTTACAGCAGTGGATGGTCGTGTGCCTCGTCTGCATCCTCCGTGCGAATGAACCCAGGCGATTCGCTCACACTCACATGGTCGAATCCCGCACAGCAAACTAGTGGCACATTCGTCCTGGATGGGCCGACCGGCTCGCTGGATATCCCAATGAGTACCGTCACCGACGGCCGCGTGGCGTTGTCCACTCTCGGGACCTATCAGTTGGACCCCAGTCGGTCATTCGGATGCTCTCTGACCATCTCCGTCGTCTCCGAACCTGTGGATCCGCCTGCGGCACACGATTACCTCCAGCAGGTCGCAGCCCCGGCGTCAGGGAACTGCTCTGACGTGCCGACATACGTGGGACATCTGCCCCGGTTCCCGATCGGTGGCTGGAGCAAGTCCTGGGCTTGGTGGCCGAACGACCACCGCGGCGGGCCCGTCTGCACCCGTGAGGTGGAGGAACGACCGGACGGAACGATCGTCCTCATCGGCTAGGTGCGAGTTGACATCTTTCGACCGGCGCAGCGCCTCAGACGCGCTGTCCCCTCGACCCCTTCATTGAACAACTGGGGAAGCCAACACCTGGGCACCCCTCGCGATGGCGCTTCTCGGTCGCTTTGTCGGGAGCTGGGCATCGTCAGGCGTGCGCGCTTGGCCTCATGCGAGGCGGGATCAGACGACTGAGGATCGGAGGGTCGATGGTGCGCACCTGACCACCACGACGATCGGGCGATCTCAGCGCGCCGTTGAACCACCGTCCGAAGGGTGACCTGGCGACGTGGCCAGCATCTGCCTCAGCACTGCATCGGCCTGCTCGTTGCTACCTGAACTCACGCCCCAGTTCTTGAACTCCCGGAGCAGTGCCTCACGAGCACGGGCGACCTGCTCGCTGACGACGCGCTTCTGCGCCCATTCCAGCTCCCGCTCGCGCAGGGCCCTCTCGATGTGGAGCATCTGCTCCGCGGTCGCCGGCAGGTCGTAGGCGACCGACACGAATCGCGCGATGTCCTCGCGATAGTCGTGCCCGCGCCGCCCAAATGTGCCGGGCACGACGTCCATCGCGTTCACCAGGTCAATGCCTGTCAGCACGAAACTCACTCCTGGTCGCCATGAGGTTGACTTCGGAACCCTCGGAGGTCGATCGTCCGAATCGCCAAGCCACCACGGTCGTCGCAGCAGGATATTGGTGCCGAACTTGGGGATCGGATCGTCGAAGTGGCTGATCAGGACGTGGCGCACCCTCTCCCGCTGCTCTTGCGGGAGATCCGAGTACTGACCGAAACTGTCGACCTCGATCACCTTGCCTGCTGGATCAACCCTGTCCGGGTTGATCCGCCACGCCTTCGCGAACTGTGTTGCCGACGGGGTTCCGAGAAAGATCGAGGAGTGGACGAAGTCGCGGTCCATCGCCTCCACCGTCCGGCGCTGCCAGACGTCCTGCATCGTCAACGCGCCCAGGCTCTCGCCGAACAGGACGAATCGCGGGCGCTTCTCCTCCGGCATGCCGCGCAGGTACCCGGTGATGGCGTGCATCATGTCGCGGTTCTGCTCGACCGCGATGCCGGTGCGCGTCAGTGACATCGACGAGGGAAGCATCGAGTACTGCATGGTGGCGATGGCGCAGTCGCCCAGCGTCAGGTACTCCAAGGCCTCGGCCATGACGTAGTTGATGTACCCCGAGCCCGTGGGCGAGGCAAAGCACAGGACCTTGCGCTCGAATGCCCCCGTGCGCACGAGCTCATCCATGAGCAGGTCGACACGATCCTCCAGCTCAGCTGCGGAATCCAGGCCAACGAAGAGCCTGATGGGATCAGCTACGGCCGGCACTCCCATGACGTCCGCAATCTCCTCGCGTGTCAGGGCCATGTTGACGAAGCGTCGACCCTCGCGGGACAGCGTGTCGAACGGCACGAGGCTCGATGGGCTGCCGGAGACCATCGGTGACTCAGCTGCCGCCTCATAGGCAGGCTCGATCGCTGCGCCGCCCTGCTCCACGCGGCGCACCGCGTACTCATAACCGGAATAGAGTCCGGCGCCAAGCAGGCCCAGGGCGACGACATGGCCGATTGGATTCGAGACCGCGTCGTAGTGCGGCGCCACGCGGGAGAGCCCCCGAGCCACACCGTGGGCGATCAGGCGCTCACCGGCCTGCAGCCCGATGATTCCGGCACCCACACCCACAGCGATCGCCGTGGACGTCATCGGAGAGACGTTCGCGATCGTGTTGTCTCCCGCCTCCGCAGCCTGCCGGTGCGTGCGGTGGATGTGCCACGCTGAGAGCCCGACTCCGACCGGGAGCGCCAAGGGAATGCGCGTTACCCAGCGCCGGGTGTCGCTGCGCTCCTCCACGAGGTCGCTCACGCCCATCACCGCGGACAGCCCTGCCCCGAGAGCAGCGACGCGAGCGGTCCGATTCGCGGCTACCCGCAGAAGCCCCCGGCGCAACGGCTCGTCATCGTGTGCCGGCAGTGCTCGGGAGAGACCCTCGGCCGCGGCACCGATCACAGCGTTGCTCCCGACGGTGAAGGCCAGGCGCGCCGAGGCGGATGCGGTATCGGTACGTCCTCGGGTCATAAGCCGGGCAATGGCCTCGACCCCGCTCTGCGCAACGGTGACGGCCGACAAGGTTGTCGCGGCGATCACACCGGTGGCAATCGCCTGGTCGACGGTCTTGCGGGGCTGCAATCCCGGCTCGAACGACGGGCCTACGGACAGGGCAGCTGCGAAGAGGGCCACTCGCTCCGTCAGGCTGCGATCCGGCCCGAGCGCTCCGATGGTCCGGTCAGCGATCCTTGCGAATCCGCGCTCCGGACCCGCCGCGGGCGCACCTGCGATTTCCCTCATGGCCGAATCCTGCCACGACGGGAGGCCTGAACGTCAGGCGCTGGCGTCCTCGACGACCGTTCCCGGGGCGTCGTTCGATATATCCACCTGGCCAGAACCACTGCCCAGGGCAGACTTCTTCAGCCACTTGTTCCAGGGGATGTTCCAGAGACCACCGGGACCATTCCAATCCTGGACCGTCGTGCCACCGGTGTTGTCGTACAGGACTACGTCACCGGGAATGGTCTCCTTGAAGATCCACTCAGCATCCTCGGATCGCATGTTGGTGCATCCGTGAGAGCCGTTGTAGACGCCGATTCGGCCATAGGCCCACGTGGCCGTGTGGATGAACTCTCCAGTAGGAGTCAGTCGGGTGTTCCAGTCCGCCTCGAGCTCGTAGGCCTCCTCGGGTCCCAGGCCCAGCGACTCGCTCCGGTAGATCTTGACCGGCTCCTTCTGGGTGCTGATCACCTTGACGCCGTTGCGGGACTCCCAGCCATCCTTGCCCAGGGACACCGGGAAGGTCTTGACCTTCTTGCCGTCGACGAACACCTTCATATTGACCTTGTCACCATCGACGCGGGCTACCAGTTTGCGTGCGGTGCGGAAGGTCCACGTCTTGGCCAGGTCACGCTTGCCGATGAGGTACTTGCCTCCGTTGGTTCCCATGACAGCACGGTCCAGGGTGGACGTGACCATGACGGTCGCGTGACCGGGCCAGTAATTCACGGGACGGAAGACGGCCGTGCGGTCACTCGTCCATCCCCACGCGCCCGAGACCTTGCGCACCTTGCCGTCGGGCAGCACGGCCGAGACGTTCAGATGTGACTCCGCCACGCGCTTGTCAGGAATCGCCTGGGTGAAGGTGATCTCGGGCAGGGTCCCCACGCCCAGACGGACCTTGGCCCCGTCGACACCCAGACCGTTGCCCGCTGCATTGAACGAGGCTCCCACCCAGGAACGGGGCTTGGGCAATTTCGCGGGCTTGTCCGGATCAGCACCGACAGGCACTGTCGGAACCCCCGCGGTCGGTGCGCTTGCCGGCCCCGAACCAATGCCGTTGACGGCGCGAAGGATCACTCGGTACTGAATGCCGTTTCGAAGGTTCGTGAGCGTGCACGGCCCAACTGTTCCAGCGCAGGGCCACCAGGTGGTCCCTTGATCGACGGACGCCTCGTAGGACGAGATCGGGGCTCCGCCATCGCTCTCCGGCGGGGCGTAGGCCACGGCCAACTGGCCGCTGGCCTGCCCGGCAATCACGTTCACGATCGTCGGAGCGCCTGGGGCAACCACGACGGTGGGCGCGACGGGAACGGGGGTCGAGGTGTCAGAGGAGGTCGGGGAAGGCGACGGATCGGCCGCAGTGGCTGCGGGCAGGACGGCCACGGAGCTGACCATGGCTGCGGCCAGGACCAGGCCGAGGGTGCGAGCGCGCAGACGCTTCACCGAGCGCCCGAGGTTTGAATCAGAGGAAACATGCGACACACGAGCATGGTAAGCGCCTTTCCCGACCAGACCCAAACCGGACGCGGGACATATACGGTCATCCCCACACGGAGTGGCGGGACAACCCACGTTCACTCCCCCATATCGACCCACCCCCGGGCCCTCGTCCGGGCGTGCTGATGCCCGTCGGCCACGAAGGAAGGAGCGACATGGCACACGGTGGACCGATCGTCGCCGCATCCGGACCAGCGGAGGGGTATCGCACCGGTCGCGTCGTGAAACTGGCGAGCACGGCTGCACTCGGCGGATTCCTGTTCGGCTTTGACTCTGCCGTCATCAACGGCGCCAATTCGGCCATCGCGTCCACGTTCGACCTCGGGTCCGGAGTCATGGCGCTTGTCGTGTCCATCGCCCTAATCGGCTCGGCTGTGGGCGCGTGGTTCGCCGGCCGCCTCGCCGACTCCTTCGGCCGCCGACGCGTCATGCTCATCGCCGCGATCCTCTTCGCCGTCTCGGCCGTCGGGACGGCCTTTCCGCCCAATGTCGAGATCCTCATGATGTGGCGGCTCGTGGGCGGTGCGGGAATCGGCGTGGCAAGCGTCGTCGCCCCCATGTACATCGCCGAGATCGCTCCCGCCCAGCTGCGCGGGCGGCTCGGCTCCCTCCAGCAGCTGGCGATCGTGCTGGGCATCTTCGCCACCGGAGTCAGCAACTATCTGATCGTCTCGTCGGCGGGCTCATCGACAGCGACGTGGCTGCTCGGGCTCGAAGCCTGGCGCTGGATGTTCCTGTTCATGCTCATCCCGGCCGCCGTGTACTTCCTGATGGCGCTGCGGATTCCCGAGTCGCCGCGCTACCTCGTCGAGGCAGGCAGGCTCGACGAGGCACGCACCGTGCTCGAGTCCGTCTTCACCACCGATCAGACCGCCAAGGTCCAGGAGATCGCAGCCAGCCTCGACGGGGGCCACAGGTCGAATTTCGGCGACCTGCGCGGAAATCGCTTCGGACTGCTGCCCATCGTGTGGGTCGGCATCCTGCTCAGCGCATTCCAGCAGTTCGTGGGAATCAACGCCGTCTTCTACTACTCCAACCTGATCTGGGAGTCCGTCGGCTTCGGCGAGGACCAGGCCTTCATGACATCGATGATCACGAATGCCGTCAACGTTGGCACCACACTCGTCGCGATCGCCCTGATCGACCGCATCGGCCGAAAGCGCCTCCTCCTGATCGGATCGAGCGGCATGGTGGTCATGCTCGCCGCCCTAACGGCGATCTTCGGAACGGCACCCCAGGTGGCCAACGCCGCCGGTGGCACAGAGCCGACGCTCACGGGAGGCATGGCCGCGGCCGCCGTCATCGCGTTCAACCTGTATGTCGTCTTCTTCGGCATGTCCTGGGGGCCGGTGGTCTGGGTGCTCCTCGGGGAGATGTTCTCCAACCGCATTCGCGCGGCCGCTCTGGCCGTTGCCGCAGCGGCCCAGTGGATCGCCAACTTCATCGTCTCCACGGCCTTCCCCCCGCTGGCCGAGGTGAGTCTGACGATGGCCTACGGAATCTTCACGGCCTTCGCCCTCGTCTCCATCTTCTTCGTCCGCAGCAAGATTCCTGAGACGACCGGACGAACGCTGGAGGAGATCAGCGAGGACTCGGCCGTTTCCGCTCGCTGAGCCTGACACCGTGCTGGCCGCAGGAGGCACCGGACTACGCTGGGTCAACCGAGGGCACCTGCCGCGGGTGCCGGTAACGCACCGCTGGTGAGAGGACCCCTAGTGGCCACGGAGTCGCCCGAGAACCCGATGGTGGGCTTCGGCCCCAACGAGTGGCTCGTCGATGAGATCTACGAGCAGTTCCTCGCCGACCGCTCCACGGTTGATCCGGCGTGGTGGGAGTTCTTCGAGGGCTACACACCGCCGGATTCCGCACCCTCGGCCACTCGTGTCTCCCGTGAGGTGGACGCCCCCACAGCAGCGCCCTCAGTCACCCCACCTCCGACCCCGGCGCCCGGCGGGACTCCGGCAGCCACACTCCCTGCTGAGCCGACCGCGCCCGGAGGCTCCTCCGCCACCGCAGCCCCTGCCGACGCCGTCATCCTCAAGGGGCCAGCCGCCCGCGTCGTCGACAACATGGAGACCAGCCTCACCGTCCCCACCGCCACCAGCGTCCGTGCGGTCCCTGCGAAGCTGCTCATCGACAACCGCACCGTCATCAACAACCACCTCGCCCGTGGTCGCGGCGGCAAGGTGTCGTTCACCCACATCATCGGCTTCGCCATCGTTCGCGCCCTGGCTGACGTCCCTGGAATGAACAACGCGTTCACCGAGGTCAACGGCAAGCCTGCCGTTCTCCACCAGACTGACGTGAACCTCGGGCTGGCCATCGATGTCGCCAAGCCGGACGGCACCCGCCAGCTGCTGGTCCCGAACATCAAGGGCACGCAGGGCATGGACTTCGCCGCCTTCTGGGCGTCCTACGAGGATCTCGTGCGAAAGGCCCGCAACGGCAAGCTGCAGGTTTCCGACTATCAGGGCACCACGATCTCCCTGACAAATCCGGGCACCATCGGCACCCAGCTCTCGGTCGCACGGCTCATGGCCGGCCAGGGCTGCATCATCGGCGTGGGCGCCATGGAGTTCCCCGCCGAGTGGCAGGGGGCCTCAGAGGAGATTCGCGTCCGTAACGCCGTCTCCAAGATCATGACGCTGACGAGCACCTACGACCACCGGATCATCCAGGGAGCACAGTCCGGCGAGTTCCTGCGTCGGGTGCACCAGCTTCTGCTGGGCGATGACGACTTCTACGGCGACATCTTCCGCTCTCTTCGGATTCCCTATGAGCCCATCCGCTGGGCGGAGGACGTCTCCGCCAGTCACGAGACCGACCTGAGCAAGACCGTCCGGGTGCAGGAGGTGATCCACGCATTCCGTGTGCGGGGGCACCTGATGGCCGACATCAACCCCCTTGAGTACGACCAGCGCATGCACCCGGATCTCGATGTCCTCCAGCATGGGCTGACGCTGTGGGATCTGGATCGGGAGTTCGCAACCGGTGGCTTCGGCGGGCGCGCCCTCATGAAACTGCGCGAGATCCTCGGTGTCCTGCGCGACTCGTACACGCGGTCCATCGGCATCGAGTACATGCACATTCAGGATCCTGAGCAGCGCGAGTGGATCCAGAAGCGCGTCGAGATCCCGCACGAGAAGGTTGATCGTGACGAGCAACTGCGCATCCTGCACAAGCTGAACGAGGCCGAAGCCCTCGAGTCCTTCCTTCAGACCAAGTACGTCGGCCAGAAGCGCTTCTCGCTCGAGGGCAGTGAGTCGCTGATCCCGCTGCTCGACGCCGTGCTGATCCGCTCGTCCAATGACAGCATCGTCGAGGTCGCCATCGGCATGCCCCACCGCGGGCGCCTCAACGTCCTGACCAACATCGCCGGGAAGTCATACGGCCAGATCTTCCGTGAGTTCGAGGGCAACTTCGGAGACGATCAGGTGCAGGGTTCCGGAGATGTGAAATACCACCTTGGAACGAGCGGCGTCTTCACAGCCCCCGACGGTGCCGAGACGCGCGTCTACCTCGCCGCGAATCCGTCGCATCTGGAGGCGGTCAACCCCGTTCTCGAGGGAATCGTGCGGGCAAAACAGGATCGACTTCCCCACGAGGACAAGTACAACGTGCTGCCAGTGCTCATCCATGGTGACGCCGCCTTCGCGGGCCAGGGAGTGGTCGCCGAGACCATGCAGATGTCCCAGATTCAGGGCTACCGCACCGGGGGCACCGTTCACGTCGTCGTCAACAACCAGGTCGGCTTCACCACGAGCCCTCAGTACAGCCGGTCATCGGTCTACCCCACTGACGTGGCACGCATGGTGCAGGCGCCGATCTTCCACGTGAACGGTGACGACCCTGAGGCCGTCGTCCGGGTCGCCGAGCTCGCGTTCGACTTCCGGCAGACCTTCCACAAGGACGTCGTCATCGACCTCGTGACCTACCGACGTCGCGGCCACAACGAGGCGGACGATCCCTCACTCACACAGCCGATGATGTACGAGGTCATCGACCAGAAGCGATCGGTCCGCAAGCACTACACCGAGTCCTTGATCGGTCGCGGGGACATCACTCTCGACGAGGCCGAGACGGCGCTCCGCCACTTCCAGGAGCAGCTGGAGCGGATCTTCCAGGAGACCCGAACCGACGACGAGTCGTCGTTCAGCACGACGAAGGCCGACGTGGTCACCGAGGGTGAGCGCAAGCTCGCACCCCAGCCCGCTGCCGCCACGATCGACACTGCGATCTCCCAGGAGCAGATCGACACGGTCATCGATTCCCAGCTGAAACTGCCTGAGGACTTCACCGTTCATCCTCGACTTCAGCCACAGCTGCTTCGCCGCCAGACGATGGTCGGCGAGGACGCCATCGACTGGGGAATGGCGGAGGCTCTTGCCGTCGGCAGCCTGCTGATGGAGGGGCGCACAGTTCGCCTCGCAGGTCAGGACGTGCGTCGAGGCACCTTCGGCCACCGACACATGGTGATCGTCGACAAGACCAACGGCTGGCAGTACAAGCCGCTCAAGAAGTGCTACCGCGATGGCGGCAAGCTCTACGTCTACGACTCCCTCCTTAGTGAGTTCGCGGCCATGGGCTTCGAGTACGGCTACTCCGTGGCCCGACCGGATGCACTCGTCATGTGGGAGGCGCAGTTCGGCGACTTCGTCGACGGCGCCCAGACCATCACGGACGAGTTCATCGCGGGAGGCGAGCAGAAGTGGGGGCAGCGATCGTCACTCACCCTGCTGCTCCCCCACGGCTATGAGGGACAGGGACCAGATCATTCATCTGCACGTCCCGAGCGATTCCTTCAGCTGTGCGCCCAGGACAACATGATCGTCACGATGCCGAGCACGCCGGCCTCGTACTTCCATATCCTGCGCCTGCAGGCGAACGCCAAGGTCGTCCGACCACTGGTGATCTTCACACCGAAGTCGCTGCTGCGGGCGAAGAAGGCCGTCTCCACGAAGGCGGACTTCACGTCGGGACACTTCCACCCGCTCATCACGGACACCCAGCACACCGGGCCGCAGATCCGCAAGGTGCTCATGTGCAGCGGCAAGGTGTACTACGACCTCGATGCCTACCGAGAGGCGCACGGCATCACCGATGTCGCGATCGTTCGCTTCGAGCGGCTCTACCCCCTTCCCTTCCGCACGCTGCCGCCAGCACTCGAGGACTATCCGAACGCTGACCTCGTCTGGGTCCAGGAGGAGCCGGCCAATCAGGGCGCCTGGTCCTTCATCGCCATGAACCTGCCCGAGATCGTCGACAGGCCGATCACGGGCGTCAGCCGCCCGGCCTCGTCATCCCCCGCCGTCGGGAGCCACCAGCGACATGAGGCCGAGCAGAAGGCCGTCATCGAGCAGGCCTTCAGCTAGGAGTTCTCATGTACTTCACGGATCGTGGAATCGAGGAGCTGGAGAGCCGTCGAGGCGAGGACGAGGTCACCCTCGCCTGGCTCGCCGACCAGATGCGGACGTTCGTCGACCTCAATCCCGACTTCGAGGTCCCCGTCGAGCGCCTGGCGACGTGGCTCGCTCGCCTCGACGACGAGGACGACTAGCAATTCCGCTCACCCCGCCCGGCTAGCGCGTGAGAACGAGCTTGCCTCGCACGTCCCCCGCCGCCATAACGGCGAACGCCTCTTCGGCTCGCTCCATCGGCAGGACGCGATCGACGATCGGCCTGGCTCCCGTGCGCACCAGAAGGTCGAGCAGGTCTCGCAGCTCCCCGATGGTGCCCATGGTGGAACCCACGACGCTGAGCTGCAGGAAGAAGAGCCGATTGAGGTCCGCGGGCGGATTCGGTCCGGAGGTCGCACCGGAGATGACGATGACACCGCCGGGCCGAAGAGAGCGCATCGAGTGCGACCACGTCGCCTCCCCCACCGTCTCCATGACCGCGTCCACCTTCTCCGGCAGTTTCGCGCCCGACTCGAAGGCAGCATCTGCGCCAATGGACAGCGCCCAGTCGAGCTTGCCGGTGTCCCGGGACGTCACCCAGACCCGTCGCCCGAGGGCCTTGCCCAGGACGATCAGGGCCGTTGCCACGCCTCCTCCAGCCCCCTGGACAAGAATCGTGTCGCCCTCCTTGGTGCCCGACTTCGTCACGATCATCCGGTAGGCGGTGAGGTAGGCCGTCGGCAGGCAGGCCGCCTCCTCGAACGTCAGCTCTGCGGGCTTGTCGATCAGGTTCCACGCGGGGACGCGTACGTGCTCCGCGAGGGTTCCCGGATACCGCTCACTGAGCAGGCTCCGGCGCGGATCGAGCGTCTCGTCCCCATCACCCGCGGCTACGTCCCCCACGACTGCGTGGACAACGACCTCTCGACCATCGTCGGTGACGCCTGCCGCATCGGTGCCCAGGATCATCGGAACCTGCTCGGCCTTCAGGGCCTGGCCCTTCAACGACCACATATCGTGATGGTTGAGGCTGGCAGCCTTCACCCTCACGGTCACCCAGTCATCGGGTGTGGGTGGGGCGGGCAGGTCTCCCACGCCGAGGACGGACAGCGGATCGTCACGGTCAACACCGGCCGCATAGATGGCGAACATGGGCCGGACGATACCCGCGTCAGCGTGGATCGCGGCCGAAACGCCGCCAAAGGCGACCGACGATTGCCGCACCCGGAACGGGACCGAACTCCCGAGAGTCCTCACTCGACTCGGGGTTGTCCCCCACTACCCACCAGCCCCCGACCACCGGATGGTCGAGCCGCTTGACCATCAGCAGATCGCGGCGCTGCGGATGTCGCACGAGGACTACGTCACCCGACCCGACCTTCGTCGTGCGTCTCACGAGCCACCACTCGCCGTTACGCAGGGTCGGCTCCATCGACGGGCCGATGATGCGAACGCGCGTGATGGGCAGCACACCCTCCATCCTGCCTGCTGCCGACAAGGACGAACGGCGCTAGGGTCTGGTTTGGCGTACCGCCGACAACGACCTCGAAGGAGTCCCATGCTGAACCGCATGTTCACCCGGGTGCTGGCCCCCCGCACCAATGCCTACGCTCACTGCGATCTTCCCTGCGGCGTCTACGACCCCGCCCAGGCCCGTCTTGAGGCTGAGTCCGTCAAGGCGTGCATGGAGAAGCACAACGCCTCCGACGATCACGACTTCAAGGCCCGCGCCATCTCCATCAAGGAGGATCGCTCCCACATGGTCAAGGAGCACCTGTGGGTGCTGTGGACCGACTACTTCAAGGCCCCCCACTTCGAGAAGTACCCGCAGCTGAACGACCTGTTCAACCAGGCCACGAAGCTGGCCGGCGCTGGTGGCACCAAGGGCACCTGCGACGTTGCCGTCGCCGATGAGCTCCTCGGCAAGATCGACGAGATCGCCGCCATCTTCTGGGAGACCAAGAAGGCCTGATCCACGCTCAGCCAGAGGGGCCCCGCGGACATGTGCCGCGGGGCCCCTCTGCGTCGCATAGGTCCTGAAAGCGAGGTCAGTCCCGCACGTCGCCGGGCACCTCACGGGAGCCGACCGCGATGACCGCATCGACCGACACGGAGGCGCGACCCGTGACCACCACGCGATAGGTGCCCGGAACCGCCTCCCGCTGCACCCGGGACAGGTACCAGTAGGTCGTTCCGCCGTAGGGCTCGTAGAACCGTGTCCGTTCGTCGATCGACAACCGGATCCTGCTTCCCTGCGGATCGATGACCGTCACCCGAGGCAGCTGGGCGGGACGAAGCCGGTTGTCCGGGGCCTTGTCCTCGATGAGCAGTTGCACGCGCATCGTGTCGCCCTTCGCGAGGCGGAAGCGGAAACCCCGCCTCTCGCCCCGCACCACCTCGGCCCGCACGGCGAAGGACACGGTTCCGTCCACCAGCAGCGGCCCAGCGCCCGGCGAGGAGTCGGATTCATCGAGTACGACCGACTGGTGTGCGAGGGCTGGCGGCGCGACGGCGACCCCCACGGTCACGAGGAATGCACTGACCAACCCGATGAACTGACGCGCACGCATGGCCCGACTGTGTCAGGTCAACCGAGGTCCCGCAGGCTGATGCCGGGTGACCTCGGACTGATTGAGGGCAGGCCGACTGCTCCCCCGCGATCGCACAGGAACGGGATCGGGATGCGGCATCCGCGCCACAGCGCGATGATGAAGACATGCCCGACCTCATGGCTCGCCTTCGGGAGATCAGCGCGAAGGGTGATCCCGCTCATCAGGAGCAGGCGCGACTCCTCATCGCGGCGCTCAAAGTGGATGCGCAGGATGACGCGGCAGCACAGAGCGCCGCGCTTCTCATCAACGCCTACCTTCACGATCCGTACCTCACTCGGTGACGGGCGGCCCCGCCCTCGGATCTCGCTAGGCTCCGGACGTGCCCTGGATCCTGCTCGTCCTCGCCATCGGCAGCGAGGTGTTCGGCACCGTGATGCTCAAGGCGTCCGATGGATTCACGCGGTGGCTGCCCGTCGCAGGCGTCATCGTCGGATACGCACTGTCGTTCCTCTTCCTCGGACTTGCACTCAAGGACATCGGGGTCGGCGCCGCCTACGCCATCTGGTCCGGCCTCGGCACCATCGGCATCGTCATCGCCGGCTACTTCCTCTTCGGTGAGCAGCTGAACAGCTGGGGCTATGTCGGCATCGCCGTGATCATCGCTGGGGTCATCATTCTCAACGTCAGCAATGCCCATTAGCGATGCTTCCGGGAGCGCGTCCCTAGGGTGGGTGCATGAACACCGGAACGATCCGCCGAGCAGAACCACGCGACATCCCGGAGATACTGCAGATGGTGCGGGACCTCGCGGACTACGAGAAGGCCCTGGACGAGGCCATCGCCACCGAGGATCAGTTCACTCGGGCTCTTTTCGGAGACAACCCGACCGTCTACGCCCACGTGGTCGAGCACGACGGACCGGGTCATCGTCTCGGCGGCTTCGCCCTGTGGTTCCTCAACTTCTCGACCTGGCTCGGAGTGAACGGCCTCTACCTCGAGGACCTCTACGTGCGCCCGGAACTGCGCGGCTCCGGATACGGAAAGGCCCTGCTGTCCACTCTCGCTCGGGAATGCATCGAGAACGACTACGGCCGACTTGAGTGGTGGGTGCTCGACTGGAATGAGCCTGCACTCGGCTTCTACCGGAGCATCGGGGCAATCCCCATGGACGAGTGGACCGTGCACCGCGTGACCGGCGATGCCCTCGTACAGCTCGCACGAGGCAACCAGGGGTCGTAGGCGCCCACACGTCGACCGCGGCAGCACCCGCTCGTCCTGGGTGACCGCAGCTCGTGTTCGGGGCACCTGCGCCGGTATCCCTCACGTCCTTGCCCGTCGGCATGAGGAAATCCGCGCGGGGGCCTATGGTCATCCCAAGACGAGGAGGCAGCCGTGAGTGACACCGTGACCTTGGAATTTCCTGCTGAGACGCGCAATGTGGCACTCGCCAGGACTGTGGCGGCAGCCATGGCAGCACGAGTGGACCTTCCCCTGGACCAGCTCGAGGACGTTCGACTGGCCGTCGACGAGGCCGTCACACAGGCCATCGCCGTCGCCAAGTCCGGCAGCTCCGTGACCTGCGCATTCGAGACTGACGGCAACGTTCTCCGCGCCACGATCACAACGCCGACGGACGCACTAGAAACGCCATCGACGACTTCGTTCGGGTGGACGGTCCTGAGTGCCCTCGTCGACAGTGCCGCCGCTGATCTGAGCGACGGCCACCTCGCGATCCGTCTGCAGGTGACCAGCGATCTGGTGGACGTGTGACCTCTGCCCAGCAGCAGACAGGCGGCTGGACCGACAGTCAGCGCCGACACGAGCACCTGCTGCTGGACGAGTTCCATCGTCTGTCCTCCGACGATCCACGCCGGGTGCAGGTGCGCGATGAGCTCATCACGATGCACCTGCCTCTCGTGCGCCATCTCGCCCGCCGTTACCGAGACCGGGGCGAGTCCATGGACGACCTCGTGCAGGTGGGCACGGTCGGCCTGATCAAGGCGATCGACGGGTTCGACGCCACGCGCGGGGTCGAGCTCTCGACCTATGCGACGCCGACGATCCTGGGGGAGATCAAGCGGCACTTCCGTGATCGCACGTGGGCCGTGCGAGTGCCTCGCCGTCTCCAGGAGCTCCAGCTCCAGGTGACCGCACGCTCTGAGGAGCTGTCAACGACACTGCACCGCTCCCCCACTGTGCGGGAACTTGCGGCATCGCTTGAGGTTTCCGAGGCGGACGTGCTTGATGCACTCGAAGCTCGACAGGCGTATGCCACGGACTCGTTGGACGCCGAACGCGACGACGACTCTGCACCTCGACTGACGGCCACCCTCGGTGCCGAGGATGCTGCCTTCGACGCGATCGACGACCGCGAGACTCTCCGCCCACTTCTGGAGGCGCTTCCTGAGCGCGAGCGCGCGATCCTGATGATGCGGTTCTTCCAGAACATGAGCCAGTCCCAGATCGCCGACGAGCTGGGAATCTCGCAGATGCATGTGTCGCGCCTGCTCGCCAAGACCCTCGCCGCACTGCGCGAGGGCATGTCCGCGTACTAGTGGGGAGCCTCGTCCTCGGCAAGCGCTCGACGAACGGACGGCATGAATGCCATCACGATGCCGATGACGGCCACGACCATGGCGACCTGGCCCACCAGCCGCTCGACGGATCCTGCAGACTGCGAGAGTTCGTAGCCCAGGAAGCCGATCACGAGCTGCGCGAACACGAAGGGTGATCGAGCCCACGATCGAGACTGCACCCAGCCAACTGCGATCCAGACGAGAGCTGCACCGAACGCGGCAGTGATGGCGATGAGTCCGAGCAGTGCCCCGAGGTTGGAGACCTCAGCTGGCCCGGTGATCCCGACGCGGAAGGATTCGACGATGTCGTAGACCGCGTAGCCGATGAGAACGACACCCTGGGCCCCCGCGATGAGGGCCAGCAGCAGCAGCGGAGTTCGTCGAGTCACGGTTCAAACGTAGTGCCCCATGGACAGCGCACCCGCGACAGTAGGCTCGACGCGTGCGCGGTCTCCTCGTTGTCAATCCTCGCGCCACAACCACCTCTCCACGTGTCGTGGATGTGATCGTCCACGCATTCTCCGCCGACATCGACCTCGACGTGACCGTCACCACCCATCGTGGCCATGGACTCTTGCTGGGCGAGCGGGCCCGAGCGGAGAGCATGGACGTGGTCGTCACCCTCGGGGGAGACGGTGTCGTGAATGAGGTGACGAACGGCATGCTGGCCGCGGGCGTCGGACCCGAGGTGCCCATGCTGGCTCCCGTTCCCGGCGGGAGCGCGAATGTCTTCGCACGGTCGCTGGGGATCCCCAACGACGCGGTCGAGGCGACCGGACTGCTCCTCGAGCAGCTGCGCGAGAACCGTTTCCGGACCATCGGACTCGGTCAGGCCAACGATCGGTGGTTCCTGGCGAATTCCGGCGTCGGCATCGATGCGGAGATCATCGCAGCGATGGAGAAGCATCGGGCGGCCGGCCGATCGGCTACTCCCCTGCGCTACTTGACCACGACCCTGAACGCCTATTTCCGGCACACCGACCGCAAGCACCCGGCGCTCACGGTCCTGCCGCAGGACGATTCGGTCGGGCAGCCCGTCGACGAGGCATTCTTCGCCTTCGTCCAGAACACCGCACCGTGGACCTTCCTCGGAGCGATCCCCATCAACCCGTGCCCGGACGCCTCATTCGACACCGGTCTCGATCTCTTCGCCCTGCGCCGGTTGAAGGTGCCCACCACTCTTGTTGCCGCGACCCGGATGATCCGGGGGCGCGGGAGGGGAGACGCTCGCGGCGGGCTGGTCTCGTGGCACGACCAATCAGGCTTCACCATCCGGGCATCTCGCCCAGTCGCCTTCCAGATCGACGGCGAAGGGGTCGGCGACGTGACAGAGGTCGTCTATCGGTCCCACCCGGCAGCTCTCCGAGTGGTGTGCTGACCCCAGGGGAGCGCCCCGGCTCCCCCGGGTGAGGCCAACCGCAAGCGCGTTCATTCCGTTTACCGGACGAATAAACGGGACATTTCGGGTGTCCGTGACCTGTTTGTGACCTAACCGACAGATGGATTGCGACAAAAACTCCGCGTTCCCCTTGTGACAGGCCACGGCATCTGCGAACCTAGGCACGCCCGTTGCTTCGGCTGGGCTGGCAGACTTCCTCCAGGACCACCCGGGAGACCCCCGGCTAGATCCAGTTGAGCCAGCCTCGTGAAAGCAATCACGAGCACCGGAGACCCCGGTGCCCTTCCCCCAAGTGGAGTGATACGCATGGACTGGCGCCATGAGGCTGCCTGCCGTGACGAAGATCCGGAGTTGTTCTTCCCGATCGGCAACACCGGACCCGCCTTGGTCCAAATCGAAGAGGCCAAGGCTGTGTGCCGGAGTTGCAGTGTGGTCGATGAATGCCTCCGGTGGGCACTGGAGACCGGACAGGATGCCGGCGTCTGGGGCGGGCTTAGTGAAGACGAACGTCGCGCGCTGAAGCGCCGCAATGCCCGGATGCGTGCACGAAGCAACGCCTAGCAGTCCTGCTGTCATCCGGTTTCGGGCACATCGACCGTGACCGTCGTACCGTCGTGGCCGTCGATCTTCCACGTTCCATGGAGGTCGCCGGTCACCAGCGACGCAACGATGCTCAGCCCCAGCCCGGCCTGATCAAGGCTGAAGTCCGCCGGCAGGCCGGATCCGTTGTCACGCACCTCCAGGTGCAGCGCCCCTCCCTCGCCTCGCTCCAGAAGCACGCGCACGAGTTCGGGGTCGGCATGCTGGACCGCGTTGTGCAGCAGCTCGGACACCGCCATCGCCATCGGCGTGGCCAGATCAGCAGGCAGGGACCCCCAGCTGCCCTCGCGATGCAGCCGTGGCACCCGCGAGGCGTATGCGGGGGCGAGGTCCCGGACCAGAGCGATGATCCGGTCCACGATCTCGTCGAAGTCCACCCGCTCCCCCGTGTCGGCCGACAGTGACTCATGAACCGTCGCGATGGCGGCGACACGGAGCTCAGCCTCAGCCAGAGCCTCCCTCGCCTCCTCCGTCGATGCTCGACGAGCCTGCAGGCGCAGCATTGCGGCGACCGTCTGGAGGTTGTTCTTGACCCGATGATGGATCTCACGGATCGTCGCATCCTTGCTGATGAGTGCCCGTTCACGACGCCTGAGGTCAGTCACGTCGCGGCAGAAGATCAGCGCCCCGATCCGCGCCGACCGTCGAATGAGCGGGATACCGCGAAACACGACGATTGCCGACTGGTTCTCCACGTCGACGACGCCGGGTGCCCTGCCGCCGGCTATTGCGCTGAGCCCCGCGTCGACGGGCCCCGGCCGGTGTGACATCCGGACCGACACCTGGGCCAAGGAAGTGCCCACGATGTCACGTGCCAAGCCCATCCTGCGCATGGCGTTGATCGCATTGGGGCTCGCATACTCGACGACTCCGTCGGCATCCAGCCGGATGACGCCATCCCCCACCCGCGGCGCCTGCCCCGCGTCGTCGTCCTCGCCGATCACCGGAAAACGACCCTCGACGATCATGGCGAACAGGTCATCCGCCGAACCCAGATAGATCTCCTCCAAGCGCCCGGCCACCCGGGGAATGGTCGCGGCATGGCGAGCCAGCACTCCGATGACCCGACCGGCCCGACTGATCGGATAAGCCTCGGCTCCACCGGGAACTTCCGGTCGCTGGATGTCCCGCACCACGACAGGGCGGCCGTAGGCGACCGCCTGGTCGAGCTGGGGATGCCGTCCCCGTGGGACGAAACTGCCGATGACGTCATCGGCAACAGACGTCGGGGCAGTCGTAGGGCGCACCTGGGCGACCGCGACGAGGCCGGCAGCGTTCCAGGTCGGCAACCACAGCACCAGATCACTCAGCCCCAGGTCCGCGACAATGGACCACTCCTCGATCAACCGGCCCAGCAGGTCCAGATCCTCGGTCGACAGATCCGTCCGCTCAGCAGCGATTCTCGACAGAGTTCCGGAGGGTCGTGACGACATGGAAGGCATGGGTGACATGCGGCTACCAGAAGTGCAGCCGCGAGACGGGCACCCGTGCCACCGGCTCCATGGATATCGGTTGACCGTTCCAGCGGACCTCACTGCCGTCCGGGTCGACCTCGACTGTGCCGACATGTCCGTTGCGCACCAGATCGGCCGAGGCGGTGGACCGGCAGTCGCGCACCGGCACGAGTCGACGCCGGCCCGGTGCAGCGGTAGCCGCCGCCGCTGCCTCATTGGTGAAGAGCACCGAGAGATCCGCCGCCGTAGCACCCAGACCACCGAACTGGGGGCCCAGAACGAGTGGCTCCGCCGAGTCGATGGAGGCATTGGGATCGCCCGTCACTCCCCACGCCGGCATACCGCCCTTTATGACGAGTTGCGGCTTGGCGCTGAAGAGCTCAGGGCGCCACAGGACGATGTCGGCAAGGTGACCGACGGCCAGTCGCCCGACCTCGTGGGCCAGTCCGTGGACGATGGCAGGGTTGACGGTGACCTTCGCGAGGTAGCGCAGGATCCGCTCGTTGTCGTCACCGGCAGGATCACGCTCGGGGTCCTGCCCTGCCAGCACACCCGCAAGGGCGAAGGTGCGCCACCAGGTCTCGCCGGCCCGGCCCATGCCCTGAGCATCGGACGACGTGACACCGATGACGCCGAGGTCATGCAGGCGCCCCTCCGCTGCCATCGTGATGCCGCGAACTCGTGACCGAGCGATGTGGACGTCGCTGTCCCGTGAGGGATCCATTCCGTGGCTGAGAATGATCATGTCGACGTGCTCGGCAAGGGCATTCGTCCCGTAGGGCAGTGTCGGGTTCGTCGACGAGGCCAGGACGTTCGCGTGGCCGGCCAGGGTGAGGACGTCCGGCGCATGACCGCCGCCGCAACCCTCCACGTGATACGCATGGACGGGCCGACCGTCGAGCACGGCGAGCGTGTCCGACACGGACAGCGTCTCGTTGAGGCCATCGGTGTGCAGGGCTACTCGGAAATCGACGTCATGCGCAACCGAGAGCGCGGTATCGATCGTCCGAAGCGTGGCGCCGGTGTCCTCATGGACTTTGAGGCCGCACACGTGTGCTTCCACCGATTCACGAATCGCCTCGCCACGGGACGACGACCCACGACCCAGCAGCCCGATGTTGATCGGGTAGGCCTCCATCGCACGCATCCCATGGCCGAGCACCCAGGCCGAGCCAAGGCCAACGCCCCACATGGGTCCGGCCTCCTGACCGATGACAGTCGTCACGCCCGACGAGAGTTCCGCCGCCAGCACCCGTGGACTGAGTGTGTGCACATGCGTGTCAATGCCGCCCGCCGTAGCGATCAGGCCGTCGCCGTCGATGACCACAGTCCCGGTGCCCACGACGACGTCGATGTCATCAGCCACATCAGGGTTGCCTGCCTTGCCGATTCCGCTGATACGCCCGTCACGGATTCCGATGCTGGCCACCTTGACCCCTGACACCGCATCGAGCACCACCACATTGGTGATGAGGACATCGCACGACTCACGAGCCGAGAGAGCGCGCAGGCCGATGCCGTCACGACCAGTCTTGGCGAATCCCACTCGCAGTTCATCGCCCGCATCCGGCACGCGATCAGTGATGCGCAGACGAAGCCGGGTGTCCCCCAGCGTGACGACATCGCCGAGCTCGGGGCCGTACGGCCCGGTCATGAGCTCTGCTCCTCATGGCGCGCCATGAGTCGGGCAACGGCCAGCTCGGACTCAGCGCGTTCGCCCACGTGCGCGCCGTCCACGATGTCGAGATACCCGCATGCACGCAGCAGGGTCAGGGCGCGATCCCGATTCTCGGGGTCGTCCAGGCGGCCGTCCACGACACCAGACGTGCCGATCTGCACCCGTCCGCCACGGAGCTGGCATGTCGGCAGTACTCGAGACTCACCTGGGCGAATCCACACGGTGTCACCAGTCGGGATGGCGAGGCGCATGCCGAATCCCGCCGCTCGGTCGAGCCGAAGGCGGGGATTGATCTCGGCCAGGTGTATGTGGGAGGTGAGCCCTATGGCGATATCGGCCTCGTTCACGATGACGATCTCGCCGTCGGGCTCAGGAGCACTGCCTCGTCCAGGTGGGTCCTGTTGGGCCTGTGTCGCCCTGAAGGGGTCATCGACCACCACGAGCCGGGTGCCGTCGTCGAAGCGAGCCTCCACCCGTATCTCCGGAACCGCCTCGACGACGCCGGGCAGGATGTCCAGGACGCCCAGCAGGGCGCGTGCCCGCTCGCGGACTGCAGGCAGGTCGAGGCCGTCCCTCGCCCACTCGCAGACAGCGTCTGCAATGAGGGCTGTCGCCTCGGGCGCGTTCAGCAGCAGTCCGCGGGCTCGACGTCGTTCGGCCAGGAGCGCCTGCAGATGCAGCAGCAGGCGATCGGACTCGCCAGGAGTCAGGGCCATCACACCTCCATCGGCTCGGGACCCGTGCGTCATGCGGAAATCCCTGCAGGCTCCCGCATGAGGAGGTTACCGACCCCGGGACAGCCTCCACCCTCGGATACGCCATAGTCGGGCCATGCAGGAAGCCATCACCGTTCGCCCGGCACGCGAGGACGACCTCGAGGATGTCGCCCGCATCTCCACCGAGGCCTATGCCGCCGCCGGTCAACTGGACCCGGGGAGCACCTACGGCGACGTCCTGGCCGATGCCGCTGCTCGCCGCGACAGCGCGGTGCTGCTCGTAGCCGAGCGTGCGGGTCGCATAGTCGGCACGGTCACCATCTGTCCCGAAGGCTCCCCCTTCGCCGAGATCGGCCGGCATGGCGAGGTTGAGTTTCGATTCCTTGCCGTCGATCCGGCAGCATGGCGGTCAGGGGTCGCGGACGCGCTAATCGAGGCGTGTGAGGACCAGGCCCGCAGCGCGCATGCAGAGAGGTTGGCGATCTGTGTTCGCGATACCAACACGGGTGCGGCAGAGATGTACGAGCGACGCGGCTTCACTCGAATGCCGGACCGCGACTGGACTCCGGTACCCGGCGTGAACCTGCACGCACTTCGTCGAGACGTGCTCCCGAGCGACTAGGCCAGAATCGCCAGGACGTCACCCTCACGGACGACGTCGCCGGCCTGAACGCTGATCTCCCTGACGGTTCCAGCAATCTCGACGACGACCGGGATCTCCATCTTCATGGACTCGAGGATGACGAGCGTGTCGCCGACGTCCACCTGATCGCCCACGGCCGCAACAATGGAGTGCACTGACGCCACCATCTCGGCCCTGACTGACTGTTCCACTCGAATCTCCCGTCGACTGCCTGCGCGCAGGCTACTCGCCGGCCTCTGTCGACCGATAGGTGACCGAGATCTGACGGATCCGTGTGACGATCTCGACGCGAAGTCGCTCCGGGGCAGCTTCGGATGCGCACGAGCGGTAGACAAGGCTCTTCACCACGCTCACCACACCGAACTCGTCGCCGCAGGGCGGGCACTCGTCCAGATGCTGCACGATCTGCATACGTCGAACCTCGGTCACCTCGCCGTCGACGAACTCGTGGACGAACGCCAGCACCTCGGTGCAGGACGTCTCATGAGGTCGGCCGCAGCTCATGATCCGTCACCTGGCTCGTCAGCAGCGGACGCGGGAATCAGGCCGCGCTCGATGGCATAGTCCTCGAGGAGCTCACGCAGCATGCGACGCCCGCGGTGCAGGCGGGACATCACCGTGCCGATCGGCGTCTCCATGATCTCGGCGATCTCCTTGTACGGGAATCCCTCGACGTCGGCGAGATACACCGCCAGACGGAAGTCCTCCGGCAACGCGGCCATCGCCTCGACGATGTCGGCATCGGCCAAGCGGTCCAGCGCCTCGGCCTCGGCCGATCGCAGGCCCCTCGACGTGTGGCTCTCCGCCTCGTGGATCTGCCCATCCGTCAGGTCATCCGTGCCAGTCTGGAACGGCTGGCGCTGCTTCTTGCGATAGATGTTGATGTACGTGTTGGTGAGGATTCGGAAGAGCCACGCCTTCAGGTTCGTCCCGTCGCGATAGGAGCCGAAGGCCGCAAACGCCTTGAGGTAGGTCTCCTGAACGAGGTCCTCTGCGTCGGTCGGGTTGCGCGTCATGCGCATGGCAGCTCCGTAGAGCTGGTCCAGGTACTGAAGTGCATCTCGTTCGAACCGGGCCGAGCGGTCCTCAGCGGACTCGTCGGACTCCGCGAGATCCCTCATCGCAACCGGATCCATCACAGGGACGTCATCGACGGCTTCACGGACGTCGTCCGTCGGCGGTGTGACCTGGCTGCTCATCGTCCATGAGCCTAATGCGCTTATTTCGCCTTCCCTGGCGTGGGTGGACCCGCAGCCCTCGGGTCGGGTCAGAATGCGCACACGAGCCACAACAGCAGGCTGCCGCGGATCATTCCCCCGCCACTCGAACCACCCAGCTCGATGCCTGGCCCCTTGTCGGGGTCACGAGGGCACCTCGGACCCCGACAAGGGGCCAGGCATCGAGGGCGGCAGGGGGGCGACCAGCTCGGGGCCGTTGTTGCGGACGCTGTTGACGCGAGTCGACACCGGATAGGCATCCAGCCGCACCTGTGCAGCCGGGGCGAGGATCTCGGTGGCCTCTTCCGA
>Ga0255756_1001916_pt1 | contig 22975 bp, 23 predicted proteins | sample 011ome_20_FD_179956 | JGI IMG/M metagenome (GOLD analysis project Ga0255756, IMG submission 179956) | Coastal salt marsh microbial communities from the Groves Creek Marsh, Skidaway Island, Georgia - 011509CT metaG (version 2) | ecosystem: Environmental > Aquatic > Marine > Intertidal zone > Salt...
TCTGTCGCAACTTCTGCCAGGGTCGTCACGTCGTCTGAAGGAACAGCAGCTGAGATGTCACCGTTTGCGTCGAAAGCAACGAATGCGTTGACGCGATCTGCCTTCTTCGGAAGGATCATGTTGATTCCGGTCGGATCAAAGACCGGAGCCTTGACTGACCTGGCGGTTTCTTCAGCGATTTGCTGCACCATAATTGTCAGCGCATCAAGCTGCTCGTTCAGAGCTGACGCCTTGAGATCACCAGCCGTCACAAAGTCAGTAGTACGCTCAATATCCCTGGCGCCAACAATGATGACCAAGTCGTCAGAATCTGGAGTTGCCGGGACGTTACCGCCTATATTGACGACTAGTGTGACTGACCCGGTGCCATTTGCGTTGATGATGACCGAGTAGTCTGTTGTCTTAGTTAGTACCGTCTCATTGAAATAAACTGCAACATCATCGTCGTCTAGAATTTCAAACGAAAAGGCATACGGACCAACGCCTGAAGCGCCAGTAAACGAAACCTTTCTTGCTACTGCGTTAATGTTAAAGTCAGCCATTTCTATCTCCGGCTAAAGTAATCTCTTTGTACCATAAAACGTCACTGAACTGAATTGACTTTCAATCTCAGCTGTGCGTCATCTTGAATTAACAACTGTCGAGCAGCTGACCTGTAGTTGCTGTGGATATTTCTAATGACCTTCATCTTGTCGGCTTTTGTCGGAAGCTCGGCATACTCAGGACTCTTGATAATGTTTTCTATTTGGATCAAGACCGTTCCTTCAGGGTCATAATTGTCGTCCCCTGGTAGGCGTCCAAACTGATCCATTGAGTTTGTGGTGCGAATCCACTTGTTGTACTGCTCTGCATTGAGTAGTACGCCGTCAATCTTTTGAGGCGTCCTGCTAATGCCGTCGCCTAGATCCATCATCTCTTTGTCGACAACGCTAAACTTTGCGTCTTTGATTCTAACAGGTGACCAAAACTCCCACCAAACGCCAGTGCCTACAGTTAACTCTTCGCCCCACTCATTAAGCTTTGGCGGCAAATCCTTGTTGAAGAAAGGGTTTCGAGCTTTGGCTTTCTGCAATGCAGAATAGAATCCTCTGGCAAATGCTGGCAGCGTTGTAACGTCTTCGCCCAGGAATCCTTCGGATGGCAACATGGTGTTCTTTGCTTGCGTGTCGATCTGCCTGGTGACACCAGCTGTAAAAGAGCTGACAGTTGGAGCTAGTGTCAGCGCCGCCTCTGTCATCTTTTCCCCAAGAAGCCCAAACAGTGCATCAAACTTTTCTGCACCTGATGGACGTTGCATTGCTGACTGGATTTCAGAAAGCCCTTGGAGCAGTGGCATTTCAATTAAGTATTCAGCCAGGCCAACAGACATGGCCATAGCCATCTCATCTAGAGTCTCTTGATTTGTTTCATACTGAGCGTAGTACGCAAAATCAGCAGCCATTGCTAATACGCCAGAGATTGGGTCAAACCTAGAATATGTGATTGACTTGTAGCTGCCGTCTTCCTGCCTGATGTTGATAGAGTATGGCTGGAACCCTTGGCGGCGCATTGCAGCCCTTGCCTCTTTATCAGACGGACCAGCTCCAAAGATTCGTATTGATTGGTCTTCGCCATCTAGGCCAAAGGCCGCATACGCAAACGATCCAAATATAGCGGAACCCATTGCTGCTTTAGCTACAGCAACGTCTGCTTCTCGGCCACCGGCTGCTAGCTTCTTATAAAAGCCAGGGTATACAAGCATTGCTGGGCTGCGCTCTAGCGTTGCCTTCATTACGTTGACCGGAGTCTTGAAGAACGGCACAAACAGTTTTGCTATCGGGTGATTGAGAGCGCCCTGCATTTGAGCAAGGAAACCATCCAAGTCGCCCTGGAACGTCATGTCTCTAGCCGCCTCAACGACAGACCTCTTGACGTCTTCAGAAGGGTTGTTAATGACGTTGGCGCGCTCTAGGGCATAAGCCTTTTTAGCATCCTCTACTGAGCCGCCAGTCTTGATTGTCATTTCGTACATATCAGACGCGCGCATAGATGCAATTTGATACAGAGTGACCCGTCCACCGATCGCCTTAAAGAACTCATCTTCTGCAAGTAAAGCCCTGCCGCCAAGCCTAGCGTATATTCCAAAAGCATTGACTGCTCCAGAAATGGCGCCATCGTCAAACATCTTTCTTGGATCGCCAGTTGTGCCGATTGCTCTGCGAGTCCTGACGTCTATTTTCGACGCAAGATCAGATGGGGTTTCGGTCAATGCTGTTTTGCCGGCCATCATAAATGCGTCGCCTAAAGCAGCTCGCATTCCCTCTAACTGAGCCAGACCTTCTCTAGCTCGGACACGGTCCTTGTTGCCCGTGACCGTAGAGCGCAGCTTGCCAAAGCCAGACGCGACAAAAGTCTCTAGCACATTCATCGCCATGTAGGTCGCGTTGCCGGCGATGTTAACCATGTGCGTCACAGGTGATGTCAGGATTGCGTTAATCCAGACTTCCGTGATCACATCCATAGACTTCGCGTTTGCTGCTTTCTTAATAAAGCGCGCTTGTGCAGACGGGTCTGTGATCGCCAGGTAATGGCGTCCGACATATTCAATATCTTGCGAGGTCTTAGCGCCAAATAAGGTCAGCTCTTCAATAACTGATGGCACTCCACGGCGCTGTAGTTCTCCGGCTAGCTGCACTGTGCGCGCTGCCTCTGAGACAGTGCCAGATAGATTTTCTGCTACTCGGCCACTAACCGTCGCCATCTGTAGAGCAGCCATCATTGCCGCCTCACGCTCTGGGCCAGTTGGCATTTTGAATGCTTCAGAAAACGCTGATCGAGATTGCTTGATCAATTGGCTGTACGCCAACATTCCCGCCAAGAAATCTTCTGGTGGTAACACATCGCCCGGCTGTCGCTTTGCTAGATCAAACACAACCTGGTCTAAGCCGCGCTCTTGGGCCATGACCATCATTTGCTCAAAGGTGATCGTTCCGCGCCGAGCCTTTTCAAACAGCCCCTGGTTTGCGTCCTTAAACTTTGCCAAATAGTCAGCGGCATCAAACTCACCACCAGCCTCAAAGATAGCGGGGAAGTTTAATCCTTTCGCGTATTCACCGCCGAGCTGCTCATTGATTAGCTTTAGCTCATCTGGGTCTGCTGGCGCCACGACAATTGTCCGGCCAACCTGTTGAATCGGTGGAGGTGGAGCAGCATCCATTGTGACGCGCTTCTCAGCCTCTAGCGCCCTGTCCTTGACTGCCTCTAATCCAGACTTGATTACCGACCCAAGGCCAGCAACTTGTACAGGCTCTGGATTAGCAATGACATCGTCTTCTTGCGCTAAGGCATCGGGCTGATAGGTCGCCTCAGTAGTGGCATCCTCGGCTTGCATTTGATCAACGACAGGATCAATTGCTTCATTAGTCTTGAGCGCTTTCGTCTCCAGTGCGGCGACGATCGTGTCTTCGACTTTATCGTTTATCTTTTGCTCGATCACTGAGTGTCTCCTGGGGTCTGATTAGATTTCGACCCTATCTTCTGGACCTCGGCATCTTGAATCTTAGCTGCCTCGTCAAAATCATCAAATGACGGAATATCTACTTTGCCGCCAAAATAATTTGGATCATGTACAAACAGGATAACGTCAGGCTCGCCATTATTGAAGTCAGCAAAGTCAGCTTTATTCCAATTAGGCGGTGCGTATTCGTCATTCCAGCGAACTCTTGCTACCGGCCTAAAACCAGCAGTTTCGTAAATCGCAGGAAGATATGTGTCAAATGCATCTAGCTTTTTGCCGCCGGCTTGAACTGCGGCTTGGAGCATTGAGTAACCACCGCCTGAAGGCTCTGACTTTGATGCAAAGACGGCCACAATATCGCCATCAGGTTTAATGGCAAATCCGCTGCCGTTCTCGGTCCTAAATAATCTTGCTTCAGATAACTCTTTCGCAGATTTAATATCGACTTGCGCCGCGTCAGCGCGGCCAGCCATAGCAGCTGTCATTTCCTGGTTATAGGTGACAGCGTCTGTCTTTGGAACTTCTTTGACGACTGGAACAGATAACCCGGCAGCTTCGTACTGACGGGCTGACACAGGGTCTGGATTAAGAACTAAAAGCCCATCTCCTCCATCCCCTTCAGCACTCGCTCGCGCGTAAGGCCCGGATGTCGTTCCAAGGTCTTGGCTACCGCCTGTTCCCTCGGGTCCAGGTCGGCGCCCTGAGCGGACGGTGCGCTGCTTGGCTTTGACGCTTCTGAAGTCTGTGAGTCCCTCGCTTGCCGGTTCAACTCCAGCTTCAACTTCATCGCTTCCGCGAACTCCTGGTCGTAACTCATTTTGTATTTTCTCCGATGCTACTGAAAAAGACCCTGGTCGAGAAGGTACGCCAAGATCAGTATATAAGTTTTGCTCAAAGAACCACAGAACGGCCTGAGTATCTTGCTCTGAAAGATCTCCGTCACCTAAGTCATCAATAACCTTGGAGACAAACTCTTCCATGCGGGCGCGCTCCTGAAGATTTCTAGGCGCTTCCGCCAGCCCACCATCCGGGTTTTTCATGCTGCCAAAGTGGCGATTGTATGAGCGGCTAAACCAAGAATCTTTTGTAGTCGCCTGATACCCATTAAGATTCAAGCTGTATTTGCCCGTCTTGTCGCCAAGTATCATCGACCCAAGGTGTAAGCTGTCTTTACCCCCACCTACTCCACTTGGTCCGCTGCTTAGGCCAGCTGCCTTCCGTATATCTGTTAGCTCTTTAAGAGTATGCGGAGATAACCACCAATCGGCAAACCCGTCAACTCCTTTTGTTTCGACCAGATACTTAATTACTTTCATGCCAGCAGCAACCGATTGCTGCTTGGCTCCCCATCCAGCACCCTTAATTCCTTCTGTTACGGCGCCTGGGGCTGGCGGAGTAAATGGCACAGAACCTGTTTTGAGATAACCAAGTAGTGCAGCAGTGGCCGCCTTGGTGTTTCCTGGATCTACTTTCTGACCAATAGATGTTGGCGCCGCTAAAGCGGTCCACAACACCCTTAAACTTTCATCGTCAGCAAGTCGCTCTAAACCAGGGATCTTTGATAAGTTCTCAAAGGTCTGTCTAACATCATTGTCATACCAGCCCTTGCCTGAAGTGCCTTGCCCAAGTTGATATCTAATTTCATTTGCTGCGTCTTTTACCGCTAATGAAAAGTCGGCGTCATCATCTGGATTTAGTTTTCTACCATAGATCTGCTGGTGCTGATTATTGAAGTAATCTGCAACATCATCAACTTTTGGCCGGGTGTTTCCCTTGCCCTGAGCAATAGTTTTGACTTCGTTTTGAGCTGCGGTTTTAACTTCATCACTTTGCCGAACGCCTACATAGAAAGCGTCATCCTGAGTTTCCCCTAGCAACTTTTGAACGCCTACAATCACATCGTCGACTGGCTCTGTTGGGTCAAACCCAGATCGTAATGTCGTACCAGTACCACGCTCTGCCACACGCGCTGGCGCGCCGGCTGCGTAATCCACGGCTGAGTCCTTGAGCCATTTAGCGCCTTTAAGCAGCTGCTTGGCCCCAGGTATTGCATTGACAACAATCGATGACAGCTCTCCGCCAAGATAGCCCTCGCCGAACGCTTCGACTTGCTCATCACTAAAGCCTAGATCTTTGCCTTGCTCTTTTAAGAACTCACCGACTTGAGCCGATGGAACATACTTGAGCATATTCAATACGCTATCTAGTTTCTTGCCTTCCTCTGCTGTAATCATGCCCGCTGCAATCAACGGGGGCAGGGTAATCAAGTCGGGCAAAGTCAAAAGCACTGATGTCGTAAAGCCTAAAGGAGCGCCTACTGCTTGAAACGCTTCGCGCTCAAACATTTTCTTTTGCTCTTCCACTGGCAGCTCTGCCCTGCCGAGCATATAGCTTGGATCTGGACGACCTGTCGCTCCGACCATTGGGTCGACGGATGTAACCTCGGGAGACTCAGCGATCTCGGCTCTCGTCGGCTCGACAGCTCTCGGAACCCAAGTGGTCATGCCGTCTTCGCCAACATTTAGGTCAAACTCATTAGAGCCAGATGACATTCTGTTGAAGCCTTGAGTCAGCGCGTCATCAAATGTATTGCTCATTGTTGCGCCTCGATTCGTATCAGTAAGGGTAAAAGCTTGTCTATTGCTTGTTTGCGCCTAGCTTCATTTGGATACAAGCCTGGGTTATTAGTGATTGCATCTAACAGCTCTTGAGCAGATAGATTCTGCAAACTAGATATCGTCCTCAACTCATCGCCAAGCTGTTCTGCTGAGCGCCTCAAAGAATCGTTTGCCAGGTCATCACCGCTTCCTTCTAAATCTTTGATTGCCTCTCGAACAAACTGAAGCGCATCAATGCCTGGGTTTTCGTCCATAGCAATAATTAGCTCATTCTGGATTTTGGCGACTTCTTGCTGTGCGATTCTGTTAACGCCGGCTGCGTTGAATAGTGGTTGATCTGGCAGCCCACGCGCACCTTTTAAGAAAGTTATTGCCTTGGTGTAACCTTGGTTTTCTTGCGCCTTGATGTCTGACATAAAGGTTTTATATGAAGCAATGCTGAGGTCGCCGTCATTGAAAGCGCTATCGACATCACCTTGAGTGAGCTGGTTGCGTAGCGACAAGACTTCTAAGTTGCGAACAACTTGTGGCTTATCAACTCCCGCTGTAGTCGCTGCCACCTCAGACTTAGACGCCCAAGCTTTGGGATCTTTGTCCTTCAACTCCAAGAGAATAGACTCCATTTCATCTCTGTCGCCGTCGAGGAACGCTACTGTAAAGCTAGCTTGCAGCTGATCCGACTCTTTAATCCTTTGCTTTTCTTTTGCTGATTCGGCTTGTGACTCTAGGCTGAACTTATTAGACAGAGCTGCGTTCAGCTCACCAAATAAAGTTCTGCGCTCTTGATTTGTTAATATGTCAAATGTCGCCTGAACCTCTTTGTCTTCAAATTTTTCAGTGCCGCCTTTCAATATGTTGAGCGCAACGCCAGGCTTTAACATTGCCTCATCCATCACAACACCAATCTTGGCGTCAGACACAGCCTTGTCTAAGTCTGCTATCGCTTGTTTTGAAAAAGATGGGTCATCGATTTGCATAGCGTATTCAATGATCTTGGCCCTTGATGCCTCGATGATTTGATCAACAGTGATGATTTCTTGTGTCTCTTCATTAACTTGCGGACCAGCCCTGACAGCTGTTTCTGCTGATCTAATGAAATTATCAACCCCGGCGCGATAGCGAATTTCTAAGTCTTTTTTTGCAGCGACAGCTTCTTGTTTAGCTGCTGCCAAATAGGCTGAGTTAGAGCTAAGCCCAATTGACGCAGAAAACTTTTGCGCGGCAAGCGGATCAATGGATCGCAGGATTTCAGACTGAGAGCTTGCTAACAGCTTAAGCCGAGTTCCCATGTCGTCTAAAGTTATCTCGCCTTTTTCATATGCGGTTTGAATCTCGGTAACAGACTTTCTGGCTTCGATCTCCATTGACGTAGTCAGAGACGATAACGCGGCCTCCCTAGCTGTCTGACCAAACACAGTCGTCTTGTCACCAGGTACTTGTTTTGCTGGGTCTTCACCGCGTGCGATTGCATCTTTTAGCTGCTGGGCAGATGGTGCGTTGAGCGCGCCGTACTCACGACCTGTAATCTTGGCCTCTACCTCTGCTTGACGAAACGCAAAGTTAGATAGGCGATCTAACTGCTGGGACAAAACCTGACTTGTGCGCCCAGCCTCCTGAATACCTACGGTGGTCATTTGAGGGATTGATGCTAGCTGGATTCCCGCTTTTTGATAGACCGGCATGACCATTATGAGAATACCCCCATATTTGCGTAACCAGGCAGCGGTGTAACTGGGTTTGAAACTGGAGCAGATGACGGAGCTGACCCTAACGCACCGACCGATGCGACTGCCATACCCATAGTTCCGATCGCACTATATAAACCCTGGCGTCTAGCTTGAGACGCAGCGCTGTTGTATTGAGCTGCGTTGATGTCGCCAGCAGCAATGCTTAACGCTGCGTTCTCTTCTGTCATGTAATACTCTCGCACACCCAACTTGGTGCCGTAGTCCTTGATTCCTTGAGCCGTGCCGCTATATGGATCTAGGCCGCCTGACGCAGCTCTTGCAGTAACGGTTCCCAGGTTCTGACGTAGCCGGCGCAAGACCTCAACGCCCTGCTCCTTATATTGGATTTCTGCGCGCTTGGCTTTGAGCGTCTCGGTTCTGGCTTGACGCTGATAAGCTTGTGCTTGCGCTCGACCAGCTTGGATCTGACCTAGTGCGCTAGTAGCGGATAAGCCTAGCCCGATCATTTGTAATGCGGTTAATCCTGCCATATTACTGTCCCACCGATACCTTATAGTCCAGAGCCAACACGTTCATCTTGAGCGGCACTGTCTGCGTAATTGTAATCTTACCTTCTTTGGTAAATCCGAGCAGAGGCCCAGTCTTTTTGATGCCTGTAAATTCCTGCACCGCCCGGTCTAGATTGTCTTCTCCAAACTGCCTAAACGCTACTTGCTCACCGTTAATGGTGACGGCCTGGGATTCAAAGTGTTCGCTGTTGATTTCTAGTATCCGCTTCTTGAATCCTCGGATATTACCAGATGGCAGTCTTGGCTCTACAGGCATTGTCACGACTGTAGGTGTGTAATTTAAGCCAATCGTATAACTCTCGGTTGCTGGGTCGGTAAAAGTGATCGACCCGCTGCTGACAGTCTTGTCAGCCTCGACGACACCATCTCTAACTACTTTGACGACCTCTGCTTCTAAGTGATCTAGGCCAGAGACAGATGCAGTCGACGACCCAACAATTGCGGTCTTCGCAGAATCTAAAGTCAGACCTTCAACAAACACCTCAACGTAGTAGACATCGCTGCCATTGATAGTTCTCTTGACTACAGCGTATGTGTCCGCGATATCAACGCCAACAGCCAGGTAGTCACCGTCTGTCGTCCACTCGGACGGAGCAATAATTTCCTGGGACCGCAACAATGTATAGCAAGCGATACTCCCATCGTCTTCATTGACGACTAGCAGTTGATCTCCCTCATCGGTTGATGTTGCCTTGCGAACCGCAAGGTCCGATGGAGATTTAAGTAAATGCGACGATAGTAGCGAGATCTTGGTTGTGACATAGCCTTGTACTGCGTCTGAGAATATGAACTCAGACAAAGCCTTTCCCTGACGCTGTACAAAGACCGTGGCGCCATCGACGTTAACTACCCGTATGCCAACCCTCGCTCCATTAGATGTTTGCTCCTGGACCGCTAGGTTGGACGGAGTAATAGGATCACCCAGAGTTTGCGGAATGTAGAACTCGCCGCCGGTAGTAAAGATCTGCAAATTACGACCAGCATACAAATCAACGATTGCATTGAATCGGCCAGTGTCTAACGTTGCCTCGATCGCCGCGTCGTCAAAGTTTTCGCCTGGATCAAAGTTAAAGAAGTTCCCTACTCGGCTGCCCCATACTGTAGATGGACGCGATGATGCACCGCCGAAATACAACCGACCTTCGTAGAATACTGCGCTGCGCGGCCAGCCCCTAGACGCTGACCAGGTATCTTCGTATCCAGTTTCCAAGTCCCAATCGCCTGAACTGACAGCAGAGGTATCAAACAACGGCACCTCTGATATTGCTTTAACGACTGTGCCACTAACGTAATCAATAATTCTGAGGCGGCCTTGAGGCGACACATTGATGTACTGATCAATGTGTGAAGCTAAGAACACCGAGCTACCAGCAGTTAGCGTAATGTTCCCTGACGATGCGTCCGGGGTAATTGTTGTTGCTGGGTTGGATGAGCTGATGGTGAATGCGTGCTTAGGCACAAAATTAAAAGATAGAGTGCTGACTGTCCATGATGAGTCAGACGCGCCCCTAACAATTTTTTGCGGGGCCATATCTTCTTGTACGACAATCAATGTGTCCGCTGACTGCGCCCAACACATTGTAGGAATGACCGAGCTAGTAATTAATGAAACGCTTAGATAGTCATTACCGCTGCCGTTAATATCCGTGATCAGCTCACCGTCTTTGTAGATGTGCATTTGCTGATCTACAAAAATCAGCATATAGCTGTCATCTACTGAGAACTCAAACGGAACCATTCGCACAGCCGTCCCAGCTGCTGATGGCAATGTTGAGATGTACTTGCTGCCATTGCGCCGAATAAAGCCGCCCTGGGGCTGCACGACGATGTTAGTGGCAGATTCTAGGCCGTTATAGTATTGCTGCAAGTCGATACGCGCACGCAGCTTTGGATCAAGCTCTCCAGAAGTAAAGTTGGTCTGGACTTGAATGACACGGCTCATCCGCGTACCGCTATCAACGTAAAGTCTTGGAACGCCTCGTTAGAGTTGTTTGCTCCATCAATGCTAGCCGCTACCCGGAAGTATCCTCCCCGGCGATTCTCAGCAACTGTGCCAAATGCCTTCTGCTCAAAATACTGAGCCTTTGTGATTTGGTCAGTTACTGTCTCTGCAATCTCAGCTGCCATTGCGTACTTAAGCAGCTGAACAAAATATGTAGGTAAAGCCGCCTCGGCAACTGAATGCTGGTAGTCAACAAATATCGTCTCTTCATTTGTATTCAAGCTTGTGCCAAAGATCTCCCACCCGTATTGGATTGGAGCAACACTGGTTGCACTTGTATTAAATACAGCTCGCACTCCTGCCATCATGTCGCCAGGCAAGGCGTACTGATACTTCCACTCGTTTGCCGGAGTCGATGTTAGTCGGGATAGCTGCACTTTTTTAAATGACCACGACCAAGGATAGGACGCGATAATGGAATCTTTCAAATCATCGTAAAGTCTGTCGCAGATCTGCGCTGCGTCAGTGCCGTCCGAAAACGACGAAAGAGGCGATGCCCCTAGTAGAATCAATGCGTCCGAACAGATGGACAGTTTGGTATCACCTGATGCCATGCGTCACCTCATGTAGAAAAGGCTCCCCGGAGGGAGCCGATCTATTTAGTCTGCGTCAGCAACGCTGATGGCTGTACCATCAGAAACGTCGACAACTGTTCCAGTGTTTGACAACACAATGACCAGTGACGCTGTTGGTGTAGCTGAGTCACGAACGTACATCAGATCACCGACTTTCAATAAGTCAGCTGCATCATTGAAATAGCCTGATGTGTTCACTGTGGCGATCGCATCAGCAGATGTGTATGACCACATTTGCGGAGCGTTGCCAGCTTTTGACTGGCCGCCAATTGGCTGTAAGCCGTCTACTGAATATGCCATGTTTCAGTCTCCTTATGATTCGCGGCAAGTAATGTTCACGATACCTTCGTCATCGATCGACACTGCACCAGCTGAGAACATTGAAGCAACCAGGAAACTGGTCTTTTCAGCAATGTAATCAACACGGCTGGTCTGACCCATGCCAACACCCAACCCAAGCGCATCACGATGGAACGCATAGACTGTACGATCGCTAGACCCGTCGATTGGCAAACCACCTTCATCACGGTCGCCAAGTGTTACCACGTTGAAGCCGAGGAATGTGTTGATGTCGCCTTGGACAAGAGCTTTCACAGTGTTGAAATCAGAAGACGTGACCTCTGTTTCACCAAGCAGCGAATCCAAAGAATTTGCATGGATAACCAATACACGACCGTCAGCCGGTACGTTCTTGGCATCTAACGCCTTCTTTGCAGCGCGCATTTTGGCTACGTTCAAGTTTGAGTCTGTGCCTCCAACGTCGTTGCCGACAGTATTTGGAGAAGACGCTGCCGCTAATGCATCAAGACAAACCTGATCCATGCGACGTGCAATTGCACCCGACACAACTTGTACAAGCTCTTGGCGCTCGTTGAAGTTGATTTTTTGCTGGTTGAAAATGTCTGAGTATTCTGCCGCAATGAAGTCGGACATAGTCGCAGTGACTTGCGAGTATGAGACATTCAACGGAGTTACATCAGTCTGTGGTACGCGGATAGTCGCTGTGCCTTTCCCGATCTTAGGGAATTTAACAGTCGAACCTTCGACGTTGCTACGCTCGCGTGTGAGGCCAGCCAACATACGTTGACCCTGATAGGCTTGTTTGACCTCACTGTCGAAAAGCGTAACAAAAGCGTTTGATACTTGAATCGCCATTTGTAGCTTCCTTCAATAAAAAAATAAATAAGGTTTCCAAACTCGCCACGGTTGTCCAGGGTGGGCCGTTCCTGCAAGTTACCGGCTCAGGAAAGAGTTATCGGTTACTGCAATATAACTAGTTTTTGAGGTGTGTCCAATAGAGAGAAGGGCGTCGATTGACGCCCTGTAGATCAAGCTTCTCCGTGAAATTCGTAGAATTTTCGCTCGACCATGTTTGTGTATCCCATATCCTTGCCGTACTTGGGGTCACTAAGCATCGACTGGAGGTCTTCCAGAGTCGTAGAGTTGCCTTCCTGGATAGAGATATCTGGGATTGATCGCTCGCCGTACGACTCTCTGATCTTGTTCAAAGCCATGATGTAGTCTCGATTGTCAGCCTTGGACGCAATCGCATCGACTTCCTCTGATGACAATGCTCCTGAATTACCAAGCTTGGTTAGCCACTGGTTAAGACCGCCGATGATTTTATCTGCCTTTGGTCCGAGCCTGGCCATTTCAGCCTCTTTATCAGTTTCGTTTTTATCCAGCATCTCGCCGACATGATTCATGTAGATCGATGTGATCTGATCAAACTGATCCTGGCTCAGTCCGCTCTCGGCGGCAAACTTGCTAAAGTCATTGAGCATTGCGTCGTCTTCTGCAACGCCGTGGTCCTTCAGTGAGGCAATATCGTAGTTGCCATCTTTAGGAGCTTTATGCTTGCCGGCAGACATCTTGCTTCTCAGCTCTTGATAAGATTTTGCTAGCCCTTCTATATCTGGGCCATCTGTGTCTGACCAGAACTGATCTAAGCCAGTCATGAACTCAGGCATCTCTCCCCAATCCATTGACTCATCAATAGGGTCAGATGCCTCGTTGTCGATCAGATGTGGCGCGTCGTTAGGCTGCTCCTGATCTGTGTCTGATTCTAAGGCTGGGTTCAGCATTCCCTTGCTGCCTTCAGGCAACTGCGCTTGCTGGTCTTCGCTTTCGGTAACTAAGTTTTCAGCTGCATCACTCATGCATTTCTTCCTCGATCGATTCGTCTAATGATTTCCCGGACAATTGAGTTTTGTCCTTCGCGTGCAAACCCATGTGATGGGTCTTCTCCCGGATACCAAGAGGGTTGATTAAGTGTCGTCCCCTTTAGATATTCCAGAACTTCTTGGCCGGCCTCATTTGAAAAGCATCGAACGAAAGCCAGGTCTAAATCATCCTGGCTAATCTTCTTATCAAGTAGGTGCCGGTTATCTGATTCTCTCAGGCCGTCCCATCCTTCCATTCTAGTCACTCCTTATACTGGAGGTTCAGCTGGTAGCGCCGCTTGCTGTTGCTGCTGCGCCATCATCATTTGCTGCATCTCCATCATCATTTGCTCTTTTTGTTCAGGTGACGTCAGAAGTTTCTGAGGTACACCCATCTTTTCGGCAACATAGGTCAACATCTCTTCTTGGTTGATAGCCATTTGCCCAGCCTGACCAAACGCCTGAGCGATTTGGGCAAACTGCAACACCGAGTCCAAGTCCTCCATATTCTGAGCTTGAGCCAGTGGTGAAGTCGGTACGACCTTGACCTGGAGGCCATTGACCTTCAGTGGCAGGTCGATCACATTCATTTGATCCATCACGACCAATACTCGGCGCACGATTGGAGTCATTGCCTCAGTGATCAATCTGCCGTATGCCGAGCCTAGGTTCTGAGACAACTCCTTCATGCGCTGCACGATCTCAGTTGCCGACCGAGCTGACATATTGTCTGGCGGCAATGAATCGTCGTATAGCATCTTCTTGATATTCATCACCAGGTCATTGATGACCAGCTGTGATGTATTGAAGTCTGTTGCTGCACGCAGTGGTCGCAGTGACTCACCTTGCGCCCCGCCATTGCGGGCAACAGGGATGATAGCACCCGGTGTGATTTGAATAGTTTGAGGATTCAGTACACCGTCATCAGCTGCTGTGTAGACGCCCGACACGGCAAGAGAAGCATTTTTAAGAACAAGCTCCTTGACCTTGTTGAGCGTTTTAACGTCAGGCAGTGCAGTGACCAGTGGACCGCGACCATAGACCTCGCCTGGCACCTTCATAAATCGAGATACGATCCACGGCGAAATGTCCATTGTGCGGTAGACAAGCTCACTAGCCGCATTCTTGTCTTTGGCGTGGATCAAGTGATAGCAGTAGGTGTCTTCATCTACATTGAAGACTGTGGCCTCGATCAAGTCGATTTCTTCATCTGGCTTCTTCTCGATCCGCTCCTGCAACTGAGCTGGGATTTTAGCGTCTGGCCATTGCCGTTGTATCGCCTCACCCCGCAAACGCAGCTTTCTGTACACGTTATCAACCGTGCCATGCGGACCTTCTTCTAGGGCTACCAGGTATTGCGGCACAGGGATAAACCGAACCGGCACCTCTTCATCGCCTGGTTGAATCAGCATGACCGCCGTGCCAACACAGAGGTCTAGCAGGAACTCCGACATCGCCAGGTCAAAGTTGGTCTGCCGGATCACATCAAACATCCTGGTGTTGTAGACCTCTAGAGCTTCACGCACTTCAGCGCTGCGCTCTCTAGGGATCTCATTACCAGGTTCTAACGTACACCACTCGCGGTACGGCGGGAAAAGAGCTGACTGAATGCGGTTAGCGAATCGTTGCGTGGAGTTGATCGCCGTAGCATCAAACACTCGCGCCATCTTGTTCTGACCGGCTGTCTTACCTTCGTATTCGCCTGAATACATATTGCGCTGAGGCAGTGCAAATTCGTAACACTCCTCATAAATCGTGCGCCAACTTTCCTTTCTCGCATCAGCCTTTTCCTGACGCTTCATGATTTCTTGCGGGCTGATGCGTGCCATGATTAGTATCCCTTCTTCTCAACACCCTTGATGGTGCCTTTGTTCTTCGATGCGTGAAAGACCTGCTCGCCTTTCTTCTTGCCGTACTTTTGCTTCATCGCAGACTTAATCTTTGATCCCTTTTCGGTCATCGGCATATCAGGACTCCTTGTGCCGTTTTGCAAAGGCGCGAGCCTGTGCTGGTGATGAGAAGCCCCACTTCTTTAGAGCCAGGGCATAACGTGTTGGCTTTCCTGCATCATCCTTCATAGGATGGTTCTGAGCAGCAAACCGAGCAGCGAAAGATACGCGGCGAGGGTTGTCCCCACCAGAAACAGGACGGCGTAAGTTTCCGCCTTCCTTTGCTTCAAAGTGTTTTCGCCCCGCTTCATTCAGGCCGCCTTCAGGGTTCTGATGCTTTTTGATTGTCATACGGACCCGCCGCCGCCCAACGTGCTTGAAAGGTTATCGTTGCGCGTTGGGGATAATAGTGATCGGTATCCAGCAACACGACGACGCTTTGCTCTAATTTCTGCTGCAATGCGCTGCTGCTCTTGTTCTTCGGGGCTGATCGTTGGCTCCGCTGGCTTTTCCGCCGTGGCCTTAGCTGTAGCACTTGGCCGATCATTGCCGCCACCGCTGCTTTGCGCTCTGCGCTCTTCAGGAGTCGACCCGCGTACGACACTCTTGTTGTCACCAGTGCCGCTCGTTAGAAAACCATCGCCAGCTTTAACCAACGACCTTTGAGGCGCCTGACTTGCGTAGCTGTATGCGCCGGGAGGAATGTCTTGGGATGACTCGCCGCCACCGCGAGGAGTGAATCGAGTTTGCACCGTAGATTTTCCGCCAGCTGCTACCTTGGCAGCTTCCGCTGCGCGCTTTTCCTGTTCTGACTTTCTTTTGGACTGCGACGGAGAATCGCCGGATGGAGAGTCTGTTGCTGACATAAGAACCTCTACTGACCAGATAATTCTGTTGATAAACCACGCTGCGCGTCTTCTCGATCAGGCGAGAGCAAAGAGCGCGTCCCGCCTGTACGCCTTGCGCGTTGCTGGGCGGCTAACTTGCGCTGCTCTTCAGAACGCTCTCGTTCTGCCCTAGCCTCAGCCTTTGCATTTAGTTCTTCTTGCTTCTTTTGTGCCGCTTTCTCTTCAGCAGTGGGACCACCACCGCCGCCACCAAAAAATCCACCCATCAGTAAATCCTCGCATACATCATATAGTCATACCCTTCAGGGCCATAAGCTTTCATCAGACCCTCTTCCTGAAACTTCAAGAACTTAGCCCAATTCATCGCCCGCTTGCGCTCGACACTTACCACAATTTGGATTCTGCGTAAACCAAGCGCTGGCCCAATGCTATCAAAAAACCGCCTAGCGCCTCTACACAAAAGTGTACCATGCGTGATTGATAGTCGACCTGGGACCATCCAAGCCTCGGCATTGGTTGGCCATTTGACCTCGACTCCAAGGCATAGGGCCGGCTGCATCTTGTAAAAAACCGTCCAGGCGTGATCGGCGTTTGCGATCGCCTCTAGCCGAGCCGGTAGATTACCCATCGCATCAAACAGCTCTAAGTCTGCCTGGCTTGGAATGATCCTCTCCATGTGCGACTCATGGAAAGGCATAAACACCAGGTCGCGCATATTGACCATCTTGGTCGCTTGTTCTGACGTCACCATATTGAAAAATCTGTCTTCGCTGTAAACTGTCCACCCCGCGCTCCGGCTGCACCGTACCGCCCGCCGTAGCCCCTGGTCATTACCTTATGCTCACCACCGCCGAGCATAAGATAACCAAACGCATCACCAACGTGTGAATGCTCATTCTTATTCGGCGCGTCCCTAAATCGCTCAGTGCCACCGCCGACGGCCACTCGCTTGAAATGATAACCACCGGCCAATGATTTACGCAGCCGCTGACAATCCTTGTGTATCTGCAAGCCAGCACGGCGATCGATGTACCTGTTCATAGGCATCGCTCCCGCTTCACGGCGCACCTGGAAGTCGTTCGATGCTGTTGGTCTGGCATTCATGCCGATCGTTCGCAGATGGTCAAACGCTGTGACTTCAAAGATTTCGTCACGTTTCTGGCCAGCCGGGTCACCCCAGACCAGTACATCCATCTTTGGATAGTTCGCATTGATCTCGTGCAGCAGCATTAAGCCAAACCGTTCCAAGCCCATGTCGTCGGTCACGATTTCCTTGAGTATGTTCCATCGGCCATTCGCCATGCGCTGACCAAAGACAGCTGCCGGAGTCAAACCAAAGTCGAGTCCGATGTGCAGCGGCAGAGAGGGATCGACCTGGAGACTGTCATCTGACATTGTCGAGTCATCATACTCAGGCCACACCGGTCGACCTTCCTGCACATACACATACTCGCCGCCGGCATAGCAGCGAATCCAGTCTAGGTTCTTGCCGCCGAGCTGCTGATCATAGTATCCATTGGGTAGGTTGTTGATGTTCTCGGCTGCCGGGCTGACTTTCCAGAACTTGCCAGCCGCCGGTACGGCAGCCGGCTCATCGGGCAATGCCTCTATGACTCCGCCTGGCTGCTTAAAGAACTCCCACTTGTACTTACCGCGCACAGGTTCTTTCTCTGCAAGCCTGAACCACCAGTGATCATCATCCATCGGGTTTGTGTCCATCCAGATACCGCGCCAGGGACAGCCGCCGTTGCCTTTGGTTGGGTAGCGACCGACGCGGTGTGTTAATCCTTGCACGACAGCTAACGGCAGTTCTCTGGCCTCATTCACCCAGGCACCAGTCAGTTCCAGAGAGAGCAGCTTCCTGACGTCCTTTGGTTGATCGAGCGCCATGAAGATCACCTCACAGTTAATCCCAGCAGCATCACCGCGACTCGGTAACTTGATGTGGTGACTGATCGGGGGCGACCAGCGCATTGGACCCCAGACGTTCTCCGGGAACAGCTCCAACCATGTCTTAATCGTCGTTGTACGCAGCTCAGGGTAGCTGTTCCGCACGATAACGAACCGAGAGTAACGGATGCCGTCTTTTGGCGATGGCGGCTGTTTGACGGCGCGCAGCATGATCTCGGCAGCGCAGCCGTATGACTTGCCTGAACCTACCGGACCCATCAGGCCGCGCACAAACGAATCGTCATGCAAAAACTTCCAGGTTGTCGGCGCGCCAGAGAAATCTAGATCTAGACCGCCGAGGATGTCGTCAGAAGAGGTGTTGCTGGTCTTCTTCTGCCTTCTGCTGTTGGTCGACCTCTGGCTCTGGTCCGTCGCTTTGCTCGTTCGTGCCATCTTCTAATACCTCATAGGTTGTGACCGCTGGGCCTTTCATATTGATCCCGATTACGCTTGGCCGGGAGTCGCTGTCAGAGTTTGGTTCAGTTAGTCCATGATACCTAGCTAACACGCGCAGGGCGGAAAGCTTGTCATGCATCTCAACCTCAATTGCATTGCCATATTGATTCGGTGTGACCCGAACCTTCTTGATTGCTTTCTGGACGTGCTTGGGGATATCGGAGCTGCGTAGCAGGGCCATGCCGCCAGACTCGGTCCATTGCAGCACGTCGGTAATATTCGACGCGGCGATAGCATTCAGCTCCTGTTTGACGGCTTCTTTCTCATTGGCCGACCCAAGTGCTAATGTTTTGCGGGCGTCCCGCACTGACATCTTGCTCATAGCTTTTCTGCCACCTGGATGAATGGTTGATCTTTTTCTAGCTCCCTCTGGAACTCGGCTTCCTCAAGATCGCTGATCATGTCGTTGATAAACCACGTCGCCTTTTTCAGATCATCCTTGCCGCCTTTCTCCTTCCAGCGCCAGAGATACTTGATCGCTGATCCTGTCTCAAAGGCTTCGGCGCCGGATAGATTTTGCACCGCTGCCTTGATTGCGTCGATGCACTCCATGCCGTCGCGCTGGTAGTGGCTTGGGTTGATTGTATCTTTCATTTTATGTCCTCCAACGAAAACCGGAAAAATTTTGAGAGCAACCCCCCCGCTAGGCATCAGGCGCCCCCGGGGGCATAGGTGCCTTTATTGGGCGGGCGGGATTTTTTTTTGCACAGAGCCAGGCATTGTGCAGCGCACAAGTTTTAACATAATAATGATTACGCGACATGACGCTCTCCGTAAGTCATTGATATTGCTAGCCTTCCCGAACCTGTGGATAACTGTGTGCAATTATTGATCAGATTGATCATTTCTTGTACAGCCCAGACCACTTTGCAACCTGGTCGAGAGTCAGTGGCGGCGTGCGTCCATTCTTCAGTGCGTCCTTTGTAGCTGCAATGGCTGCATCACGCACATCATTGACTGTAACTCCTTGATTATGCAGGACTTTTGCTGCTTGATAGCTGGGTTCCGACAGTCGAGTGATGCCGCTGGTGCTTTCGATCGCTTGCTTGAATGCGTGTGCTAGTAACTGGTAGCTCTTGTTTTCATCCCCCAGACCCCCTGTTCTCTTTTGTGCGACATCAGGCAGCGCAACATCCATCACGGCTCTGTCATCAACGATCGCTGCAACAGGCGACATGAACTGCTCCTTGGTTGGCAGTAGATCGTTGCCATTGAACAGCACCTGGTATCTGTTCGTCATCCTAACGCCCTTCTTCTTGACGCCTTTGGGATAGTCCTTAGCCTCCAGTCTTCTGACATAGCCAGCCTTGACCAGTCTGGTGATGTGCCGTGACACAGTCTCTCTCGCCACACTGAGGTGACGACCAAGGGTTAGTAGCGACGGAAAACAAATGCCATGACCATTGGTGTGGATGCACAGAGCAGCTAACACCTTGAGTGATGTTGGGTGCAATGAGTCATCTTGTACGGCTCGTGCAGGAATGATCGAGTACACCCTGGTGTTTGGCTTTTCCTTTGGGTAGTCCTTTACCCTCATCGTGTTAGAAAGGGATTTCGTCATCTAACTGCTCCGAGTTGTGCTTGAATTGTATGTTCTTAACTGTGGCACCAGGAAACGCAGCCTTGATGCCGTCAGCATCCTTCACACTGCCAGCCTCTATGATCCTGACTATCTCATCCAGCTGATAGACGACCGGGTCTTTTCCTTTCATCAGCGGAATGACTCGCTGCATATCCATGTGGTCCGACACAAAGTAATAGTTTCTCTTGTTGATCCTAGCCTGAAGATAGAACACGTCGTCTGGCTTATTGCTGCCACTGATCTCTGCGTCGATAGCGTGCAGCCCTTTGACAAGGTTCGCACACATATCAACAACCACTCCCGCTTCACGGGAACGTATCGCATCAAGATACCGTCTCCTAGCTGACTGATACTTCTGTGCTAACTCAGGCGATGCCATGCTATGCCAAGTGTACCAACCCCACTTCTTATTCATCCTCTCTTCAGCTGCAATAAAAGACTGCTGAGCTGCATCCCAAGGTTCGACTCCAGGATGAATGTTTGTCTGTTTTCTATAAGCCATTTTCTACCCCTCTAGCTCCGCACCAAAAAGCGCACGCACCGCACGCACCCTACTGTGGGGTGCTGTGCGTGCTATGTGTCCGAGTGCGTGCTGTTTATGTGCGCTTGATGTGCGCTTAACGCTACAAGCCAGTAACCACGGGGCTTTCAGCATCCGCACATCAATGTGCGCTTCAATGTGCGCCATGTGCGCCCCCTATAATTGTCTCATCTTTGAATCGCAGCTCTTTGCCGCCATTTGAGGACACTAAATTGCCGCTATCGATCAGTGAATTGAGCGCTCTCAGCCATGCCATTCTGCGCCTCTTTTTGGCCTTCTCATCGTCTCCATGAACGCCACCTTCATTCTCCAACCAGTACACAAATGAGTCCTTGGCGATGCTCTGATTGACCACTCCATTCTCTGTTGCGTCGCGGCAACAGTTCATCGCCTTCAGCTGCTTCTCATTGAGTGTCGACCCGTTCGTAAATGAGGCTGCGTCTTCCTTCTCCAGATACACACTAGTCTGCGTTCCGAAAGTGCCAATCTCAGCTTGTGTCATCTTGAAGTACAGGTCATCGACTGGCTCTGCATCCTTTTGCTTGTCGTTGTAGATCTTCACCACTGAGTTCTCGTCCTTGGTGATCTGTAGGCTGGTATCGACAGCACCCATCAACGCTGTGCTACCTCTCATGCCTCTGGCTGCGTCCTTGCCGCTGTGGTGCAGTCCCAGTAGCGCACACTGATACTCTTCCTTGAGCCGATCACAAGCCTTCACAAAGCGCCCCATGTCAGTCGCACTGTTCTCATCAGCGCCAAGCAATGCCCTGGCGACTGTGTCCACAACAATCAAGCTGAAGCCCCCAGCTCGCTCTTCAAGCTGCTGGATAGTCACGCTCAACTTCTCGACCTCTACTGGACTCGCAAAGTTCACAGCAGTCGGCAGGACATAGAACGGCAGATCGTCTGGATTGAGGCCATTGCCACGGTGATCGACCCACGCATTGATTCGCTTGCCAAGTCCGCCAACGCCCTCTCCTGCAATGTATAAGACAGCGCCTTGCTTGGTTGCCATGCCATGAAAATCAATGCCGCTCGCAATGCTGAGCGCCAGATCGAGAGCCAGGAATGTCTTGCCGCATCCAGGTGCGCCGTACATCACAGCAAAACCAGACTTGGTCAGCAGCCCCTCAACCAAGAACACGATCGGCGGCATAGCCATCAGCTCGCTGGCCTTCATGGTCTGGAAGATCTCAGGCTTCTCTTCTACGATCTCGCCTGGGTCTGCTAGCTGCTCTTCAATCAGCTGCGACTTCTTGACCAAGGCAAATAGCTGGTCTTTAGTCTTGCCGGTGTTCAGCCAGTCGACGATGTCGCCCTTGGCCGGCAGCTGGTCTGATAGATCTAGCAGCCTCACCTCCTTGGCGACGCCTACCAATGTATTGACTACCTTCGCGCCGTGCTTCACACCGACTTCATCATTGTCAGGCATGACGACAACACGGCGACCCTTCAACCACTTGGCGTGTTCGTCACCCCATTGACCTGAACCGCCGTTATTTGTAGTTGCCAGAAGTCCGATCTCATTGAGTTTGTCGGCAGCCTTCTCGCCCTCCACAACAAATACAATCCGTTCTTTGTGATGAATGACGGCGGGTAAATTATACGGAATCCTTTCGATTCCCTTGAGGTTTTTGATCCAGCCGCCTTGACCGTCTGGCCGCTGCTGACGGAATGTTTTCTTGCCATCCGCAAAGTCGGTACGCACCACCTGGTACTCCAGGACGCCGTGATCTCCAACATAGTCATAAACCGTAGTGACATCGCGCTCCCTCTTCTCAAACTGTGGATCTTTGTCCATGCCAAACTCACTCTCTAGTGCGTCGGCTATGTTGCCGTTGATTTGTGGCCTGGCAAGCTTGAATAGATCAACGAAACCACCAGACTCGCCTGTCTCGTGGTCATAGAATGTGCCTTTCTCTGTATCGACGCTCTTTGATCCTTGGCTGCCGAACCTCAGCTCGTTGCCGTGGGACAGCCTCTTGTTTGGGTCGCCCCAAATCTCTTGGGCAATGACGCCAATGTTTTCTGCGTACTTATTCATGTAACACCCCAAAAAAAAGCCCCCCGTAGGGGGCAAACATCAGAACTTCCAATCTTCGTCCGAGGAGGAATCAGCCTGGGGTGCTGACTGAGGAGGTTCTGGAGCTGGTTCTGGAGCTGGTTCTGGAGCTGCTGGTGCAGCCTCCTGTTGATCGGCTGGCTTGTCCTTCCATCCTTTCAACTCAAACTCCGGCACACGGGTAGTGCCTTTGCCGATCGCCACGGCCTTGGCTCCATTGAAAGAAACCATTGCCATCTTGTCAGCGTTACTTGCTGCGCCGTTATGGATTGCCGGCCACACTGCCTCAAGCCCCATCTTGGGACCGCTGCCAGTGCTGGTCCATTCACGCCACCCGGCGTTAGGGATAAAGACCATGACACTAAATCCGCGCTTGAAATCTGGGTCTGGCTGACGTGACTTGACGCCGGGTCTTTCGTCCCACTGCCATTCAGGCGCCTGGCCCTCACTGATCTTGCCCCAGCCTGTCTTCAGGCTTGCGGGGTCCACTCCCATTCCCTTGAACTCGATCTCTTCGCCATCCACATACCATGCGTT
>Ga0255756_1001919_pt1 | contig 22955 bp, 18 predicted proteins | sample 011ome_20_FD_179956 | JGI IMG/M metagenome (GOLD analysis project Ga0255756, IMG submission 179956) | Coastal salt marsh microbial communities from the Groves Creek Marsh, Skidaway Island, Georgia - 011509CT metaG (version 2) | ecosystem: Environmental > Aquatic > Marine > Intertidal zone > Salt...
TTGCGTATGGTCGCGCCGCGGTCGCGCAATTGGCCAGCGCACCCACCCGACGCGCGGCGCGCGTGAAATATTTCTTTCGCGCGCGTACCGCGCGCGCGCGCGTCTGTGTGTCCGACACCCTCGCGACACGCAGGGGCGCCCTCGAATCCGATCGATCCGATCCGATCCGATCGGTCGTTCGCCGCCCATCGATCGACGCGCGAGATCGATCGAGCGGTGTCGCGATCGATGGCGCGCGTCGATCGAATGTGCACACGCATGGGTGGGTGCGTTCGGACTAAACGCGCTGCGCGACGCGTGGCGGCGGCAGAATTCGCGCGCGAGCTCGCGTGACGATTGATGGCGTGCGCGCGCGTCGTCGGCGTCGGCGCCGCGTCGCGAGGAGGCGCGGCGCATGCGTCGAGGGTTGGCGGCGCTCGGCGCGGGTCCGCGGCGAGCGGCGCGCGACCGGGGGGGGCGAGGCGCGTCTGGAGGGTGTCGATTGGACGCGCCGTCGGCGTGGGTGATGCTGACGGTGACGACGCGAATGGTGACGACAGGGGGGAATCGATGGCGGCGTTGACGAGAATGAAGGTTGGGGAGCTTCGTGCGCGGTTGGTGGAGGTGTATGGGTACGATGTGGGTGAGGTGAAGGGGATGAAGAAGGCGGCGTTGGTGGAGGCGTTGGCGACGCGCGGCGTCGGGGGCGGCGCGGCGGGCGTTTCGGGTGACGCTTCGGCGGCGGGGGTGGCGTCGGGGGCGGGGGTGGCGTCTAAAAAGTCGTCGTCGTATCAGCAGACGATGTTTAACGCGAAATTAAAGGATGCGATCAGCGGAGGGGAGGAAATAGACGACGAGCGCAAGTCTAATTTTTCGGGCGCCGAGCTCACGTTTTTAGGGACATCTAGTGGCGCCCCGAGCTTCACGCGCAACGTTTCATCGCTGGCGTTGCGTTTAGAAAATGAGATTTGGTTATTTGATTGCGGTGAGGCGACGCAGCATCAACTCATGCGTTCGCAGTTGAAGTACGCAAAGATTACTAAAATTTTCATCACGCACATGCACGGGGACCATATTTTTGGGTTACCTGGATTAATTTGTGCGATTAGTGGCACGAGAACGTCCCACATGCGCGCGCACGGTGGTAAAGTCGAGCCTCTGCATATTACTGGTCCGCCTGGGATTCGACAGTACATATATAGCGCCATGACATGGTCACGTTCGGTGCTCGGGATGCCGCTCATCGTAACCGAGATGCGACAGACGGCGCGCGCCGGAGGAGGGGTCCCAGCGCCGCATACGTCTGTCGATCCACGTGGGAAGATTTTCATGGGTGAGTGTTGGCCTGAAAATGCCGCTGAGCCACCGCCACACTTTAAAGACGAGCGTGCGTGGACCGAGTTGGGGTCGAGCGGTCAGTTGCCGCGTTGGACGGTGTACCGCGACAGCAACTTGTGCGTGCGCGCGACGCCGCTACGTCATCCGGTGCCGTGCTTCGGATACGTCATCGACGAATGCGACCAGCCGGGGAGATTAGATGCCGAGAAAGCCATATCGCTCGGTTTGGCGCCAGGACGTGAGTATAGATTGTTAAAGGAAGGAAAGGAAGTGACGGCGCCCAACGGCGCGACGATTCGCCCTGAGGACGTCATCGGCCCTTCGCGTCCGGGTCGTCGACTGGTATTACTCGGTGATACATGTAACAGTAGCGCAATTGCAAGTATGGCCACTGGTGCTGATGTTCTTGTGCACGAATCCACGTTCAATGGAGCCAAGCGAGGGGAAGCCATATTCAAGGGGCACTCCACGGCGACGATGGCGGGAACGTTTGCCGCCGACGTCAAGGCGCGAAGTTTGATTTTAACACATTTTTCCAATCGCTACGCCGGTGGTTTCCAAAGCGATCGAGAAGACATCAATAGTGGCGATTTAGGAGCAACAATAGACGAGGACGATTGCGAGGACATGGTGTTACCGAACGCCGAAGACGCCTTGAGCGAAGAAAACGTCATCGGCGAGCGCACGCACGTCGACACGCTCGTGCGTGAAGCGATCGAAGCCAAGGGTGATAACCGCGTCGTTGCGGCGAGTGATTTCTTTTCATTCAACGTACAACGTCGGGAAGAATTCGATGACTATGATCGCGCCAAGGGCAACCGTGATGGCTTGTTTACGGGTCCGATGATGACGATTCCAGAAACCTTTGTCGTGCCTCAAGACGGCGGAGACGGCGATCACCATCATCACAATGGCCACAATAACGCTCACAACGGGGCATCACACCATCAATCGCGTAGCACCACGCACAATCAGCACAGACAAGGCGCGCACAACTCCCGCCAAGGCGGTGGAGGCGCGGGCGGATCCGGAGCTCCGAGGCGCTCGACATCATCCCGAGCCGACGGCCGCGCGGCGTCTTCATCCACCACGCCGCGTCGCGCCCCATCTGCCGCCACCGACGTCGCCAGTGCATACTTTCCAGGTCAACCCTCGCGCCGGGCGTCTTCGTCGCCCTCGCGCCGCGGCGGCACCGCGCATTAGTGAAATTGTTGTGTAACGCTCAATCCAAAACCGCTTTATCCACACGCCCCCACGCGCGCGCGAGTTCCTCACTCCGCGTCTCTCCATGTTCGCCACTTCGCCCTCAGCGCGCGTACACGCGCGCGTGATGCCCGCGAGCGCGCACCGCGCCGCCCCATCGCGCGCGCGGTCGCTCGTCGTCGTCGCCGGCGCCAGTCGCAAGGCGCGCCGGGCGAAAGAAAGCGGCGGCGCCGCCGGCGAGTCTACGGCGACGAAAGCCGCGCCCGCGAACACCGCGGCGACGAAAGCGGCCAAGGACAAGGCGCGAAAGGCTGCGGCGACGAAGGCTCGCGCGCTGGTCTCCGACACCGGCCGCGCGTACGAGAAGATTGTCACGGAGATGGGACGAGAGGCGTGTCGAGAGTACGTGCTGAGCGTGCGTCAGCGTCGGGACGTCGAGGACGACGCAAAGATTGGTGTCCTGAGCGATTGGCTGCCGATATGCGAGGTCGTGGTGGCGGACAAAAAAGCGTACGAGTCGTCTTTGTTTTTTAAAAAGCAAGGGATGTCGGTACCGGAGACAGAGTTGCAGACGTTGAATAACGTGCAAATCGAAGGCGTACCGGCGGTGCGCATGATGTTACCGAAACATGAGGAGCACGTGGCGGCGATGGCGTTTGTTTTGGCCGGGGTGAAGGATTTAAATATGGCAGATATGGAGTATGGTTTGGAAGACTGGGGCTCGTTTGAAGTAGCGGTTGATGCTTTGGCGGCGCAGACGAATCAAAAGGGTAAATTTGACGCCGCCGCAGCTCTGTTAGGGGTCTCCGTAGATGACGAACCGGCTGACATCAAGCGCGTGTACCGTAAATTGATCGCCGAAGCGCACCCTGATCGCAACCCTGACACCACGCAGGAAAAGTTCAACGCGATTAAGGACGCGTATGAACTCTTGTGCGGACGCGGTGACACTGCCGGGACGACGTTTGAGGGCTTGGGTGACCACCGCCGAGATTTTGTGGCGCTCGACAAGAGCCATTTCGGCGTGAGCTCGCAAGATAAAGGTCAAACTGATCCTGCATCAGTGGCATTTGCCATGCGTACGCTGACCATGTACGATCGTGTGAACACTGTCTTCACGACGCGCAACTTGAAGCTCGCCCAACGCGTCGGCAAGTAAAGAAATTCTTTCATTCATCATTCATTTATTTGTTCTTATCCTTGTTATGCTGTAAAGATAGTAACAACATGCCAATCAGCCTGCGTTCACACGCCTCGTCGTCGTACAGATTTAGATCACCACGGGCTAACGCGCATGCGAGACAAGCAACGATAGGCGGCGACGAGTGCGATGTGGGGCAAACAAGCGCGGCGACGATTCGAGTTTATATCATTACAAGCTCAAGCTCGTCACTGTTGTTATCAGTTGTCTACCACGCTAAGATGCTTCTCAACAGCAGAACCCACCAAAATTTTCACTCGCCACCAACCGATTTAAGCCTTCGGCTTTTCCTTACGGTCAGACGCGCGGAATCTTCTCGGCGGTTCGCGGATGCGGCGCGCCTCGCGGGATCGCACGCGAACAATCTTCGAGTGGATCGCAGCACTGATGCTATAGAACACCTTACGGTATAATTTCGGCAACGTGTACGATTCGTACGCGCACGATTCTTGGAGATCACGAATCGCCGCGGACTCGACGATGTTACGAACCATAAATCGCTTCACCGCCTTGTCCTTGGGCACCAACGCACCCGAGGATTCGCAGAACACGCGCTTGACCTATACACGCACGACACACGCACACACACGCGAACACACATTGGTCAGTTTCATTCACCATCGCCATCACTGACGAGCACGGTCGCGTCGCCGTGTGCGCGCGCCATCGCCATCGGTCGCTCGCAAAGCCCTAGGACCGCGACCCCGACGTCCATGTCCAAACCCGCGCCCGCGCGTCGTCATCGCACCACCCCACGCCCTCGCCCTCGCGCACGCGCGACATGTACGATATATACTTACGTGACCACGAGCACCAGCAGGCTTGTTACGGCCGTTCGCACGACGTTTCTTCGGCATCTTTAGCGTTGGTTCTGCGCGCGGGTGAAAGCGATCGATCGTCTTTGGGTTAGTCATCGGTCAACATCGCGCGCGGTTTCGGGCGCGTGCGTGTTCGGTCGAGACGCGCATGGCGTAGCAATCATATCGCCGCGTATGTTTGCGCGATCTCGCGGGCGGTGACGTACCTCTATGCGTGTGAAAGAGGCGTCGGACGACGACGCGCGCGCGCGTTTTGACCTCCATGGACCGTGGCTGTACACCCGTGTCGTGTTTAATATATATACCACGAAAAACACCTTGACTACGTATTAGGGCCTACGAAAGTGAAGGAAATGACTATACTGAATACGCGTACACAATAAATGTGTTCGGACATTCGGGCGACGGTTCGACCGCACGCGGGCGCCAAAACGCCCCGCTTCGACGACGACGACGACAGCGGACGACAGAGGACGACAGAGGACGACAGAGGACGCGTTATATCGACCGCACATGGCCACGCGCCGCGACTTGTTCGGTGGCGCGCTCACGGCGGATATCCCCGAAGATTTCCTTGACGTGAGCGATGTCATCCCAATCGACGACCATCAAGAGGTCTTCTCGCGCGCGTCGAGCGATGAATCGATCGTGATCGAAGTGCTCGATCGAGTGCGTGATGTTGATGACGCATCGATCGGTCGGTGCATGTTTACGGACATGTGCGAGTTGAATGAGGCGATAGAGAGCTCGTTGGGGTACGAAGGCGAGGATGCGCTCGAGCGCCGGCTCGCGGGCGTATCGACGTCACGTATCGTCTTTGGCACCATGCGCGCGTCAAAACATCGCAGCGCGTACGTTAATGATGTCGATGTGTGGGGTTGCGTCATGCGCATCCCGCGTGTGGAGAGTGAGATTGTTATTTGGCACGCGAGACCGACGCGCGTCGGCGACCCAAACGCGCGCGTCGACGTACGAGCGCCGAGCGATATCGATCGCGTGCGCGAGGGTGATCACACGTGCTCACCGATATTGCTTCGCGTGATTGAGTCGTTTAGAATTTGTGATTGGTCGTTGTTCGGCGTTGATGTCGTGGCGCCATGAGTTGCGTGTAGTATTTATAGCGCGTCGTCAAAGACGCATGTTTGACAGTCTTTGCCCTCTCTCACCGCGTCACTGCGCGACGCGATGACGCGCGAGTCAAGTGCATCATCGCCATCGACATCCACCAGTACCGCCGCACGGGATGAACTTGCGCGCTGGTTTACGAAAATCCGTACGCGCGCGCCGACGCTGCCGCCGCCCGCGGAGCGCTTTGAACGCGACGCCGACGCAGGCTCACGCGCCCCGTCTCGCGCCGTCGCCGCCAAGCGCGCGCTCGATGCGCTCGGTGCATCGCTGCGTATAACATCTCGCACTAAAGCGCACGAGAACGCGCACGAGGGTGACGATGAGGCGTCACACGCGCTTGTCCCCGAGGTCGGTGACGAAATAATCTATCACTGCGTCGCGCGAACGAAAGATTTCGAGCTGTATTCTACGCGCACACGCGGCGTACCGCGTCGCACCGTGCTCGCAAATGACGCGTGCGACGTTACGCGCGCGCTTGAAGTCATGCTCGCGGCGATGTCCGTCGGTGAGAGATGGGAGGCACGAGCGGCGTGGAGCGCGACGTATGGCGACGCCACTGCGGAAACGCGTGCGCTCGACGTCGACGAGCGCTTGAATCCGGGTGATATCATCATCTACGACGTTGAAGTGCTTGCACACAATCCAGTGAGCGTCGTTCGTCTGCGTGAAGAGAAAGATGGTGAGAGTAAGAAGGTGAGATTGAAGAACGGAGGATGGGCAAGGTGTACGAAGACGACGACGCATCCTGGAGTCGGTTGGGAAACGCCGCGACCGCCGTTTGAAGTGACGATTGAGTACAGCGCCTACGTCGTGCACGCACGGAAATCAGCAGAAAATAACGAGATCGTTGATGATAAAGAGCTTATAGAGCGAACAGAGGTGACGTTCGTTGTCGGAGATGGTCGAACGCCGCTCGCGCTGGATGCCGCGACGCGCACCATGCGGCTCAACGAGGAAGCTTTAATTTGGACCAATTACGGCGGTTTCGGCACCAACGCATCGTTGATGTCAAAGTACAGCAGGCTTGTTCCTGCGCTACCATCCGATGGCTCTGACGCCGCAGATGGTGTGGTGTATAAATTAAAACTCGTGTCCATGCGACACGTCCGGGACGTCTTTAACGATGGGTCGACGACAAAGACGCGCGTTGAGCTCGGTCAAGGCGAATTTCCCGCCGACTGCCCCATGCAAGATTGTACCGTGCGCGTGCACTTTACGCTGAGCACGGCCACTACTTCTGGTGTGCGCACGGATCTGGCTGTAAAGTACGATACGCGAACGGATGTCGCGCTCAAGGGCGAGCCGTACACGTTTCGTCTGGGCTGCGGCGCAGTGCCAGAAGCGTTGGAGACATCTATTCGGCTCATGATACCCAAGGAACGCGCTCGCGTGGTTTTAGATCTCACGCTAGGTGAAAAGTCTCGGCGTCATGGATACGGCGCGAAGAATTGCCGCGCCGACGCGCCGGGGGCGGAATATTGTGCCGTCGACAACGCGCTCGCTACGGTGCAATGGGACGTCGTCCTCGAGTCTTTTGACGCGGCGGTGAATTGGTATAAGGCAGACGTGCAAGACATGCTCAACGAGGCTTTGGTGATTAAAGAAGAAGCAAATGCGTTGTTTAAGACGCAAGTCTACGAGCTGGCGCGATCGAAGTACGAGAAGACACTGAGTAAACTCGAAAGTCTTCGCGGATTGGATGAAGACGATTTTGAAGCCGTAGACGCGATGAAAATGACTCTTGGATTGAATCTCGTTGCGAGCTTGCAGCGGTTGAATGACCACGTCAGTGCGCTGGCGCGAGTGAACAAAATCTTGGAGTCTCACCCGGATAACGCCAAAGCGTTGTTTCGAAGATCCGTGTCGTTACTTGCGCAACACGAGTTTGATGCGGCTCGTGATGACTTGTTCGCGTGCGTGGACGCGGATCCGAGCTCGCAAAGCTCCATAGCCAAACAATTAGATTTAGTCAAACGCGCAGAGGCAGCAGCTGCCGCGCAAGCCAAAGCGGCTTTTGGTGGTAAGCTCTGATGATTTGCAGTCTAAGCCGTCCTGTCAACATTTGCCCGACGACTCAACAGAACAAGCTACTCGCTACAGATCTATTCACATAATATTACACGCCTAGTATATGATCGACATCATCATCATCGTCATCGTCATCATCATCACGGCTTGACGAAATACCGCGCCATCTGCAATTCCTTCCTTGCGTAGCCGCACTTTTCATAAAATCCCGCGTTTGCTTCACTGCAATCCAAAATAGCCTTGTAACAATTCGCCCGTTCCGCCGCCAACGTCAACCCTTCTATCAACACCCGACCGAGATCCTTTCCACGCGCGTTTGCATCGACGACGACGTCTTCGATGTGACCACACGTGCCGCAGGACCGCGTAAACTTGCGCTCGAGCACCAGCGTCCCGCTCGCGACCAACGCGCCTTCATCCTCAATCACATACACGTACTCTGGCCCATCGGATATCTCACGAAATCGCCGTTTAAAATCACCGTGCCCAACGGTTGTGAGCTGGGCGAGGAGCGCGAGGAAGCCCTTGTGCTCGTCGGATGCGCGAAGGCGACGGATGGTGAAGGTTTGGCTGGTTTTGGGTGAAGTCACCTTGAGCTCTTTGGGAGGCGCTCGGGTGCCCGAACGCAGGCGGTTAATCGCGCGCAAGGCTGCAGATGTGAGTAAGCCCATGGTGAACGCGAACGACCCGCGCCTGGAGATGTAAAGAGCGACGTTCATCGTACGCTTGAGCGCGCGTTGGGAGCCGCGTTGTGAAGGTTGGTACAGGCACGAGGCGTGCAAAAGAATATGTATTAAAATAATCGCGGAGAACCCGCAGTGCGCGTCGGAGGTATGTGTACATGAATGTGGTCTTCTATGCCTATTTCGGCGTTCGAGCTTCGATGTCATCTTTGTCTTGGTTGTCGTCTTCAATGTCGTCGATGCAAGAAATCGACCCGCATAACAAACCACCCTTGTCATCGTCGATGAACATCTCGAGCACGGTGGATATGATGACAAACACCGAACTCGCCCAGAAACAAGCCGCAAATCCATCGACAATCGATCCTGTGTATGAATATAACGCACCACTGACGATGGTACCGATTAAGCGTCCAAACGCGTTGGCCATGTAATAAAAGCCGACGGTGATGGCCACCTTGTTGCCGTCTGCGTACTTGACGACTAAATAAGAATGAATCGCTGAATTCACGGCAAATAGAAACGCGAACACGAATACACCGATGCAAATCACCACAATCTTTGCTGTCGTCGCACCAGGGTGATCCTGGAATATATCGGATTGAATAAAAGCGCCCAAGAACAGCGGCACGATGACGAGGGATAAATTCCATATCACCGCCGCGTACTTATTTGGTGGGTCCTGATTCAGCGGTCCTAGGAATAATTTCGGTGTCCACGCTTGGAGCTGGCCGTAAACGATGATGTAGCCCGCGAGTAAGGCGCCGACAGCGGACCTTGGCCATCCCATACCATACGCGCTTCGCAAAAAGAATGGCAACGGCACCTCAAACCACAGGTCGCGGCTCCCAAACAGAAACATTCGACTGAGTGAAAGGATGTTCATGTTATAGTTTTGCTTGAACACAGCGGATAGGGTGATGTTTTTCTTGGATACCCGCCCGAGGTTGTCATCGAGTCCAAAAATTGCAAACGGTAGCGCCACCGCAATCAAGCACAACTGCACCGCGAGCGCGGCTTCATAACTCACACTCAGCATCGCCGCACCGATAAAATATCCCACCCCTTTGAAGCTATTCTTCAATCCAGTGATGGCGCTCACCAATTTAAACAACGCGTTTTGCTTTTCGTCTGGCGTCACGAGCTTTGTCACCGTCTTCCCACCCAACTTTGTCAAATCCTTCGCAATCCCACACAACGCTTGCGCACACGTCACGAAAATAATAGCTTCCGTGCGATCCCACGCGTCATCCCACGCATAGAGCATGCCTAATCCAACCACTTGTAACGTCAACCCGCTCGCAAGCGTCGCGCGAATCCCAAACCTCGCCCCCGCCACTCCCGCCACCAAGTTCGTCCCCGCCCCGCACAGCTCATACATCGTAAACATCACCGCCACCTCCATCGCACTGAATCCCTTCGCGTACGCGTGCATCAGCACCAACATGCGCACCGCACCATCCGTCAACGTGTATAAAATGTACGCAATCGAAATGATGGCGTACGGCCCGAGCGCGCCGCGCGTCTTCGTCGTCGTCGCCGTCGCCGTCGTCACGACCACCGTCGTCATCGACCCCGCGTCGCCGACATCGCGCGGCGTCGCGCCGCTCGACATCGCGCTGGCGAATGGCGTTGCACTTTTTTTCTATGGAGAATATTCCCTTTCAGGCGTCACAAGCTCGCGCGTCGCCGCCGCCGCCGTCGCGCGTCGCCGCGCGCGTGAACGCACGAGTCAGATGCGCGTACGCACGCTCGCCGACGCTGGGGACATTCGCGATAAAGTTGCGCTCGTGCGCGTGGACCACAACTGCGTGAAGAAGGGCGTGGTGAAAGATGTGCACCGCATCGAGCGCACGCTGCCGACGCTGTATAACATCGTCGAACGCGGCGCGAGGCCGATATTGATGACGCACGTGAATCGTCCTCGGGGGAAGGATGGGGTGATTGACGTGGATGAGGTGAATGACGGCGTGGGGGCGGTGGCGAATGTGCTTCGTGTGAAGTTGGGGGTGATTTTCGCGGCGCCGACGTTTAAAGTGCGTGCAGATGGGCGAGGGATTGATTGGGATGAAGTATCGATGTCAACGATTATTGAAGATTTACGTGCGCGTAGGATTGGGGGAGTGTATTTGCCCAACACACGTTGGTTTGATGGTGAAGAGGCGGGCGCCGGGACGGAGGCGTGTTCGGCGTTGTGTCGTCGGTTGGCAGATTTAGCGGATATATACGTGAATGATGCGTTTGGTTCGTGGCAGCCGCACGCATCGACGGTTGAGATTACAAAATACTTGCCATCTTACGCTGGGTTGTGCATGGAACGAGAGTTACGGGCGATTGAGGCGGTGTTGGAGCCGAAGAGGCCGTTTGTCGCCATTGTCGGCGGCGCCAAAGTGGACACAAAGCTCGGGACGTTACGTGCGGTGGCGAAGCGTTGTGATACGTTAATTCTCGGTGGAGTGGTATATAACGCATATTTATGTGCAAAGTATGGCATCGAGATCGAGGGCGTGAGCGAGAAAGATGTGGAATTGGCTGCTGAGTTGCTCCATCCGGAAGTGCAAGCCAAGCTCGTCGAGTTACCCATCGTCGTGGAATCTTCGTCATTGCAAGGTTGCGGGTGCGTGCCTAAAGAAGGCGTGTGCTCAACACCTGGGGTTATGCAGAACGGCGTGCGTGCGATTCGCATCGATGAGCTCCAGCGTGGCGCGAGTTATGGATACTTTCTTGACGTCGCCGCAAGCGCATTTGATGACGAGCGCGTCAAATCCGTCTTGTCAAACGCGGCGTCCATATTTGTGAATGCTGTGATGGGATTTACATCGAGTGGATTCCATGAAGGCACCACTGCGCTAGACCATGCGATTTCATCCAATAAATTGGCGCGCAAGTACTTTGGAGGCGGCGATACCATTCAAGAGTTCAAATCGCTGTCGCCGGCGTTATATTTATCCGCCGTCGACGACCCGACGTTTTATCTCTTCACCGGCGGTGGCACCGTGCTGAAAACTCTCGAACTTGGCGGGGCAGAAGAATTAGAAACTGTCAAGTGCTTACTGCTCGATAAAGACGAAGAAACAACGCACGTCATGCCCAAGTGTATGGCGCTGGCTGAGTGCGACTGCACGTCGCCGTTGGACGTTTAGCGCGTCGCTGTTGGCACGCAGCGTTTGTAATAAATAGGAATATGTATAACAAGATGTGTGCTCATGTCTATGTTGGTGGTCACATGTCGGTCACATGTCGTCGAAGCTCGTGGCACGCTACTTTCAAAGCTGTTTTGAAATGTAGACGGCCAAGTCGCGGCACCGCGCCGAGTATCCGTACTCGTTATCGTACCACACGTATAATTTCAAGTGCGTACCATCGACAACCATCGTAGACTCAGCGTCGACAATGCCAGATCGCTCGTCGTTGATAAAGTCCGTACTCACCAAGGGCTTCTTTTCAAATCCCATTATGCCCACCAACGGCCCTTCGTTTGCGTGCTTCTCCAACAGCGCGTTCACTTCCTCCACCGTCACCGCTCGCTTCGTTTCGAGCACGATGTCCGTGATCGAACCATTAATGAGTGGTACTCGAATCGCCATACCATTCAATTTCCCCTTGAGCTCAGGGAAAATCAACTGCACAGCTGTCGCGCTCCCCGTAGACGTCGGAGCCAAGTTTACCAACCCGCTTCTCGCCCGTCTCAGGTCATCCTTTTTCACATTCGGCGCATCCACCATCGATTGCGTATTCGTCACATTATGCACAGTCGTAATAGACCCACGGTGAATACCAATCTCGCGCTGAATCACCCCAATCACGGGCGCAATACAATTCGTCGTACACGACGCCGCCGTAACCACCCGGTGCGTCCCGGCATCGTACTCCTCGTGATTCACCCCATACACTACATTCAACACCCCAGCACACTTCACCGGCGCGCTCACGATCACCTTCTTTACGCAATGTCCGTGTCGCTCACCGAAATACTCGCTCTCCAATTCCTTCAGCTTTAAAAACGCCCCAGTGCACTCGAGAATCACCTCGCACCCGGCGTCGCTCCACGGCGCCTCGCTCGGTCTCGAGCACCGCGAAAACCCAATCGCCCCGCCATCACTCACGCGCAGCATCGAAGCATCTTCATCATATTCAATACCATGCCCCCAGCGCCCGTGAACGCTGTCAAATTCCGCCAAATACGCGCACGATGCGCCCGTCCCGGGACACTCATTGATGTGCGCAATCGCAAATCGAATCGCCGCCGAATCGCCCTCGGGCGCGACGTAATCGTGCAGCAACCGGAACGCCAAGCGTCCGATGCGTCCAAAGCCATTAATGCCCACGCGCACCACGCGCGCGTCGCTCGAGGACATCGTTGCACGAGTCGCACAATGGCGCGGAATATTCCGTTCGAATTGGACGTCGATGCGTCCCCCGTACACGCGGGTGTTTTTCCACACGCGCGCGCGCGAATCGGGCGCCGCGCGCGACGCGCGTCGCCCCGCGCGCGCGCGGCGTCGCCGACGATGGGTGGAGAAAAATATCGCGCATCCATTCGCGCCGCGCGCGGGCGCCAGCGGCGTTCGAGCGTCGTCCACGGCGGTAGAGTGTGCGAGTGATGCCGATGTCGCGAAAGGGTGCGGCGCACGGGTCGGCATTGTTTGTCGCGCGTATCGCATCGTCGACGTCGTCGTCGCCGCGTGCGAGACGGGCATAGGTGACATGTATTCGTGTGCGCGAGTCATGGGCGTGGGCGTGGGCGGTGGCGCGGTGTCGGCGGCGCGAGGGGCGTCGATGGGGGTGGATAAGATGACGCCTGCGATGACGATGATGGGATGGGGACGTCGTCGCGGCGCGCGCGTCGCAATGGGGGCGAAGAAGGCGAAGCGCGGGGGAGGAAATCAGGATGATTACTCGAGTGATTTCGCGCTGTATGGGAGTTTTGATGAGGATTACGGCGAGGGCGCGGGGTTGTTGCTCGGGAAGCAGGAGTTGCGCGGAGGCGCAGGTGTCGGACGAGGGAAGAAAAAGGCGGGGTACGACGCCGTTGCTGGCGTGCTCGATGCGTTGGCGAATGAACGCAAGGCGAGGCGATCGTCGTCACCGGCACCGGCGTCGGGCGGCGGTGTGGGGTACGCGAAGAAGAGCGCGGCGTATGACGTCGACGACGAAGAGACGGGCGCAGAGTCAAACGGCGACGACTTTGTCGCCGCGCCTGCGGCGAAGGCTGCGGCGCCTAAACCGAAGCTTAAACCAAAACCTGTGGCGAAGCCCAAGCAGGTGGAGGATGTCGATCCGGTGAGCACGACAGCAAAGGCGGCGAAGACGTTGCAAAAGTGGGGGTTCGTCGACGCCGACGTAACGGCGGCGTTGGATGCCGTGAGCGCGTCTGTTGGCGACGGCGCGACAGCGAAGAAGCGACAAGTCGCCGCACTTGACTGGCTTTTGGCGAATTGCGAATTCGACCGTGTGCCGGATGAGTACAAGCTCGAGGCGCAACAAGCGCGCGCGCAAAACTAGACGTGGGCGCTCGCAATATTAATAGCCGAAACTTGTAAAAAACACAAACCGCGCAGTAATGTTATCACGATTACCACTAAAGTCATTTGTACATACATCATCAATCGTTATTTTACATGTCTATAAATCAGATCAGAATTCGCGGTCGGGAAATAGCGCTGGGGCGATTAACGCCCAGAGATACATGCCTCCTGTCACCCACACGCTCCCAAATTTCACCGCAACGCTCGCCCATCCCGAGCCGACGGCTTCAGAGTCATCTTCGTGTCGTGTGCCCCAACCAGTGAGTAACATTGCGGTGTACATCGCGGCTAACGCGAATATTGTGTGGAAAAATGAGTAAGAATACTTGATGGGGGCGCCGCGCACGTTATCGCTGTCGTCTTTGTCTTCGTCGGAATCCGCGCCCAATTCCTCGTCGTCATCACGCAGTGTTTCAGCGAGCTCGGTGGCGGATTCATCGGGATCCATATTCCAAAAATTACTTTCACCCGCGCGCACGGCGGCGTAGATGACAGAGATGAGCGTAAAAACCGTGGCCACCGTATTGGCTGGTTTGCGCAACGCTTCGTTCGCGTCGATGACGGACTCGGGCCGACAAGTGTACGTCGAAGGCTCCGAACTCAACGCTGAATAGCACAAATACGCACAGTACAACGTCACCACGGCAGATGGGAGCAAACATCCCTCGCGAGCTCGCGGATGAAACGTCGTGAGTGTGATGACGACGCACAACGCCGCCGCGCTTGTAATCATCGCCGTGTTTCGATGGCAATCTCTACTCGGCGCGTACCATTCATACATCCGCACAAAGAGCGCGACCGCACACGCATACATCGCGCACGTCGACGCCACGAGCCCGGCAATCCATCCACCGTGTTCGCGGCTCGCCCAATTTTCACTCCACGTAAACGCCACGTCGAGGACTATTATCAACTGAATCACCAAAAATGCCCCCGAACCAACCCGCGCGACGTCCGCATACGCCTCCATCGCGCCATCACTCGCTAAAGCAAACACTCCAACGTGCATCGCCAGCCAAAGCGCGAGCTTAGGGATCCAATACCTACGATGCGCTCGATCGAATGCGTCGCCTCGACGTTTCGCTCCGTGCGTCGCGCACGCCACAACAAAGAAAAACAACGCATTCGCGCACGATGCGCGGAACACCGCTTGTGTTTTAAACCACGTCGCACTCACACCGTGTGCGCCGTATCCAATCCCTATCCATTCGCGAACGCATACGCGTCGTCAGTCGTCACTCGTGTCCAACGGAGCGCGCGCGTTCGCGTTCCCCTCGCCAACTCTCTCCCGCGCATCGCATCGCCCTCTCGTCGCCCATCGCGTCGTCGCTCACGCACAACTAAACTTTGCAAATACCCCTCTGTAGCCGTGGTCGCGAATCACCCACGCCGCCACCGTGCTCGCCGCGAAAAGCGTTGCATACGACGCGCGCGCTGGAGGTGCCTTGGGCGCGAGCGCGCACGCGCACGAGCCCGCGAAGGAGCCCAAGCACGAGGCCACGGGTGTGGCGAGACACGCGAGTAAAGACGCCATGTTTTTTATTCGCGTTCGGTGGCGGCGTCGGTCGGCGTCGGGCGCGCGGCGCGCGGCGCGCGGCGATGTGTGGAGGCGAAGTGAACAGGCGTTACTCTTCGCCGCACCGTCTGCGCGCGCGCGACGCGCACACACGCGCACGAGCGCGCGCGAGCGAACGTGCGCGTTGGCATCGTCTCTGTTCTATATCGCGTCGCCGAGCGAGGCGTTGTAATTGACGGGCGGGAGAGGTCAACGTGGTCAACGTGATGATGCGTGTCGTCTTGGAATCACCATCGTCGTCGTCTCGCGTCGCGCTGCGCGTCGCTCAGCGTCATTCGGCGACGTTGAGCGATCGTGGATTGATCGTGCCGTCGCTCGTGGGCGTCAAAGCGAGCGTGCATGCGTCTCTCTCTCGTGCGGCGAACGTGAGCTTGACGCGCGCGTCAGCGTCGAAGAGCGATCGATCCTTTGTCATTGAGCCGTTTCATTCCATTGTCGGCGCGCGCAAGGCTCGACGGAAGCTCTCGCATAAAGACTTTGAAGAGTTTCAGCGCGTTGATCGCGAATCTGGCGGAGGTGGCGTCGAGGCGCTGAGAAAAACGATAGAACGCGAGCGCGCGGTGCACGAGAGTTTTAAGCGGGACATTTACGAAGCCGAACGCTCGTACGCGAACGATTCGGTCATTAAAGCGTTGAAACAGAAGAAATTACGCGCCAAGGATGCACTCATGACGCTTGAGCGCGAGTTGAAGAACGCTGAGCGCGCGAGAGCGATCGGAGAGGGGTCTTTCGGGCGGGTATATCGAGGGAAAGACGCGATGACGGGTCTGGACGTCGCGGTGAAAGTGGAAGACATGGAGGAGAATCCCGAGAGCCCGAGTGCGTTAGAGCGCGAGCACGAGGCATTGCGCACGGCGTACGCAAGTGATCACCGGTGTTTTCCTCGCGTGATGTACTTTGGACGTCAGAATGTCATGGGACGGCAGTCTCGAGTGTTGGTGATGGATTTGTTGGATTTAAGTTTGGAGGAGCTGTCGTTGCGCGCCGGCGGAGTCGGATTTAGCCGCGCGACGGTGCTGCGCATTGCGGAATGGATCATACGTGCGCTACGTGCGTGTCATCGCGTCGGTGTCGTGCATGGAGACATCAAGCCGGACAATTTGCTCGTCGAGCGGCACGCAGGCGCGTCTCGAGGGGACGCCGTGAAGCTCGTCGATTTCGGCGAAGCCGTCATCTGGGACGAAACGTACAAAAGGACCATCGAAGACGTCGTCCCGCCGCATCGATGGAGCGGTACGGCGATGTTTTCAAGCGCAAATGTGGATTTAGGATGCGTACGTGCGCCGCGCGATGATTTGCTTTCGGCGATTTACTGTCTCGCGTATCTACGAACGGGTCGATTGCCGTGGACAAACAAACTCGAAGGCGACGTCAACATCCTCGAACTCGGCGAAGCCAAGCACGCAATCGCCACTGGTGCATCCTTACTCACACCATATGGCAAATGCGATGTTCCAGAGGAATACTCCACCGATATCGAATGGTTCAACGCTCTGCTCGAGCACGCGCAAAGCCTGCGAGCCGACGACATTCCAGATTACGCCCACCTCTGCGCGCTCACCACCGCCGCGCTCGAGGAATTCGGACCCGAGCGTCCTCCATACGATTGGCAATCACTCACTACATCTACTCGATGATTCTTACGCCAGAGCACTCGCGCGCACTCGCGCGAGACGCGAATTGTTACACCATTTGTAAAACATTTTTCTAGTCAAGTCACGTCAACCACCCGCGCGTCGCGAGCCTCCCTCCATTGCTCGACGCCGACGATGACGTCTGAATTCTCCGCGCGCGCGCACGAGCTCGAGGCGCGCGTGCTCGACCTCGCGCGCGATCGCTCACGAGACATCACGCCGTCGACGTCGCACGCGGTGCTTCGAGCGTGCGGTTGGTGCGCCGAGGTCAGCGCGGACGATCCCATGGATTCTGAACAGCAACCGTGCGTGGATTACGCGTTTACGCGCGCGGCGATGGTGCTGGTGCGCGAAAGTCAAGCGTCGCAGGTGGCACCGATGCGGTTCGTGAGCGGCGAAGCGCAGTCGACGATTGATGACGATGAGAAGTTTGAGAATGACGCCGAGGCGGTGTTTGCGCAGTCGAGCGTGGCGCGTCTCTTAGATATTGCATTAACGCTCGCTGAGTCGTGTGGGATTGCGTCGAGTGCGTTGTTCGGGATGTATGAAATGATCGTTGAGGCGTGTACGGTGCGAGGCGCGCGAGATGTGGTGATTTGGTTGCTTGAGCGACGCGAGCGCGCCAAGGCGCCGGCGGTTTGGAAGTATGGCAAGTTGACCATACTTCGGACGTTCGTTGCGCTGATGAAACGCTGTATGGGACGTGGGAGACTCGAAGCTGACGTACACGGGCGTGCGTTGTTGCTATTGTCGGGTTTGAACGGCTTGAATGATCGATCGGGGATGAATTTATCGGGCGCGGTGAGCACGCAACCGACTGAGATTTTTGGGCAAGAAGAATGGGTTCGCGAAGATAACGATTTTCTCCCCGATGATGGCGAGCAAGAGGGAGAAAAGGATGTGAAGATGGACACCGATGACAAAGATACCGCTGATGACGTCGATATCGATGTGGTCATTGACAACGATAGCGATGTGTCTTGGGTCACGGATGCGTTTCACCACAAGTTCTGGTCCATCCAAGAATTTTTCCAAAACCCGCCGGCGACGATGAGCAAAGACGGCGGGTGGAATCGGTTCCATGAGATTCTCACTGTCATTCTTGATGCATTCGAAAAGCATCCGCTCGGGGAATCAGCGCTGGAGCTCGGTATCGACCCGGGGTCGGAGTTATCCGCAAAGATTGGCTTTCGCTTTTTAACCGCGCGTCGACTGCTACCGTTGCAAATGAAAGATTACCGGTTTCGTCGGCAGATATTAATCCAAGCCGCATTCTTCTTACATTTTTGCGGCGATGCCAAGTACGCCGAGCGACAGAAGGAGAAAAAACAAGAGCTCAAGGTGGTGGATGAAGAAGTCAGCGAAGCGGCGGAGCGAGTGATGAAGATATTGCATCGCACTGGTCCCGAGGCAAAGCGGACGGCGGAATTTGTCCAAGTGGCGCTCTTCGACGAAACGCAATGGGTCGATTGGAAGATGAAAGGATGTCCAGACTTCGTCAAAGAGCCAATCGAGGACTTTGCGACGTTGCCCATGCCAGAAAATTACGACAAATCGATATCAAAATGGGCTCCAGATATCTACCCGCCAGACGATCCAAACGTCAAGTTTGACACGGGCCATGACACGTTGACGCGGTTGTGGAATTTATCTGCAGGCGGTACAGATGATATCAAAGCTAGCCTTTTAAAAGGACCGACGCTAGAGGAGTTTTTTGCCCCGTGCCTGGAAGAAATGGATCCTGAAGCTCAGATAGAGCCGCAATACAGACGAGTCAACGACAAGGCGTTTGAGTGGCGAGCAATGCGGATGCTGGCGACGAATCACATGCACTTGTTTGCTAAAATTGCCACTGATGGGCTGGAAAGCGTGATACCCGAAATTTTAGGCGTTCCAGACCCACGACCGCCAAAGCCTGTCACCAAAGAGGACGAAGCGAAGAAGGAGGCTGAAGACAAAGCCAAGGCTGACGGCTCGGTCACGACACACCATCAGGATGATATTTTGAACACTCACGTCGAAGAACTTGACGGGGCGATCGAACCCATTGAAGGCGATAATGATGATGATGATGATGATATACGGTCATTAATGCCTCTGAATGCCGAACAAACGAATGGTGATGCGGTAGATGACGCCATGGAGGAGGACGGCGACACACCAGCGCAGACGGAACCACAAGCGACGGATGAGAAACGTGATTCTCCAACGCCGACTAAAGCGGTAGTGAAGACGGAAGACGACCAAAAGCAAGAACCAGTGCAGGCGTCGCCACAGCTACCTTCACCTGCGCCGGCGGCACGAAGTACTCCTTCAGAGCAACGGGAATCGGGCGGTCGCAGCGGTCGCGGCGGTCGCGGCGGCCGTGGCGGGCGCAGTGGTCGCGGTGGGCGTGGCGGGCGCGAGCAAGACCGTGGGCGTGAAATGGACCGTGGTGGGCGTGGTGGGCGCAGTGCGCGCGGTCAAAGTCGAGACGCTCGTCCGCCTGCACCTGTGCCTCAACCTCCTGTGCCGGCGCCGAGACAACATCAGCCAGCCGCCCAGCAGCGCTACGACGACAGACGAGGCAGGGGCGGAGGCGGTGCTCGACACGGTCCGCGGTATGACGATCGTCCGCCACCTCAGCGTGTCAATCGTCCGCCGCCGCAACCGGCCGCGGCGCCGCCGAGGCCAGATACTAATCTCGGTAAACGAAGACGCGACGGCAACGACGACTACCAGTCGCCGCAAGATGGAGGACACCAACGCCAGCGCGCGCGCGGCAATCAAGGTCAGCGATACAATCGAAATAGAAATAACAATAGACGTTAGATAATTAGGTTTTGCGATTATATGTACATCATTTACATCATTTACTACCGTACTACTCATCACTATCACTTGCGTTATCGTACATTGAGAAGAATCCGAGGTCGGTGTTTGGTGCGGGCGCAGCGTGTTCCTCTGGCTTCGCAGCTAATACCTCTTCTTCATCAACGTCATCTTCATCATCGTATACGGGCGGTAACGTGCTGAGAGCTGTCTTTTTGTCGATGATTTTCACCTCATCTACCCATGGAAACATCCAACACGCTTCCGAGTTTCCCTTGGCGCCAATAAAAAAGTCATTGTTGACGAAAAAGCGAAACAGTTGGAGCAAGCGCGATTGATCTGTCTCAATTTCCTTGCTTAGCAACTTCTTCAAAAGTGTCTGTTGCGATACAGATGATGCATTTGCGCCGCGCGACTTATTGTTTTCGCCAGGCGTGCGCGCTTCATGTTTGAATGGGCACTTTGCCCCGGCTTTACAGTAGCCCTTCGCGAAAAACCGACATCGACTTTCATTCCCGGGTGCGGATTCGTGTTTGAAATCACACGCCGATCCTTTTCGACATCCACCGGAGAGCCAAAATCGACACACCCTATTTGCGGATGCGGTGGCATTCTCGTCAGCGACTTTCTTCTCATCTCCCATGTCTTCTCGCCCCTCGGTGTCTTCTCTCGCTCGTTTTGTCGCCGGTTTCTTTTCGCCGTCGCTCAATGCCCCAGAACCGTCCTCGCCAATCTCCTGTGATGCCTCGAAATGACCCAATTCTCGCTGCTTGGCTAGAATCTCACGCAAACGCGCACGACGTAACTCTTTCTCGCGCGCCAAGTCCTCGCCAGCCTCACCCTTTGCTTGTACGTTGCGGTCGCTCGGCCAATGTTTCGCGCGCTCCTCGCGATATTTACGCACATCCTCGGGAAGCGTCGATACATCCACTGGCTTTACAACTGGAATTTCATCCACCGTAGGAAACGTCACGGGTTGATTCTTTTTCCCACCACCCTTCGCCGACGATTTCGCATTCGTCATCGCGACATTTCCGGACGTCGAAGCCTCGGAGCCGCCTCTCGTCTTCGCCGGCGCCGGCGCCGCTCGCGCGTCCCTTCCACTCCCTCCCTCGCGCGATCCGGTGTACCCATGCATGTTCCATTGCGCGTTATGCACACCACCATCACCCATGGGCGATGTGCTCACCCACATGACGTCTGTGCTCGTCGTCAAAGGCGCTCCCGGCGCGCGGTAGCCGCCGCTCGTCCCCTGCTGCCGCTGCTGCTGCTCTGGCGCCACCCACACGTAATTCCCTCCCACCGCGGCGGTCGCGACGTACCCTGGCGGTGCATGCATCATTGCAGTGTACGGCGGCAACGCGTACGGTGGCGCCGCGCCCGCCACCGGCGCAGCTCGCGCCGCGAATGCGCCGCCAGGAGGTGCATGCACGAATGCTGACGACGCTGACGACGCCGCTGCGTTCGGTGGCGGCGGCGGCGGCGGCGGCGGCGGTCGACGGTGTGGATCCATCGCCCGCGACGCGTCCGCGCGCGTGCGTTTGCCTAGGCGCGATCGAACGCGCGTCGACGAGTGACGAGTGTCTTTTGTCTGGAATATCTGTTACACGTGGATTAATAATAAATATTGCTGGGCTAGGACGCGGCGGCGTTTTGCAGCGCATCGAGACGCGCGGCTTGAGAATCTACGGTTTCAATGCGAATGCTCGCGATGGCGTCGTACGTGGCGCGCACGCGATCGGGCATGGTACCTAAAAATGTCGCGTCGTCGTCCTGAGCGACGACGCGTCTGAAATACTCCGCCTTGGTCACGGCTTCAGCCGCACCCTTGACCGATGGCGGCGGTGCATTCAACGTGAGCCCGTACGCAGCTTTGCGCTCACTCGCAGCGGATCCACCTGGATGCACGGCGTGATTTAACACGGTGAGCGGGCGTAATCCGCGCGGGCCGGGCGCGTACGCGGCGTCGCGCAACGCGACTTCGCCAAACTGCGCCACCATCGCCTCTTCATCGTCATAATCCACCCCAGCGCGTCTCGCAGCTTCCGCCAACGCTAAACCTTCCACGCACACGTCTAATACCTTACCACCAACCTCAAGCCACGCGTGCGGCGCCGCTCCACCCCCGCGCGTCGGCGCGTATCCCACGACAACCTTCACCTCCCCCGTCGCCGTCTTCGCATTCGCCTCAATCGCACGCTTCAGCGCCAACGACACCGTCAACGACGCATCCTCAACACACGACTCCGCAGTCACCTCCACAGCTTGCGCGGCGAGCGAACAAATCGCTCGATCCCGCAACGGCATCGTCGCCGACGCCCGTCCGACGCGATACACCGCATCCGCCACCGACGACGTCTCCGACGCCCCATCGAGCATTTCGTGCTCAAGCGCGCGGTAATCACGAGCACCTAACGACGACGACGACACCGACGACACCAACACCGCGCGTCGTCCTCCTCCTCCTCCGCCTCGCCGCGCGTCGTGTTCGTGTCCGTCCGCGCGCGCCAGACCTCGACATGAGCGCCGTGCTCGAGCCCCCGTCCCTCGCGTCACCCGTGCCTCGCCACCCCCACCGCGCACCGACGTCGCCGCCGCCACCGCCACCGACGTCGCGCTCGACATCTCGCGGTCTCCACGCCACCGAGTCGACCGAACCGTCGCGAGCTGATGACTGACGACGGACGCACGACCACAGGCGAGCGCACTCCTAACGCACACGATAATGATTTCAAAAACAAAACAAAACAAAAACAAAAAACTAACACCACCGACGCGCGCACTGTATACGAAAACACGCACGCACGAGAGAGGGGAACGAGGGGCGACGGCGCGTACTCGACCCCTTCACACCGCCATCGGCCTCCAAAAAAAAAATGAAAAAAATATGCACACGCGCACGCGCACGGTCGGGTCCAGCCTGCAGCGCGCGCGCGCGCGTACGCAAACCCCTATACAACCCAAACGCATGCCTATATAAAATACATGTCTGTCTATATTCGGACATTCGGCGCGTTTATTATTACAT
>Ga0255756_1001924_pt1 | contig 22899 bp, 10 predicted proteins | sample 011ome_20_FD_179956 | JGI IMG/M metagenome (GOLD analysis project Ga0255756, IMG submission 179956) | Coastal salt marsh microbial communities from the Groves Creek Marsh, Skidaway Island, Georgia - 011509CT metaG (version 2) | ecosystem: Environmental > Aquatic > Marine > Intertidal zone > Salt...
ACCATAGTATCATCTCTCTCTCTCTCTCTCTCTCTCTCTCTCTCTCATTCTTTTTCTTTCATTTGTTTAGTAATAAGTTACTGGTAGCTTTTCAGCTAACTCCTTCTTCTCGTTTTGCTTGTGATATTTATCTGGACAAGGTAGAGACGTTATTGTTGTTGTCGATAATGTCGTCTCTCAAATCGCTCGGCAATTTCAAGGATGTAAATAATATCAACAATCTTCGTTCATTCGGCACAGCCCATACAAAACCCAACTCGGCGCCACCGGTGAGCTGTCCTCCTTTACCGTCCAATACCAAAAGCTCGCCGTCCGTCCACGACGCGTCTTCAAATCCTGGTTTTGCCACTCTTCCTTGACCTTTGTAGCGCGCTACAACGCCGAGCTCCTCGGGGTAAGTTTGTAAACCGTTGACTGTGAGTTTCGGAAGCTTGTTTTCTTCGTCTATTTTCGCGCGAAAGGATGCCGCACCGGCTGGAACATTCGCGTCACCGGTAAGTTTAATGCCAGTGATACAATTTGAGTCTTCGCCTAACTCGTCGCCGTAACGTCCGCGAACGATGCGAACGATTTCCGCACCGTGCGGGCCAAAGGCACCAACGTAGAGGCGATCGAACGGATCTTTAGAGCTTTGCGTAGCAACATGATCTGGAATGCGTTCGAAACGAACAGTTGAAGCCGCGATGGATCTATGATGCGTTTCTTCAGTTTCCTCTTTTACATTTTCGGCGTTGATACCAAGAACGTCGGTATCGACGGACAAGCCCTCAGATGTAAGAAGGAAAGAGGATTGCGATACTCGCGTGCACTCCGCCGGGACTCTGACTCGGTCGTACAAGCTCGGATCACCGTATAAATCCTCTATAGATTTCATGCGGGAATCAAATCCACCCTCGGACTCAACGATATCGGACTCATCGAAGTCATCAAAGTCGTCGTCATCGAAATCATCTTCGTTGGCACCATCGAACAATGCATCTCTCAACGCATCACCTCCAAATCTTTCCAATTTCGCCAAAAACTCCGGCGAGTCTGTTCGAAGCTTGCGATCGATACCACTCCATCGCTCGAAGAATTCTTCTTCAAATAGGGAATCCTCGTCAGAGACGTCCGCACTTTCATCAGCCCGGAGCGCATTGAGTAAGTCTTTGCCATATTCATCCAATGTACTGTAGTCTTCCAACATTTTAATAAGTTCTTCTCTGCTTGGAGGATCCTCTGAAGTAGTGCTTTGATCGTAAACGTCAAAGATAGTGTTGATGACATTATCGAGCTCTTCCTCTTCCTTTTTCACGCGCTCTTTGTCCTTTGCAATTACTGCGTCTCGAATTTCTTGTACCAACTTGAAGCGTTCTAGTCGTCTCTTTTCCGCTTCCGCATCGGTGTCTGCAGGAGTTTCATCAAGGGAGTTTGGTATCTTTTTCATCTCTTCGCGCAATAGGTTCACGTTCGTGAGTAAATCTTCTTTCAACTTCCTTATGCGCTCTTCGTGATTGACCAGTTCCTTCTCGTGAGCACTGAGAGACGCTTTAGTCGAAGCCAGTTTGTCCTTGTATTCTTGCAAATCTGCGAGTAATTTTTTCTTCGTCTCGTCGTCGATGGTTTCAGGGCCCTCGTCATAGTCGTCGTCGTCCGTTTCTCTTTTCACCGTAATTTTCTGGCCATCTCCGTCCGCATCGTCATTTAAATCAACAACTGGGATTTTTCTGAACGACTCCACGTAGTGAACTCTCGCCGGCTGCGTAACAAATTTCATCTCCTTCGACTCCTCATCATACTCTTCACGAACGTGCATCTCAAAATATGGCGTCCCAAACGTTTGGTCTTTTACCGAATATTTGATTGCAGCGACCTCTTCCTCATCATCATCGTCGTCGCCGTCGATATCTCCTTCATCGTGTTTCTTCTTGTATTTTTCGTATTGCGTGTCGAGAACTTCCTTGAGCTCGTTGAGCTTGCCATCCTCTGGCATGTCAGACGCTGAGGAAGCCCAATTTTGTTGCGGCTTTTCAAACGTGTCTAACGGTGATCCATCGTTAGCGTCCGCCAACTCTCTCGCGGTGAACGACGTTCCAACCAAACGTCCACGTCTGACCGTCACGTGAACAATCGTGCCTTTCGTGAACTTTTTTGGAGGACTGGACGATTGCTTCATTGCCTTCGTTGCAATCTCCTCTCCTTGTGCCGATTGTTTGTACACCAACTGATCACCATTCACACCGTACGCAAAGTCGTGCATTTTCTCGCGTTCGATAGAAAAAGACTTTAAATAGTCCGTGATATCAACTCCGTGCCACCAACCGAGTAACCCGGCTCCTGAATCTCGAAATTTTGCCGCCGCGCCGTAATCCTCCGTTTCCAAAGCTCTCAAAAAGCCTCGGCGAATTTTCATTGCCGGGTCAACTGTTAATGCTGCTTCGATGGCATCTCGAATCGTCGACGCGCGAGTATAATCCTCAACATCGATGGCTTCGGCGAGTTGTCCGTTAAGCGCGATTAAGGCTTCGTCTTCCTTTGCTAATTGGTCAAAACGCTCGTTCCATTTCTTCCAATCGGAAACGGCGTATTCGTCTTCCTCCTTGTCTTCTTCCTCAAGATCCTTTTTCATCTTGTTCGTGTTACTCCCATTCGCTCCCGACTTCCCGCCGATGAAATTCTTCGACGATTTACTACCACTCTTCTCTATTCTTCGCTCTGTTTTTACTTTGACGGACCCACCCGAGGTTGTCGCCTTGGCGTCTGAGTCGTTCAACTCGAGCTCCAAGTCAGACGCCTCAAACGGTTGACGAACGAGAATCGTGTTTGTGTCGTCTTCATCTTCGTCGATATCGTCGCTATTTTTCTCCTTTTTATTACTCTCTTCTTTTTTGGAGGCAGTCTCTCTCTTCGCTTTCGCCACCGCCGCCGCCGTCGCCGGGTTCACCCTTCGTCTTGCCACTCGCTTATTCTTTTGTTCCTTGTTGTTTCCGTTGCTTTTGTTCGTGTTGTTTGAGTCCCCTGTCGCGTTGTTGTCGTTTCCCTTCTTCAAAGCCATAAACTTCGGAGAAGAGCAAGAGACTCCATCGATGGAAGATTTTCTCTCCGTCGCGCCTTTGAACGCCTCCGGCGCGGAGGACGAGGATAAACTCTCCTCCTCTTCCACACCATTATTACTATTATTATTCCCTTCTTCCACCTCGTCTTTATTGCCGAACGAATCTTCTCCAGCGACGGAATCTTCCTCCAAACCAAACCTCGCGAGTCGATTTCTCCCTCTCCCGACGGATTTCCGCAACGAATGTTTTTTATCGAGCAAGCCGTTCGACGTTTTCGGTTGATTTGCCCGCGCTATCGCGCAGGAAACCATCGCAAAAGGAGTCGACATTTTTCTCTAATTCCGGTAGTTATTTACCTGCTGCGCTTTTTTATACCGCTTGAGTTTTGCCTCTCTCACTTCTCCCTTACGCGACCAAAGCGCGACGAATTAAATAACTGGAAACCAATAAATAATGCGCGCGTCGTGCGTATATCAATCGGTTAAATGTGTATACGTGCGAGCTATCCAGTTGTTTTATGGAAGTAAGTTCGCGTAATTTATCCTTTTTTTTTGCCCCCCCCCAAACTTCTTTCGCGTGAAAGATGCTTTTGTGAGAATAAGGAGATGAGACCTCGAAAACTTGCAAAAATACGAGAAGATTTATATTTTGCGTTTTCTCTTGTGACTTCTACGAACGTGTAAATATAAACGGCTCTACCAATGCTACTGCTGTTGCTATTGCTACTGGCACTACTCTTACTGCTGCTGGTGGTGCTATTACGCGAATAAACTCGGCGCTTTCTCCATCAGCTCGCTCAAAACGGGTTTATCTATTTGAATGAATCTCTTCGCGATTTCGGCTCCGTTCTCCTCGGCGAGCGTTTTGCCTTTAATCAAGACGCCGGTGATGTTGAAGTTGTCTTTCGCAGAGACGAGATTTTTGAGCGAGTCTTCAAACATGAACACCTCGTCGTCGTTTTCGAACGGTTTTTGGATGGTGTTGTCTTCCATCTCTTCGTTGTTGTTGTCATCGTTCGTCTTCTTTCGCATCCTCCGCTGAATGTCTCGTAATACTTTGCTGAAGGCCTCTTTAGACGGTTTGCAAGTGTCGCCCATAAAATCTGCGCCGTAAACGTGATCGAATTGGTCCAGTATGTTCAAAGTTTTCAACGCCTGTTTCGCCTCTGTCTCGGCGCAATTCGTCAACACAAATTTTGGAAACCCGGACATCTTTTCTAAACATTCTCGCACCATCTCGTCTGCTTCGAGGTGAAGCGAGCAGTCGCCTCTCGTGAACTCCCAATACTCTTCCTTTTTAAAATCTCCGTGTCCAAGCACGCGCAGGCTTTTGAGCGTTTGGTTGTAAATCGAAAAAACCTCTCTCCAAGTCGCTTTCGCCGTGGCGATATCTTCGTAGCCGAGTTCAGATACCATGAACTCAAATACTCGCTCTCGACACGCGTGTTCGTACCTGTTTGTTAAAAAAGAAAAAGTTAATTGAAAAAGAATAGAACTTCACGAGAGAAGGCGCGTACCCATTTTCGATCGGATATAAGCACCCGTCTAAATCAAACAGCGCGAATTTTACTTTCGGTGGTGCGGTGTTGGTATCGTTGCTTTTCGTCGTCGTCGTCGTCGTCGTTTCTCCCATTTCCTTTCGCGGTTTAAATACGTATGTGCTGTGAAAATCTGGGGAATAAAGTAAACAAAGAAGAAGAAACGTGCTCACACAAATGACAATTAACAAATATGACAATTAACAAATATAAAATAACACGTAACAATCATAATTTAACACCTCGGAAACTCCGAACATACATTCACGTAATGTGTGCAGATGAGTTTTTATATGTATGCACTTTTATCATTAACTTAACTTTCGTTTCGGGAGTTCGTTGTGAATCCATATCCCGACTTCGATGAACTCTTCGAAGTCGATGGAATCGGAAAGATCCTTGTCGAACTTGTCGAATATCATTTTGAGCACCTTTTCTGTCGATTCGATTTTTAAATCAGTCAAAAGAACGCGCATTTCGTCTTTATCAAGATCGCCTGAGTAGTCGGAGTCGTACTTCAAGAAATCGCGTTTTGATTTTCGCATTTCGATGGACTCGCTGACGCCGAGCGCGATGGAGCAAATGAAAACAAAAAGCACAGTCAGCACGAGATAGACGTCCATCATGGAACATTCCCACTTCTCACGGATACATACTTCGTTTTTGATTGCCAAGCCAAATGTTGCGACTGCTCCGAGCGAGAAATGTGCCAGTTGAGCGCACATGTTGTCTTCTCGCTTGGAATACGGGTGAGCGCACGCCAGAAAAAGAAGGAAAAGAGAAGACAGAAAAATCGCAACGTACAGCTGCGTGTCGGAACCCGGATCGACGAATATAACCACGGCTCCGAGCAGAAATTTTTTGATGATATCCAAGATTTCCCAAAACCACCACTCTTGTTTGTAATCTCGATAAATCCAACCGTACGTCTTTTGGTTGTAGGCGATGATATCCTTATGCGTTTCCGCGTATTCCTTCGAAAGCTCTGCGTTCTTGATGTGACGCATACCTCTGGCCATGACAGTCAGAAACAAGACTGGTATGCCAATCGGAAATAAGATGACGAAGAAAATTGCACCACCTCTAAAGTTCTTGTATTTATCGTCTTGGCAAGACGTTTCGATAGAATATCGAATAAAAAGATTGTCATCGCCGACGTCTTTGCAACTGAAGTATTGCAGCACCGTTCCCGAGAGGGATGGATATATCAAAAACAACAACAAAAACGAGCACTTGATCGCGTAGCCGAAATATTTCCGCGCCAAAGCTTCTTTTTCTTTTGACCCAGACACAACTTTCCACATTTTTTGCAATACGTATCTCACAAAGAAGAACGCGCACATAAACACGATCAAAATCATAGGGGACACGGTTGCGACCGTGAACTTTGAGTAAAAGTCGCGCGTGAAAGCGCAATCCAACGGTAAAACGCGAAAGTCCAAACTGAACAGTTTAAGGGCCTCAGTCATGCGAGTAAACTCTTTCGGCCACGCGACGGCTTGCAATTGAGTCGGCCAAAGCACAAGAATTTGACAGAATCCAACAATAATTTTCACTTTTGTTCGCATGGTATTTTCGCCGTTCCATAACATTTCACCGAGGCGATATCGTGAAGTGTTCGGAAGCCTTGGGCCTTCCTCTATTCGCTGTTTTAAAGTCTTCTCTGGAGGAATGTACTGCAATTCTTTATTTCCATCTTTTATTTCACCCTTGAAGATATCAAACCTCAATCGGTATTCTCGCCGCACGCTGCTCCGAAAATGATCAATCTCCTCGAGCTTTTCAATCACGGGTAGGAAAAAGACGAGAAGAAACGTAATTAAAACAATTCCCACGGCAGAAATAGCAATCAACTCGTTCGAAAACATACCTTTCACCTTTCCAGCTTTGCATTTTGTACATTCTAAGTTGTTTTTGTCCCAATAGAACTCCTCTTTGCATACCCCGCACAGTGGCCCGGTTGAACCCTCCTCGCATCCATCGCCGAAAAGGCCGGTGGCATTCATGGCGCATACATTTTTCTCAGTGCACTCGAGCGCTTGAACCTCCGGTTCGAGTTCATACACTTCAGCCTCTGTGGTTATCACCTTAGATAGCACAGCGGGAGCGTTCGAATTTGCAGGAAAGTTCCACGTCCAGCGATCGAATTTGAAGCGGTAATAATTCATGAGAATTTGCACGGGTGCGCCGTTCGCAAACTCGACGCATTCGCTCGGGTATTCTTTCAAATTGGAAGTCATATCCTGACAATATTTGATCGGAGAGATGCACGGAGACACAGACAAGGACGAAGAGATGGTATAACTTTCAGGTAACATGCCAGGAAGTCTCAAATCAACCAAACCAGGGATGCATTTACACATCAGTTCATCTTGAGCCTCCAAATTGCTCGCGTCCCTCGATAACGCCGTATTCTTGGGACACGGCTCGCAAGTTAAAGTCCCCTCTGATATTTTTTTCACGTAATAGTTGTCCACGCAACCGATGGTGACTTTTGATTGGCCCGCGGCAATCACACCATTTTGCGTTTGTGTTGAGTCGTATTCGTATTCATCGCTCAGCACGTAACCGTCCACTGGCGCTACGGAGTATTCGATTTCTCCGACTTCAGTAGCGTACGCCAAGAACGTTGTCATTTTCGAATCCGGATTGAGTTTCATTACGGCGGAACCATCGAGACTAGAGAAAACTATGCCAGACGCGATGAAAACAACGGGTAACGTCTTTGTGTCCGACCAGACGTATTCTCCAGCAGAGGTTGTAGCTTTTACGCGTCCTTTCGAAAAGTTGGAAGGAATACCCTCGAGATGCAACGGAAAATTGTAAGTGTTCGTCGTGAATAATACATCGTTCTCGTTCACGGTCGGCTTGAAAATTTTCTTTTTTCGCGCGAAAACTTGGAACGTGTTCACGGGAGCATTCGTCGAACGGTAACTCGTATACCGAGCGGTTGGTTGATACTTATTCCACGTGTTTTCCCCAGCCAAGGCGACTCCCGTGTGCACGAGCTCAAAAACATTTTGACCCGCTTTCCGGGGAATTGCAAGAAATTTAATGGAGGTAATCCCGGGTTCAAATCGAATCGTGCGGTTGAAACTGTAGTTCTGTTCGGGGTACTCCGTTTCGTCCAATAACGCAAAGTCACCCAAGTATAAATTTTCGACATTTTCAACCGTATCATGACTTGCCAGTTTTCTTCCCTTTCTCGTCGCCACGGAGGGGCTTCGAAAAGAGTTCATGCCGATTTGAAAGTCAAAAAGTTGGTTATCCGAGAATCCAACGCCCTCGGAAGTTGGAATTGCGCGGGGAATCCGAGCTTCTACGACGACCCATTCGTTTACTAACGATACTCCATCGTAGGAAATGCCTATAGTACTGTCCAATTCTGCCGTCTCGTAAACTTCATCGGGCATACCCAAAGATCGAAGATGATAACAGCAGGTGAAATGATTCGAGCCGGTTTTCGTCGGCACTTCGTTCGCTGGAACGCTTGAGGCGGATTGCAAAAAATTTTCAGCATTCGGCGTCATCGGCGTCGCGACAACAAATCGACCAAACGCATTTGGAACTCTTTGCATTGACCTTCCTGCCACGCTCGCCGTACCGTCCGTGTAAGGAAGAGTATCGATGATGTAACCAGTTTCCGTGTATAACGTGCATCCTTGCTTTTCGCGCAAGTCCCAGTCGTACCCTAAGGTGATGGAACCATCGGTGTCGGCGCTTTTAGAACAGAATAATTTGTAAGATTGAGGTCCTATGGTGGTCCCCGAAGGAATGATGTAGTGAATACCATCGTTGACGTGAGCCACGGTGCTCGGTCCAGCGCGAGCGAGAACGAATCCAGACAAATCTACCGTCGTCGACGCGTCGATGTTGTACAACTCGATGAAATCACCACCTTCGCACAAATCTATGCCGTTATCCGAAAACTCATTAATGACGACGGGTAGTTGCGACCAGTCCGAGTTGTATCTCCCCGGCGATTTCGGCGCGAGCGCGAAATCCAAGTCTTTTCCGATTGGAAAAAAATCGTTATAAAGCACCGTGGTCCCGTACGCGGTGACTGTGTTCGTTTCCGTTGGGTCGTACGTTCGATATCTTTGCCACGAATAATACTCGTCCGCATTACCGACGGTTCCTTCGAGAACGATGCCTGTTTGGTCGATTACGACGCCCGCGCTCGAGACGAGTTTATAGTTTTTCCCGGCAATCATACTCCCGGCTGGTAAAGGGTCGGAGTACCAAATATCTTCCGTCAAGTCACCGACGCAAACCAGCCGCGCTTCTCCAGCCTCGATCGGTTTCGTGAAATCTGAAAACGTAAAAATAACCTCATCGTCCGCCGTAATCGTCCATCCGGCCAAGTCGATTTTCCCTTCTTGCGCCATGAACAGCTCGAAGAAACTCGTGCCGTCGAGACACGTTGCTTTGGTGCCGATCTCTGAAATTATCAAACCATCCGCAATTTTCCAGTGCGCGTTTGCTTTTTCCACGACTGTTGACAAAAACAGCGAAAGAAACAGAAAGAACCAAAAAAGCGACGAGATGAAAGGAAGAACGCGACGACTGTTCCGCATCTTCGCCGTTCTCGTCGTCGTCGTTCTCGTCGTCGTCGTTCTCGTCGTCGTCGTTAACATTATGACTCCAATTTCATAAATTCCCTCTGCCCGGACCTTTTTTAAAAAGATATCTCTGACTGTGCATCTTTTGTGTCGACCTTTGTTGTAAATTTAGGGTTATTGTGAAAAAAACAAGAAGGAGCGGTTCCACACCGCAAAAGAGGATCTTTTCGATTTTTTCTTTTTCGTTCCTCCGCACTTTTCTTCGCATATAGTTTCTAGTAAAACAGCACATTCGAAAAGGTAAACACACGCGTTCGTTTTCGTCTTTGCGCTGCGTTTTTGAGACGCGAGGAAGGATGATGCGATCTGATCTGGAGAAGATGAAGAGAGAGAGAGATCTGGCTTTTCTCGTCTCGCGTCCGCGCGCAAAGTTTACGCGTTTCTTTGATTTTTTATTTTTGTGGATTAGTAGTAGTAAAGCCCCTGGCGCCGTCTGTTTTGGAGTTGTTTGCGCAAAACATCATCGCGCGGTTCGCGTGAAACGTCGCGCGCGAGCGCTCGATCGATCGATCGATCGATCGATCCGGTGTTATTTATCATTCATCGTAGTTTTTCTCTTCGTCCGAGGATCTCGTCGACTGACCTCTCTCTCTCTCTCTTTTTCTTCTTTTACGATGACTTGAACACACAAACAGAGAGAGAAAACATCAGATGTCTTCTTTCCGCTTACCGCTCGTGAACCGAGACTTGTACACGCCGTCGGCGCAAACGATGGAAACGTTGTTGACGAAAGAAGTGACTTCGACTTCTTCCTCCTCTTCGTTCAAACACCCGGCGTTTACCGCGTATTCTAAGAAGGAATACGGTTTGGATTACTTTATCCGTGGTGCGCTCGCCGGCGGTATTTGCTGCGGCATCACCCACGGCGCGTTGACGCCGGTGGACGTGGTGAAGACTCGCATGCAATTGGATCCGAGCAAGTACAGCGGCATGATCTCCGGCGCGTCGAAGATTGCCGCCGAGGAAGGTGCTGGCGCGTTGTTGACTGGTTTAGCGCCGACGTGCTTTGGTTATTTCGTCCAAGGTTGGTTTAAGTTTGGCGGCGTCGAGTTCTTCAAAATCAAAGCCGTCGAAGCTTTGGGCGAACAAAAAGCTTGGGATAACAAGACGAACATTTATTTGGGCGCGGCGGCTGGTGCGGAGTTTATCGCGGACGTGTTTTTGTGCCCGTTGGAAGCGACGAGAATTCGATTAGTGTCCAACCCGTCTTATGCGTCGAGCATGCCGGGGGCCATGGCGAAGATGGCCAGCGAAGAAGGCATCGTCAACGCGTTTTACTCCGGTTTCGGTCCGATTCTCGCGAAGCAAATTCCGTACACGATGGCGAAGTTCGCCGTCCAAGGCGCCGCGGCGGACGAAATCTACAAAGCCATGGGCAAAACCAACAAGGAGTGCTCCGACTCTGAAAACTTATCCGTGTCGTTAGGCTCTGGTGTTATCGCCGGGGTTTCTGCCGCCATCATCTCCCACCCGGCGGATACTTTGTTGTCTAAAATCAACAAAGCCGGCGCCGGCGGTACCGGCTCCATGATGTCCCGTTTAGGCAACATCATCGCCGAAACTGGTATGGTCAAGTTAGCCACGCAAGGTTTAGCCGCGAGATGCGTCATGATTGGTACCTTAACCGCTGGTCAGTTTGGTATCTTCGACGTCGTCATGAATGCCTTGGGCGCGAGCAAATTTCACTTCCACGACCCGAACGATACCAGCGGCGGTCACTAAAAAAGAAAAGAGAAAGAAAACGAGAGAGGGCGCTCTCTCTGCACAGAGAGAGCCGTTCTCGACGATATGCGGAATTATTATCGTCGTTGTCATCTTTGAATTGTTTTGTTTATTATATATATCTATCTTCTACCTTTTTCATTACACGTCGCGTGATACGCGCGTATTCCTCTTCTTCTTCTTCGCTTTTGTATTTTTCTTCTTCTGTTGGTTTTTGTGTTGTCGTCGTGGCAAAAAGACGAACGAGCGAGAGAGAAAAAAAAACCAAAAAAAAAAGAAGCGAAAAGAAACAGGTTTCTACCCCCGTTTTTGGATAAAAATTGACCCACACCGCGCGAAAACGCCTCACACCCGCAAAGACATCGACGCGAACGTAAAACCGCACCGACGCCGATAAATTAACGTCAGAGAATACCAGAGTGATCTGATTTTTACTAGCAGCATTAACGCAAACGTAATGTTCACCTTATCCACGCCGCAACTCGTCGGCTTCGCGACTCGTCAAAATGTGCGCAGCCAACAAAACAAAAGCAGAAAATCCGTCGTCGTCTCCGCCGGTTTAACTCCGGAGAAGTTGAAAGCCACCGGGAAGAGATTGTTGGTCATTCCGGATCAAGAAGAAGCGACCACGGCGGGTGGTATTTTGTTGATGAGCTCCTCCGCGAACGCTGGTCCGGGGTCCTCCATTTGCGGGTCCGTCTCTTCCGTCGGTGCCGAGTGCAAGACGGTGAAACAGGGCGACTCGGTGTTAATCAACGGCTTCGCCGGGTCGGAGATTGAGTTCGAGGACGGGTCGAAGGGGAAATTCGTCACCGAGGACGACGTGTTGGCTATTTTGAGCTAAGAGAGAGAGAGAGAGGTCGGGACATATCGTAGAGTACAAAAATAAACACACAGGAATAATAGATAGAAGAAAAGAGGATGGAATGGGAAGGAGAAGGAGATAGAGAGCTGTTTGCGTTCGGTTTATGATAATAATATATAAATTTATTACACATCACATCGCACGAATGCATAAAACTCACGCGACAGTTTCTATATAATAATACACGCGCGCTTTCTCTCTCTCTCTCTGTCTCTCATCATTGTTTCGAAGCGGCACAAACTCTCTCTCTCTCTCTACATGAAATCATTTTCTTTCTAAAACGGCAACTTCAGGTTGAACCCGCTCGACCCGGCTTTCGAGTCTCTCATCATGTCCTCTTTTACGCCTTTATCCACGTCTAAAACGGTCGAACACTTCGCTCGGCCGCTCGGTTCGTTTAAACAAAATTCAATCGCATCTACGGCCGCGACAATCGACGCTTCTTCCCCTTTATCTGCCCAGTAAAACTTCGTCCCGTATTTGTTCGCCAACTTTGTCCAGAAGTTTGGCGGTACTTCTAAATCGACGTTCGCGCCGATGGAAAAGTTCAGGATATTCCCCAGTCCAGGATCGGCGACGAACACCACCGTGTCGTCATCGACGCCCCAATAGTCTTTAATCGCCAACCCGGGCGTTTGCGGGTAAGCTTGCGCGAGAATTCTCAATTTCACGCCTGTATCTCGCTGCAAATTTTCCACTCGAGTTTGCAGCCTTTTCACCTCTCGGGGGGTTAAATACCCGGCGACGTCGATGACGAGATTTTCGCTGGCAGGGCCATCTGGGAGAAGTTTCGGGTTGTTCACGCCTTCCAAACGCGCGTGGGATGCGAGAGGCGCGGTGAAGAATATGGTCGCAGAGAGGAGGATGGAAGTCACCGCTGATTGAAGTTGTTGACGTTTTTTATCCATCGTCGAGGAGGAGGAGGAGGACGACGACGCGACGACGAAGACGGAGGACGACGAAAGCTTGCGCGTCTCGTTCTTCTGAGAAGCAAATCTCGTCGAGTGTCGCCTTCCTCGACCTCGCTCGCATCGAAGGAAGCGCGGGGAAGCGGAGAAGACGAGAGATGATGACGATGATGATAACATGATGTGTATCGTTTTTTTTTTCTTTTCGCGTGCGTGTTGTTTGTGTGGCTCGAGCTACGTAAAATCTCACAATATGACTCCGTCCCGCGCTGCCTAGCTGCCAGACTCACTCTTTACTAAAACATCTTGTTTTACAAATCTGCTATTAGTTTTTATCGTTCGAACTGACCTTGCTTCGAAGCGAATCTCACGAAAACTTGTTCCAACGTGGTTTGCGAGACGGAGTAATCGTTGATTAAACCGTTCGTTTTCATCTGTTGCAATTTGGCGAAGACTTGCCACAACTTGATTTCGTCTTCGTCTTGCGTGTGGCCGACGCGAAGCTTCAACTCTGAGATGTGAGACTCCGCGATGGACGCTTTCAGTTCTTTCTCGGAGAAGTCGACGACTTCGGATTTTTTAGATTTTTCAAAGTTAACCGTGACAGAATAGCCTTCGCTGAATCGGTTTTTCAAGTGTTGAAGACTCCCGATACAACTGAATTGACCGGAAACCATGATCCCGACACGATGGCACAAAGCTTCGCATTCTTCCATCGAGTGCGAGGTTAAGATGATCGTTCTCGATTTTGCCGCTGCGGAAATGACGTTCCACAAGAATCGCTTAGCCTCGGGGTCCATCCCTGTGCTCGGTTCGTCCAAAAGAACAACGCATGGCGCGCCGACTAAAGCTAACGCAACAGAAAGTTTACGTTTCATACCACCAGAGTAAGTACCACAAGCGCGATCTGCGGCGTCGATGAGTTGGATTTCATCGAGTAATTTCGAGACGGTTGAATCGATGGAACCAAGCGGCATACCACGAATCGCTGCGTAAAACTTAATGTGCTCGCGTCCGGTGAGGTTGAGTTGTAAACCGTCGAATTGAGGACAGTATCCCATTCTTTGTCGAGCGGCGGTCAAGTCGTTGGAAATGGAAAACAAGCGTCGATCGGTACCAGAAGAGGTGTTTGTGTTCGTGTAATCACGAATGAGCGCGTCCCCAGAGGTTGGCGCAAACTCACCGGTGATTGTTTTGAACGTCGTCGTCTTCCCGGCACCATTAACACCAAGTAAACCAAAGACTTGAGAATGCGCCATACCTACTGAGAGATGGTCCACTGCGTTCGCCTTCTTTGAACCGTAACGTTTCACGAGATCTTTAATGATTACGCCGTCGTTGGCAGTCAAATCGGAACCGGTGTTGAGAACGCGTCGTCGTTCGGCGACGACATCTTCGTCTTCTCCCTCCGGTTGTTCTGACGCGACGCCAACCATTTGATGTTCTGATGAATGTCCTCGTTGTTCACGACCCAAAGACGCCAAAGACGGTCGTTCCGTGAACGCATTTCTTCCTCTGTTTTGTCGTGCGGCTCGGCGCCTTTCTGCTGCCAATCTAATCTTTTCGTTCTTTTCCTCCATCTTTCGTATTCGCTTTAACCGTTTTTCCTCATTGTACTCTGAAATGTGCTTACGACCTTTCACCGTTTCCATTCTTTCCAAGACGAACACCATGAACGTAAACGTGACAAAATTCACAAACAAATACACGTAATGCATCCGCATGGTCTCGCTCACGGAATCCGGTTCTACAGATTTTAAACAATTACACTCGAAATCGAATATTTCTCTTTGTTTTTGCTCGTTAAGCATCCCTAAATCGAACAAACCTCGACCCAAGGAATAATGAGGGACGACCAATGCGAAAACGTGTTTGCTTATATCCGCGCCTTGTTTCGTTTGTGCGTTCAAATCTCGGAGGTTATACAAGATGATACCCGCGATGGTAGTGATGACGCCTAGGAAAGAAATTATACCGATTTCTCCCACATACGCGGTAAATCCAGTTTTGAAGAAGAAACCACCTGCGTGTGAGAATGGAATGGATGCGATAAGGAAGGCCAAGAGTAGCACAAACACGTCTCCAATTCTTCCCCGGTACATTTCCACGTCATACCCGGCAAAAACAATCGTTAATGTAATCAACGGTATTATCATTTGAAACACATCTGCGATGAAGTGCGAAATCCAATACATGCTTTTGTTCACGCCAGAGACGAGCTGCAAATGCTTTGTATTGTTTGCTCTTTCGTTCACTGGAAAAACGGCGAATGAAGCGGTTAAAATCGAAGCACCTAGCACGGAGAACACGGCCGTGAAAAGGAGGACGATGGCATTATCCGTGTTTTCTACAATCTCTCCATCTTTATACGTTTTCTTAGACTCGAACCATTCCAAGGTGGTTTCAATCTTCGCGTTCGCATTTCCGGACCTGTGTCGTAAAATTGCGGTGTTCGCTTCGTTCGTAGTCGTGCCTATGGCGTGAAAAGCGGTAACGTCAGTGTACAACGTGTGTCTATACACGCCTCCGGTAACTTTATTCTCGGCTCCGTTCTCATCGACGTAGGAATCAATCCAAATCGCATCACATGGAGCTCTGGACTTGCGCAAATTACATGGTTTGCGAAGCTCACCGAATGAACCAAGCAAAGTAGCGTCAAAAGAAACGTCCGCACTCGCTTCGCACTCGCTGTTGATTTGCGTATCGACACCATGAATCGAGCTCGTCGCGCAATCGCCCGGAGGATCATACGCGACAAAACCAGTAACTTCTGTTTGTATACTCGTAGATCCGCACGCAACATACAGTGTCTCAACCGTATTGTTTTCGTACGCTGATGGCACGAGTGTCGGATCGCTCATGCAGCACGTCATTGCGGCGTAATACGCCTCTTGCTTCGACGCCGGGCAATTGCATTTACAAGATAATTGCTCTCCAAACGCATCCGCAATCCTCGTTCTTTGATCAGGCCACATTTGGCGAACAACTTTATCCGCCACACCTCCGTCGTTATTGCGATAGGTAGCTAAAATATCTCTCGAATCGAGATGCATGTCGCGCGAAAATGTCACCGGTTTGTAAACAATGTCTCTTTTGAATTGAACCGTGGTCATGAATAAGGCCAATGCGAAGAAAGCGCACGGTAACAACAGCTGTAAAAACGTTGATACTATCGTCCGCTTCCAGTTCAAATATCGCTTCCAAAGTAAGAAACGAAACTGTCTGGCAAGCAGTTTTGAACCGGTAATGTACTCCGCGCGCTCTTCGTAGTTTGCCACGAACGCTTCTCTCATGCTCTCACCTTCGCCCACGATACCGACTGTGTTCGCATGCGGGTGCCCCTTGTACTTCTCTTGCTCTTCGTTTTTCTCTTCAGTCATCGAATGCTCCGCTTTCGAGGCAACTTTCAAAAACACTTCCTCTAACGTCGTACACGTAATCCCATACGAGGCGAATCCTAACGTTGGTAACTCGCGATCAATTTTCTGCAAAAGTTCTGCGAACAGATGCGTCGCATCCAACGGCAAAGAAATGGCGACTTCGGTGCCAACGTCAGAGATTAACGAGGAATTTGCTACGACGCTCTGTACAAAGCGCAAGGCTTTTCTAGACTGGTCTTTTTGTAACCCGGTTAAGAATTGCGTCGAATTGTCGCCACTGTTACTACTACCGCTATTTTTGTCGATATCTTTAGCGAGCGTGAGAGTGTACCCGGACCCAAACCTAGATTTCAGAAATACTGGACTTCCGACGCACGCTAATGATCCGGCGGACATGATCGCAACTCGATCGCACAGTAAGTCAGCCTCGTCCATGAAATGTGTGGTAAGCAAAATCGTCTTGCCCGTTTGCGCACGTTTTCGAATGACTTCCCAAATGAATCTCCGAGAGTAAGGGTCCATCCCACTCGTGGGTTCGTCTAAAAATACAATCGACGGGTTACCGATAAACGCACAAGCTAAGGACAGTTTCCTCTTCATGCCGCCCGATAAGTTCCTGCTTTGTTCGTCTATTTTGTTCAAAAGGTCCACTTCGCGCAACGCAGTTTCGATCGACGCCTCTAAATTTGCCATCACATCTTTGTTTTGAGAGAGAGCGGCGTACAATTTCAAGTGCTCTCGACACGTCAACGCTGGCCATAAAACATCAAATTGGGGGCAGATGCCCAAAGAAAGACGGATGGACGACATTTGTGTCGCGACATCGAAACCATTTATCGTCGCTTTTCCAGACGTTTGCGTTGTGGCACCGGTTAAAATGTTAATCGTTGTTGTTTTTCCCGCTCCGTTGTGGCCTAATAACGCTGAGACTTGTCCGGGAACGAACGCTACGGATAGATTGTCCACCGCAGAAACGCCGTTTGCGAAAACTTTTCGTAAACTTTTGACCGATATTGACTCTGTGCTTTCCTCTGGTAACGGCTCGCAATACCGCGCTCTGTTTTCCATTTCATTTTGATCGTTGTTAGTGTGTTTTAATAAATGTACTTCCGTTCTGGGAAACCAATAACTTTTTGTGAACAAGAACCATGGCGGTTTCCGTTGCCCAAACTCTTTCGGCAAGACGTTGTCGAAATAAAACGTCAAAAAGCCGTAGAAGAAGCAGTTGAAAACGGTGATGGCAAAGATCGAGCTCGCGCTCACGTTTGCGTTTTCGACGACTGATTTTGACCACGTTTTTGCGGTGATACCATCTTTAGTCAACTCCAACTGCGAGAGCACGTGTCCCCACATGTTCAACGACCCGGCAGGAAGTAAACACGTCCAAAGCCAAGCGATGGAACCCTCCGGCGCAACAATTCGAATTTGTGTGGACGGTTGAATGGATAGGTTATAAATGAACAACGACACGATGGTCGCAACTAAGCTTCGATCAAACCACGTGGTGATCATAAAATTGAACAAAATGTTCGATAGTACCCACACGCTGTAAAATAAGAACTGGAACCATTGATTTGTATATTCAAACGGGTAGATTCCAATTAAAGTCATGCTCGTCACGGTAATCATCGCGGATACCCAGTGCGTGAGCAACCAACTCAACCAGTACGTGAAATCGGTCAAACCCATCATTTTCATCCCTTCTCTTAATTTTAATTCTTTTTCTACGACTATAGTCTTCATGACTAGTACAGCAGAGGACTGAAACGCTATGGTGCCGACGAAACCGATGAACGATGCGGCAATGATACCGCCAAAGTTGTACGTGTATCCAAGCGCAGGAAAAGGTTTGATAGAGGAATCTATTTGGACGCTGAATGGTCCCTTATCATCTTTTTTATCCACTATGGCTTGATCGATTGCATGTTGGAGTTGTACAGATCGTTCGAATCGTTTCCAGTAGTCTTGTTCGGTCTCGCCTTCCCATTCGGAGGAGTATTGTCTATCAGTCGCGCGAGCGAGACTTTTCGAACGGCCGAAATGCGTTCGGTTTAATCGAAGCGTGTACTTCGTTTCCTCGTCTAAAATATTGAACGCGTTTGGCGTGGATGTGTCGTCGTTGTCTTCCATATTGCTAACACTATTGCCACTACTTGAGGAAGAAAAAACAATTTCCACCAGCACCTCGCCAGTCTTTTCGTACCTATACGCCTCCATCGCGTCTTCTGTATCAAAACCTTTCACGAATTCATTCAAAATCGGAATCCATTTCGTTTGAAACTCAGTTGTATCTCGCAAGCACGTGTCTGAACACCTGTCCTCGCGCCACTCTTTCGCACCATCTCCGCTCGCCCCGCTCAGTAACATCGTCGCCGCCGTCGCCGAGGACAACTTCTGCAAATCGGTTGGATCCTCCACAGAGTCATCCACCAATTGTTTCAGCGCTTCAAAGTTCGATCCCATTCTCACCATTCTCGGAACCATGTAACTCACGTCACCCTTTACGTCTGTGTTCTCACTTCGACTATCCGCGCACAAAAAATTCACGTACGCCCTTCTCGAGATATCTAAAGCGTCGTCCGTATTCGGCGTAAACGTAAACACCCATCCGCTTCCTCTCAAAGAAATGAAAGAGGAAGATGACGAAGAATTTCCACCGTCGTCTTCATTCCTCCATCGGGATTGCCCGAGTGGATTCCAACCAGCTCCCATCGAAAACGGCCTATATAAAACGTCGTTGTTTTTTTCATCAGGCACGAGTGCCTTTGGAAGGCACATCAACGCCACGAACGCCGCCGGGACGAGCAATTCGAACAAAGAGCAACACCACAACCCTCTTCTTTTCAGAGTATAGTTTTTCTTGAGGAGCGCTTTAAATTGCTCTCTTTGCCTGTTCGAGCGAGAGAAGGGAGACGAGAGGAAAGCGCGCGTTAGATTTTTGTTACTTCAATATTATTCCTTTGCAACAGTTTATTCCCGTAAAAAATGTAAAAGGTCGAGCAAAAAGCGAGGAGAAACGACTATTTTTTCGCACCGTTTACGATCGAGCGATGGTGCCGCCGAGGTAAAGGAGAACGGCTCCTCGTTGTCAAACGACATCTTCGCTTGTGCTCTCTCTCTCGCGCGCGCGCGTCTCACCAAAAGAGAGAGAGAGAGAGAGAGAGAGAGAGAACCTTTTTTTGGCGAGGATTTTGTCCAAAAATGTGTGCCTTCTCGGCACTTATTTGGGCAAACGAGCGTGCCTTTTTCCGAACAGCGAATACAGAATAATATGTGAAAAAAGCATAACTTGTACCGGTACCGTTTATATTAATAATAACTCTTTCGAGACTAAACGACAATACAAACGCGAGCTCTCTTTACTCTCTCTTTCTCCATCTCTCTCATATTCATTCCTCTTCCAGGCAAAACTCAAAGCATCAGTTTCAGTATTTGAAAATGTATTACGTGACTTGGTCATTTGTTGTTGTAATAGTCGTTTTACGCCGAAGCAGCTTGAGCGGCTTTCGCGGCTGCTTTGGCAGCTTTTCTCTCCTCTTCGGCTTTTTGGACTTCATCGGCGATGCCAAGAGCTTTTTGTAAAACTTCCGGCGCGTATTGCGGAGTGCCGCCGTGCTTCTCCATGTCTCTGCAATAGCACAACAAAGTGGTATCGATGCCCATTTCGACGATGCCCATAAAGACGGAGGCGACAGAGTAGGCGAAAATGGCGATGATGGAGCAGATCAAAACTGGGGAGGAAACTTCATCTTTGTAGTCGTCACCATTTAACATGAGGAATGCCAAGAAAGCAGTGCCGATAGAGATGCTCAATTTCGCCAAGAACAAGAGCAAGTCGCCGACGATGTTAACCGCGGCAACAGACATGACGTTGGCAATCATCAATTTTATCGCTTGGAACGCCGACCAGCAGAAGGAGTTACCATCGATGACAATCATAATGTATGCGTTTCGGTTGATGAATTCGATGATCTTTTGGCAGCACCATAAGCAGCACTCAATGACGTAGCCGATGACGGCAAAGACTTTCCCGTTGCGGTCGATTTTTTTCATACCCGTCATGAAGACTCTCATGCACACGCGCACGAATTGCATGACCGCGATCAAGAAGGAACCAAAAGCCGCCGACCCGGAGTGATAGAACGGCATTCGTCTCATGGAAGTCAGCAGAGGCGCCAAACCCATTTTATCCTTACCAGACCAATAAAATTTGGCAAAGACGTACGCGACGACCAAATACGACACCGCGATGAAGAACTGCGTCGTCCACAAGAAGCCAAAGAAGTGGTACAAGAGCATGTATTGCAACTCGCGGGACCATTCCGTTTCGACGCCGCAGCCGTGCGCTTCGGAAGACTCGAATGGATGGACGCACGTTTGGATCTTCTGGTCACCACAGGACATGAGGTAGACGCCAGCGAACACCCAGTACAAGAACAACACCATCATCCCGATGCACGGAATCAACGGGAAGAAAACCAAGCTTGGGACCGTGCTGAAAGCGCTGATGGACACTTTGATGCACGCGATGGCAACTTTTAAGCGTCGAAGCATCAACAAGGTAAAGATGAAAAACAACACGGTAAAGACCGCCATGATGTACGTGCACGCTTTCAACACTTCCTCGTTTTCGGAAGCCGGATCAACCCAAGAGCTAGCGTTGAGCTCGGCAGAATCCAAACCGGTGGAATTGACAATGCTGGAGATTTGTTCATCACCGATCAAGCCAGAATACAAGGCCAAGTAGCACGTCACCGCGATTGAGCCGAGGTTGACCACGATGACCGTACCCCAACAAAAGAGCGAGGTGAAGTATCTCAAAATGAACAACCAGGCGAGCGATAACACAAGACAGGCGGCAGCCGCCATACCTAAAACGTTCTTCGCGACGATAAAGTCATCGACGTACCTTTGAAAACGTTCCATCGGGCCAGCGATGTAATCCGTAACTTGCGAGTTGATGCTCTCAACCAAGCCGTCCAAAGCGGAAAACGAACTGTACGTGCTGTCGGTGAGAAAGTTCGTCCCCGTGGTACCAGAAACAGACATAGCCGTAAACGCGTCGAACGAAGACTGCGAAAAGTTGCCGTAATAGTTGCATGAAAAGTACGTGTTTACGCTCGGAATCAGAACTGGATAACACGGTCCTTTCAATTGTAAACTCGTCACTTTTTCCGCGTCGGTTAAGTCGGAATACACGTCCCCATTTTTCTCAACCCACGCCTCCTTCGTCAACGCCGCGGTGTACGAGTTACTTTCCGGGTAATCGCAAAACCACGTCACTTCTCCAGCCGTCGTGGACGGTTGCGGGCAAGTGGAAACGCACATGCTCTTTGCATCCGCTAAAGTATACGAAGACGACGCAAACGAAGGCGTCGACGCCGCCACCGCGGCAGCTCGCGCCACCGCGGCCACTTCCAAAAAGTTCGCCCAGTATCTCGTCTTCAAACCGGAGTTATCGATGACGTTCCCGCTGCCAGTCCCGGCCACCCCGGTACCTTTTTCGTCGCACAAAACGCCTTCGTAATCCGTGCCCATGATTAACAACGCTGGGTCACCGTTAGCGAAACCATACCCGCCGCACGCTAACATGCCGACCCAAAACGCGATAAACGCCAACAAGAACAAAACGTCCGTGCATCTTCGCTTACCGCCTTCGATGAAATCGTCGCCGCCGTGAGGGTCCGCGTCCGGGTCGACTTCTTTTTTCGAAAAGAATCTGTGCGTGCGGTGCAAAAGAAGAAGATTTCATGGTCAGTAAGGGAGGCGCGCGAAAAGGGGAGAGAGAGAGATTACGAGAGAGAGTTAGAGCTCTGACTCTCTCGTTCCAATTCTAAACCAACAAATTTTATAAAAGGAGACTCTCTCTCTCTCTCTCTCTCTCTCGTCACAGCGCGCGTCGTCCAAAACGTCGTTTCGCTCGTTTTTTCTCGTCGTCCTAACGTTCGCTGTCGAAGTTCTGTCGTCGGAATAAAATAAGAGAAGACGGTTCTCGCGCGCGTCGAGAGACAACTAAAGAGGGGAGAGAGTCGTTTTTCCTCCTTCTTTTGCTGCGCTGGCGCATTTCACGCGCGATTTAGTAGTAATAAAAGAAAAAAAACACATATGCGCGTATACTCACCCCATCGTTTGCGTTTGCTCTCTTTTCTGATCCGTCGTAAAAGTGTCTTCTCCCCGCGTCGTCGCGATCTCTGTTTGTTTGTTTACTACGCGCGTGTGCGAGACAGAGAGACAGAGAGAGAGGGAATTACAAAATTAAATGAAGAGAAAGAGAGGAGAGAGGAAAACCTTGTTATTTTGAAAAATAAAAAAAAATATCTCCTGTCTATGATAGGGAAGTCACCATATATGGTGACTATTTCAATTAAGTTCTCAAAAAAAGAAAACAGCGCAAATCGCTCTGCACGCTTCATTCATTCCCCGCTCAATGAGCTCTTATCAACTGTAAGCATATCACGTGAAAGCTCTAACATTGTAGTTTCTAGATATGTATGTAACTCTTCGAATATGATCCGTTAACATATATTTGGCGAGGGAGCTTTTTTGTTTTTTTTCTTGCAGACAGAAAAAAAGTCACAGGGGAGAGTGAGAGAAGATCTCAAAGAGAGAGAAGAGAGAGAGAGGTTTCTTTCTTTTTTTTTCCCTTCCGTCTTTTGTCTTTCTTCACTTACTTCTCCCTCTCTTCTCTTCTTCACCCAAAGAGAGAGAGAGAGAGAGTTACACACGCACACGCAGACGCGCGAAAAGGGAAGAGAGAGAGAGAGAGAGCACGCGTTCTTTCCTACTTCTTCTTCTTTCCTTCTTCTTCTTTCCTTCTTTTTCTTTCTTTG